>Ga0210410_10002214_pt1 | contig 17558 bp, 12 predicted proteins | sample IncBWC4MmetaG_FD_161058 | JGI IMG/M metagenome (GOLD analysis project Ga0210410, IMG submission 161058) | Forest soil microbial communities from Barre Woods Harvard Forest LTER site, Petersham, Massachusetts, United States - Inc-BW-C-4-M | ecosystem: Environmental > Terrestrial > Soil >... | reverse complement strand
TTAAACAAAATTGCCAAACGTGATCCAGCGGAATGTTGTTCTGTCGGGGAATGCACCGGGTTGGCCCTAGTCTGCCCAATGGATCTTGTCGGGCGGTTACCACGCTAACCCGAATCGCGTTACTTCTCCGGATCGCTTCGCCGAGCGGCCCCCGTACTCCCCCGAATTATGAACTCGGGTTGGACAATGATTTCTTTGGGGTAGGGTTGCTTTACCGGGGCGTTGATGCGCTGCAAAAGGGTCTCAGCCGCAAGGACACCCATTTGACGGAGCGGCTGCTTGACCGTCGTGAGGCCGGGGTTCTGAAACGCGGCGCTTTGAATGTCGTCGAAGCCGACGACAGAAACGTCCTCTGGTATGCGTCGGCCTGCTTCACGCAAGGCCTGAGTAGCGCCGATCGCCGAGATGTCATTAAACGCAAACAGAGCCGTGAATGGCTCGCCCGAGGCGAGGAGTTTCTTGGTAACCAGGTATCCGAGTTCAGGTGAGGACGATTCGCCTTCAAGTTGCGCCACTAACCGATTCTTGATCTGGATGTCAAGTTCTCCGGCGGCCCTGCATACTGAATCCCAACGCACAGCGGTATCAGAGCTGAATTCCTGCCCTTTGATGAAGGCCATCTGCCGGTGTCCCAGCTTCGTAAGATGCTCCAGCGCAAGCGTTGCGGCGCGTGCATGGTCGACGACAATGTTTGTTACGCCGGGTACATCCCGGTGGCCAGAGACGGCCACGAGCGGAACCTGCACCCCCTCAGAAAGGGCAGTATCCACTGCGATCAGACCTTCCACCGCTCGTTGCTGCAACAGGAGAGGATATTCTTCGATGAGTTCATTTCGATGACGGTGGCTGACCACGAAGTAGAAATAGTCTTCCTGGAGCAGATGATCCTCAATTCCGGACATGACTAAGGCCGCGTACCCTTCGCTGATTTCCGGCACAAGCACGCCGATCGTGTAACTCCGTTGTTGCCGAAGAGACCGAGCCAGATGATTGGGCCTGTAATTCAATTCCCGGGCAGTCTTGCGGATCAATTCCTGGGTGCGCTGAGGAATCGATTTTGCCCTAGGAGAGCGGTTGATCACGAAAGAGACAGCTGTCTTCGAGAGTCCCAGATGTTCTGCGAGAGACTTCAAACTCACGCTTTCTCTCGCGGGTTTTCGCGCCTTAGGAGCCAACGTTGATTTCCAATGAGGCATAGGGTGTCTTGCTGGGTAGTCTCGCACAAGGGGCCAAACCGGGACAAGCCCAAGGTGGCCTTAAACAAAACTGAAGGACGCTTGTTTCAATCCCTTGAAGTGTGACCTAAATCGGTTTAGTATTCTAAGCCCGAAGTCGAGGTCGGAGACCTTAAGGTACCCCCTGGATCAGCTTGAAGGTCATTGCCCTGGGGAAGGGGTTCTAATTTTTGCAACGCTACTTGCGGCCAGAATCTCGACTGGGCGTGTCTGACCTTTGCTGAGATCGACCTGACCGTTTACGATTCAAGGCTTTCGAAAGCGGTTGGTCTTGGGTGCCGCTAGAAACACTGGAGAGTCTAAATTGTGAATACCCCGCTACTTCGTTCTGCGCTTGTGGCCTCTACTTTGATGTCATGTCAGCCGCTCCCGGCGCAAACCGCATTTCCTGCCTTGATTCCCGGCACCGCCGCCGTTCGTTCGACTTTGGGCGATGCAAGCTCTGAGAAAAAGCTTGAAGCACTGCTGCAAAAGATGACGCTGGACGAAAAAGTCGGACAATTGGTGCAGTATTCCGCTGGACAGCCGACTGGGCCTGGCACGGGTCGTACAGATTACGACGACATGATCCGGAAGGGAGAGGTCGGAGCACTGTTCAACATTACTACAGCGCATAACATCAATGCCTACCAACGGATCGCCGTGGAGCAGTCGCGGTTACACATTCCCCTTCTCTTTGGTCTCGACGTAATTCACGGATTTCGAACGGAGTTTCCTATTCCGTTAGGTCTGGCATCCAGCTGGGATCCGGAATTGATTGAACAAACGGCGCGAGTAGCTGCGCGCGAGGCTTCCGCAAGTGGCATCCGTTGGACATTTTCCCCGATGGTCGACATCGCGCGGGATGCGCGCTGGGGAAGGATAACGGAAGGATCCGGTGAAGATCCTTATCTCGGCGCGGCAATGGCTCGCGCATACGTCCGCGGTTACCAGGGCGCACGGCTGGAGGCCATCGACAGCATCGCAGCATGCGCGAAACATTATGTGGGTTACGGCGCCGCGGAAGGCGGTCGCGATTACAATGCAGTGGAACTTTCCGAACACACTTTGCGGCAATTCTACTTGCCACCGTTTCACGCAGCCGTCGATGCCGGCACGGCTACCCTCATGAGTGCGTTCAATTCGCTCAACGGAGTTCCGGCCTCCGCAAATCCTTTCACGCTGAAACAAATTCTGCGGAAGGAGTGGGGATTTCAAGGACTCGTCGATAGCGATTATACGGCCGTCGCCGAGCTGGTCGCCCATGGCGTCGCCAACGACGGCTCTACGGCGGCCCGCAAGGCTTTCCTTGCAGGCGTGGACATGGATATGGTCAGCAGTCTCTACCATGAAAACCTGGCATCCTTGGTGCGTTCGGGAGAAGTGCCGGAGGCGGCTCTAGACGAAGCCGTTCGCCGCGTATTGCGAGTAAAGTTCGCCCTGGGCCTCTTTGAACATCCCTATACGGACGAGACACGAGAAGCAGCTGCGATGCTTCAGCCGGAGAGTCTTTCCTTGGCACGCACTGCTGCTGAGCAGTCCTTCGTGCTTCTGAAGAATGCAAGCTTCCGGGGCGGACCGTCCATCTTGCCGCTCTCTAGCGAGACGAGAACTATTGCGCTGGTAGGGCCGCTGGCCGATGATCCCTACGACATGCCGGGATCCTCGTCCGCTCAGGGCCGGCCCGAAGATGTCCTCACGCTCCGAATGGCTCTTACGCAACGGGTTGGCGCAGAGCGGGTTCTTTACGCAAAGGGAACCGATATCCTCGGTGGATCGGAAGAACAATTGGCCGAGGCTCTGAAGGCAGCAGAGCAATCCGATGTCGTGATACTCGCCTTGGGAGAAAATGCTCCCGAGATGAGTGGTGAGGCCGCGTCGCGAGCTCATCTCGACCTGCCGGGGCGGCAACAGCAACTTCTGGAGAAAATCGTGACCACGGGGAAACCGGTTGTTCTGCTGTTGTTCAGCGGGCGGCCGCTGACACTTCCATGGGCATTTGATCATGTGCCCGCGGTGCTGGCTGCGTGGTTTCCAGGCGTGCAAGCCGGGCCGGCCCTGGTGCGCACTATCTTTGGCGAGGCCAATCCGAGCGGGAAGCTGGTGGTGAGCTGGCCACGGAGCGTTGGACAGGAACCCTTGTACTACAATGCGTTGAGCACCGGTCGTCCCGCAGGTGAGATTGACCTGACCCATCCACCAAGAAATAGTGATGAAAAATACACCTCACGGTACATCGATGAGCAGAATACCCCGCAGTTCCCGTTCGGGTATGGATTGTCGTACACGGAATATCGTTACGGAAATCTCCAGATGGATAAGACGCAACTGAGTGCGAAGGCGCTGAACGATGAACTCCACGGCGGCGTGCGAACCGCGGGCAAAGTCATGACTATCAGCGCGGAGATCACAAACACGGGAACACGAGCGGGAACGGACACGGTCCAGCTTTACGTGCGATTGCGCGGTACAAGCGTCGCGCAACCGGTTCGGGCACTGCGCGGGTTTCAGCGGATTGCGCTTGCTCCAGGTGAGACGAGAAAAGTGACGTTTGCGCTGGGAGCTGAAGCCTTTGCCTTTTGGAATGATCAAAACAGCTTCAGTGTCGAACCCGCGCGTGTCACTCTCTGGGTAAGCCCGGACTCGAGCCGTGGCTCCGAAGCGGCAATTCAAATCACGAAGTAAGCGGGGATCCGCAAGTGACTGACGACCGTTTTCTATCCCGAAGAGAAATCATGAAAATCTGCGGGATGGGTGTGTTCGCCTCGCCCCTAGCGACACTGGCTGGCTGTGGAAAGCGTGCTGCAAAGTCTTTCGTAGAACCCGCAGGCGCGCCCTACGAGGGGACCGATGAGCAGCTTCTCGATGAGATTCAGCGCGCTGCCTTCAGCTTCTTCTGGAACGAAGCGAGCCAAAACACGGGCCAGGTAAAAGATCGCGCCCTAGCCAATGGGAACGATTCGCGAATGATGTCCAGCATCGCCGCAACAGGATTTGGCTTGACCAGCTTGTGCATCGGCGACCAGCGCGGCTACAGGAAGTCTCCTGAGATTCTCGCACGTGTGCGGAGAACGCTGCGGTTTCTCGCCAACGATTTGGCGAACGAACATGGGTTCTTCTTTCACTTCATTCACATGGAGACCGGTCAACGTTGGGAGAAGTGCGAGCTTTCCTCGATTGACTCTTCTCTTCTGTATTGCGGCGTGCTGACGGCGCGGCAATATTTTGCCGACCAGGAGATTAAAGACCTTGCCACGAAAATATGTGAACGCGTGGATTGGCCGTGGATGTTGGATGGCGGCAAAACCTTGTCGATGGGCTGGCAGCCCGAATCGGGTTTTCTGGACGCTCGCTGGGAACACTACTGCGAGCTGATGATGATCTACCTGCTGGCGATCGGTTCGCCAACTCACCCGGTGCCGCCGAGTTCGTGGAATGCCTGGACGCGCCCGAAGATCAAGTACCAGGGAATCGAATATATTTCGGGGAATGATCCCATCTTCACGCATCAGTATTCACAGGCATGGTTCGATTTCCGGAGCAGGCGCGATGGCTACACGGACTATTTTGACAATTCCGTGAAGGCAACCAAGGCTCATAAACTTTTCTGCTTGTCCTTGCGCGACCGTTTTCCTGATTATGGCGAGAATTTCTGGGGGATCAGCGCTTCTGATTATGTCAATGGCTACACGGCATGGGGTGGTCCGCCGCCGCAGGGACCGATCGATGGAAGCATCGTCCCTTGCGCGACAGGAGGTTCTGTTCCGTTTCTTCCGGACGACTGCATGCGAGTCCTGAGAAATCTCCGCGGCCGTTACAGGGATAAGGTCTGGATGAAATACGGTTTTGTAGACGCTTTTAATCCGCTCACAGGATGGTACGACACGGACGTGCTTGGCATCGATCTCGGCATCACCATGCTGATGGCGGAAAATCACCGCACTGGTTTCGTATGGGAGCAGTTCATGAAAAACGAGGACGCCAAGCGCGGGATGGAGCGCGCAGGCTTCCATGCAACAGACTCTCTGGCGGCACCGGTGTCAGGTACACACCGAAATGAATTTCCATCGTGATGAGGAGCATGACGACGGAGTGAAGCCCGGACTGACGAGGCGCGAACTCCTTGCTAGACTGGCGAAAGTTGCCGGGGCGTCTTCTTTGGGAGGCCTTGCGCATCGACGTTGGGATATCGGTGTTGATGGCGGAGAGCTAGCGCAGGCAGTTTGTGTGGAACACCTTCATGACAAATCCGGGAGCGCAATCCGCGCTGCGAATGGCTGGATTTCACTAAATCCACATGATTGGTCTTTCTTCCCGGCACAAGTAGATCTCGTTATTTGATCCCGGACCCTTCGACGATGGTGACGTAGCGGTCGATGGGAAGCTCAGTGAAGGTTTCCACTTTTCCACTGGGCTGCGGCCAACGGATTTCGAGACTTTCAATTTTTGTGCGTGAGCCGATTCCCAGAACCTCACGCGGATCGTGCGAGGACAGAAAGCTCCCTCCTCCGGTTTTCAAACGGCTGCGCTTTTGGTCTCCGGCCTGCCAAATAATCCGAGCACCAATACCGTCAGGATTCGCTTTCTTGCCTACCAATCGCACGCCGAGCCAGTGATTTCCTTGCGCAGCAACATTTTTCAGAAGGACAGGGGCTCCGTCGTTCACCGCGACTAGCACATCCACAGCACCGTCGTTATTGAAGTCCCCAACCGCCAAACCGCGCGCGGCAAAAGGTTCTGAGAAGACCGAACCGGCCGAAGCGCTGACATTTTCAAACGTTTTCCCGGCGTTGCGGAACACCAGAAGCGGTTCCTTGTAGGTCACACGGTTCGAATGAACTTCGATCTTGTCGTCGGGGTGGCCGTTGGCGATAAACAAATCCACGTTGCCATCGTTATCGAAATCAAAGAACTTTACACCCCAGCCGCTCATCAGGCGAGTGGTAGCGCCGATTCCCAACGGTCCCGCAAGATCGTCGAAAGATCCATCGTGACGATTATGGTAAATCGAGTACATCTCTTGATCGACGTTGGTGACGAAAAGATCTTGCCAGCCGTCCTGATCGAAGTCAGCGGAGTCCACACCCATGCCGGAACGCGCTTGGCCGTCCTGACTGAATGCGACCCCGGATTCCAGCCCAATCTCTTCGAATTTTCCATGTCCTCGATTCAGGAACAGAAAATTGGGCAGGGTATCGTTAGCGACAAAAAGATCCATCAGACCGTCATTATTGATATCCGTTGCGACCACGCCCCATGCTTTTCCCAAAACCTTGGCAATACCGGATTCTTGGGAGACGTCGGTGAAAGTGCCGTCGCCGTTGTTGTGAAGGAGCCAGCTTCTAGCGGGATGATAGACGCGTGGGATGCAGTAAAATCGTTCACCCGCTTGTTCGTTGCCGCACAACTTGTTTTTGGATTTATCAAAGTCGACGAATCTGCACACGAAGAGGTCAAGTTTTCCGTCGTTGTCATAGTCGAACCAGACGGCGCTGGAGGCCCAACCGACTACGGCAATCCCGGCTTTCTCCGTGATATCGGTAAAGGTACCGTTGCCGTTGTTGTGATAAAGGATACTTCGGCCATATTGGCTGAGGAACAAGTCCGGATAACCGTCGCCGTCGTAGTCGCCGACCGCAGCACCCATTCCGTAGCCACCGCCCCGGACACCCGCCTTTTCCGTTACGTCAGCAAAGGTTCCGTCCCGATTATTTCGATAGAGAGCGTTGCGAAGCGGCGGGTTGGGTTCGTAGAAGTCGCACCGGCCGCTGTTGACCAGATAGATGTCCATCCAGCCGTCATTGTCAAAGTCCAGGAACGCACAGCCCGCTCCCGTGGTTTCGGGGAGGTAGTAACTTGGAGAGCGCCCATTCACATGCTTCCAGGAAATGCCGCTGATTGCAGGAGGGACCTGCTCAAACAAGGCCTGGGCGCGCTCTTCGAACGGCGAAAGGCCGGACGGAGCGGCCCACGGAAACCAGCGCGAGCGGAGAGCGCCAACTCCCCGAGGGAGAGCAAACGAAATGCCGAGTGCTTTCAGGAAGTCACGTCGGGTAAACGCGGTCATCGATTGTCATCTCCCGAATTCCGGGTGCACAAGCCAGCGTTCCTAAACTCGGTTGAATGCAAGAAAGAAATGACGAAAAGCTTACAGACCTCACTCGGGCGGCTTCCCAGGCGTATCGGAATCAACCCTTTGCTCTGATAACCCGGATGATTTTTCTCCGTAATACATGGCCTTGGATTCCCTCTCGTTTTTCGCGTTCAAGCGCGCAAATATCGCGCGGGCCCGCACTGCTTCGGCCTTTCGCCCGGCGCGCGCGTAGGCGTTTCCGAGGGCGAAATAGAGTTGTGGAAGGTTTGAGTAGGAGCGTTTGGCAGTTTCGAGCTCGGAGATGGCGACTGCGAAGTTCTGGGTATCTAAGTAGAGCAGGCCAAGCAGGTAGTGTCCGAACGCGCGGCGTGGCTCGAGTTTGACCGCCTCCTGCGCATACTCCAAGGCGCCTGCGGAATTGACGCGGTACCAGGCAGCGGCAATCTGAAGGCGCGCGGGAACGTGATCGGGGCTGGCCTGAATCTGCCGCCTGAATGCGGCGACAGCTTGATCGACTTCGCCGAGGGAGAGCAGGAACCTCCCAAAAGCGAAGTGAATATTTGCGGTTTGAGGAAATTCATCCGCTACGCTCGAGTATTCGCGGCGCGCTTCATCGAATTTCTTTGTGGCCCCGAGGAATTCCGCCTTCCCGACACGCATCACGACCTCGCGCGCCGTGGAGCCCTCCGGCGGCAGTTTTGTCGGAAAAATGTACAAAGCCGACATTCCCAGCGCAAGCATCAATTCTTCACCATCGCCGCCATTGCGGCTCAAGGCAGACAGTGCCTGCTGCGCGTCCTCGAATCTTCCTTTGCGCAGGAGCAGGAGGCCCTCGTGATATAACATCACGCGCGCGAGCTGCGGGTCTTTGAGAATGCCCAGCTTCCTGCCCCTCTGCAGATGGGCCAGCGCGGAGTTGTCCTGACCGAGTTCAAATTCACACAAGCCCAGCATGACGTTGGCGCTGCCATGGTCAGGGTGCAAGGAGACAACACGCTGGAACGCGCGCGAAGCTTCCGCATATTTGTCCTGCTCATACAAAATGGTTCCGAGCGACCACCATCCTTCGGCCCATCCTGGCCGCATCCCCAACGCTCTGCGATAGAGCACGAGTGCTTTCTCCAGATCGTTTGCGTCGCGAGCCTGGTCCGCTTGTGACGCAATGCGCTCGAATGGATTCGGCGCGGGAGTTTTTTCCTGTGGCGAGGCAGCGGCGAGACAGAAAAAAATAAGTACGCAGGGCGCTACGGTGCGGAACAACCATGCATGGCGGGTCCACCGACGGGGGCGAGATGGCTCACGAAGGAGCATCAGCTAAGGAGACTCTCGCATGATATGGTAACTTCCTAGCTTCAACCCCGACAAATTCTGGGTCTCTCCATTTGGCCACAGGATCTGCAAATCAACGGATTCCGGCGCCTGTTTGCCAAGTCCGAATACAACCCGCTTGTCATGAGACGAAAGATAGCTCGATCCGCTCGTGATCCAACGCACCAGCTTGCGGTTGCCTGCCCGTAGAGTGAGTTTTGCTCCAATCGCGTCACGGTTGCTCCTCGTTCCAACCAATTGGAAGCCAATCCATGAGTTTTTCGCACCCAAATTGTTATGCAGCAAGACAGGCCGCGAATTCAAACAAGTGAAAATCAAATCCGTGGCGCCATCGTTATCGTAATCGCCGACGGCAAGGCCGCGCCCGCTATAGCCTTTCTGAAATGCCTCGCCCGCGGCTGCGCCGACGTTTTCAAAAACGCCCTGTCCATTGTTCCGGAGCAACAGCAAAGGTTGCTTGTATTTCACGTCACCCCGAGACATCTCGATAACTTGATTCAAGTGACCGTTGATGATGGCCAGATCGAGGTTTCCGTCATTATCATAGTCGAGCCAATGAGTGCCCCAGCCGACGTAGGACTTCGTGAGGGACGCCAAATGAGAGCGCGTCGTCCAATCCTCAAAAGGATATTTCCCCTGACTGATAAACAAAGAATGAAATTCGTCGTTGAAATTTGTCACCACGAAGCCAGGATGGCCGCTTCCGAGCACGTCACCAGCATCCACACCCATGCCCGCCTTGGCGACACCATTTTCATCGAAGGAGATCTCCGCTTCGTCACCGCGATCCACGAACGTGCCATCGTGTTTGTTGATGAGAAGCAGGTTCGGTGAGGCGTCTCGAGCCACAAAGAGGTCAGGCCATCCGTCGTCATCAACGTCGATGGCCACCGCGCCCAGAGCGCGGCCAACGAACTTGTCGACTCCTGAAGAATGGCTCACGTCGGTGAACGTGCCGTTGCCGTTGTTGTGATACAGCGTCAGTGGCATTCCCGCATAAACCTTTTGATCGCAGTACGTCCGCACGCCGTTAAATTCACATACTCTCGGGTTGTCGAGGTCGATTTGCGTGTAGTTGCAAACCAGCAAATCGAGATAGCCATCCCGGTCGTAGTCAAACCAAACCGCGCACGCAGACCACTTTCCTTCATTTTTCACACCGGCTTTTTCGGTGACATCCGTAAAAGTACCGTCGCCGTTGTTGTGGAAGAGCGCCGCTCTCGGAGTCCCGGTGATGTAAAGATCTGCGTGGCCGTCATTGTCATAGTCTCCTGCAGCGACTCCCATGCCGTAAAACGGTAAGCGGTCAATCCCCGCCTTCGACGCGACGTCTTCGAATTTTCCGTTACCCAGATTGTGATAGAGGGCGTTCCTTACCGGACTTGGGCTCTTTCCTTTGGGCGTTTCTCCGCCGTTGACAAGAAATATGTCCAATAGCCCGTCGCCATCGTAGTCGACAAAGGCTACGCCACCACCCGCGGCTTCAATCATGAAGCGATCCGGGGACTCGCCACTGAACTGCTTCCAGGTAATTCCGGCCGCCTCCGTGACATCCGTGAAAATCTCTCCTGAATTCACGGCCGCCATCGGGAGAAGGCAGAGCAGAAAGACAAGGCACACCCCGAATTGCTTCTTCACCACGATGGAGCGGCTCCTGTGCCTAGAAAGAAATTTCATCCTGAGTTCTCTCACGGGTGACGCGTTCCGATTGCAGTGTTAACGTCCGCATTCTGCTCTTCGCTCGCCTTCAGCTTTCTGTGGAGCCCCGTTTCTTTTTCGGCTTCTTCCGTGCGTCCTGCCCTCCGATAGACACGAGCGAGAGCAAGATGGGCCTTTGAAAGGTCCGGCTCGAGCTTTGCCGCGGTTTGCAGTTCGTCCACCGCCTCATCGTAGTTGTTCTCTCTCATAGCTAGGTTGCCGAGTTGAAAATGAGTCTCTGCCATTGAGCCATCCAATTCCTCGGATTTTTTCAGCAGGTTTCTGACTCTCGCCACCTGCGCCGCGTCGCGTTCCCCGGGTGCATTCAAAAGGAACAAAGCATATTTCAGGAGGAAAAATCCATCGCGCGGAAACTTGCGGGCGCCTTCCTCGAAAGTCCTTGCGGCATCGTCACTTCGATCCATGTTCCATTGTGTCAAGGCTAGGCCGAGAACCGCGCGAGGATTATTGGGATCGAGTTCGACGGCTTTGGAGTACGATTTCAACGCCTCCGTAAGCAGGTACATCTTCAATTCCACGGAGCCCTTCATACTGTAAACTCCTGACGAAGAGGGGAATCTTTTCGCTGCTTCTTTGGCGACTTCTATCGCGGTCGCGTAATTCTTTTTTTCGGCCAGTCCATCGCCGAGGTCGATGTAGTAGGTTTGATTGGCAGGGTCCATGTTGATGGCTTTTTCGAAGGCCTTGAGCATTTCAGGCAGTTGGTCCTGTTTTTGGTAGCTCCAGCCCAGTAGCGCATAAGCTTCCGCTGTTCCGTGCCCATATCCTATCGATGCCAGAAGGGTTTTTTCACAATCGGTATAAAGTTTGGCGCTGAACTGAGCGAGGCCCAGGTTGTAATTCAGTGCGGCGGCATCTGGATAAGTTGACTGGATGGAGTGAAACATCTCCTCGGCAGCGTCGTAATCTTTGAACTCCACGGCGAGCCGCCCTCCCTGGAAAACTGCTTCCGGCCCGGCCGGATGTTTGTTAAGCATTTGTAGCGTATTTCGCGCTTTGTCAGTTTGGCCGAGATGATAATAGGCGCGGGCGAGGGAGTCGATGGTCTCCGGGCGCTGGCGGACCAGCGGAATGACATCGGCGAGCAACACTGCGGCGCGCTCGTGGTCGCCCAAATCCTCGGACACCATTCCCAGAAGCAACACGGCGAGCGTGTCATCGGGGCGAGTCTTAAGAACTATTTCCAGGTTCTTACGCGCTTCAGCCAGCTTTCCCAGTTGCCAATAACTCGTTGCAAGGGTTCGCCTCGTCTCCATATCACCGGGATTCAGTTTCAGCGCCCCCTCGAGATACGGCACCGCCTCGCCCGGCTTGTTCTGCATGGCAAGGAGTGAACCAAGCTGGGCAAGATGCGCCGCATTTGCCGGAGCACGCCGGACGGCCTCACGCAACTCAGTCTCATGCTTCGCTGAGTCATCGCTCTGTGAATCGGGAAGCGTTCTTTGTGGAAACGCGGGGAGCACAGCACGGGGAGATGGGAGCGCGCTGGCTTTTCCAGAAGAACTTAGGAGGCCGAAAACAACGGGAAATAGCATCGAAATTCTTGTCAGTTTCGTTCGCAAGCTCATGCGCGAAAGCCTAAATAGTCTCGCTTCTATGATACCTGCACTCTCGAGCGCGCGCCTTCTGAATTCCTCGCGAGCGCGTACGTGCTGACGTCCATGAAACCATTGCAAAACAAGAAAGGGAAGCGGCAAGCCGCCTCCCTTTCTCTGCTCCATGTTCCCGGGGTGAGGGGTTAGAAGCTGAAACGGCCCATCAACTCAAAGACACGGCCACCAGTTGCGCCGGTCGCGCGTCCGAAGTTCGAGCTGGGCGCGAAGAAAGTGCCCGAAGTCGCGCCTGGCAGAATCGCCGCGCTCGATGGGCAAGTACTAACAGGAGAACAAGTCTGGAAACTTCCCAGGTTGGTGCTGCCGCCGTTGAACCCGAATGGGGACAGATTGAGCTTGTTGAAGACATTGAACGCATTGGCTTTGATTTCAAAACCAGCGTTCTCGCCGAAGATCGGCAGTTTTGGCAGAGTGAATCGCTTGCCAAACGACATGTCGATTCCCGTGTAATGCGGCCCCCGGAAAGAGTTCCGCGAGACACCAGGTACGGGCGGCAGAATTCCTGCACCCAGGGGAGAATCAACAACTGTGAAATACTTAGTCGTGCAAATTACTCGCGAGGTACTATTGGCCTGATTGCATGTTACTGCTGAGGCAGAAGACTGGCCAGGGAAATTGCCGTCCAGGGTCTGAAACGTGCTGTTGCTGTAATCGGTATGGGCACCACCAAGGTACGCGGTCGGCCGGGAGGGGCAGACATTTCCGAAAACGTTGCCCGTGCATGTCCCGACGACAGCAGTCCATGGGAAGCCGGAATTGAGCTGCAAAATACCGCTCAATTTCCATCCCCCTGCCACGGTGTACAGCCAATCGTGCCGGTTCCTCACTAAGGGAAGCTCGTACAATGCGAAGGCTGTAAACGAGTGAGTGACGTCGAAGTCCGAGGGCCCGTATTCGGTCTTCTGATCGAACGGGAAGGTTTGTTCGCAGTTTTGGTCGCTGGAACAGAAATCCATGCTCTTGCTCCATCGGTAGGTTGCGTTCAATTGGAGCCCGTGCGCAAACTGATGAGTAATGCGAGCAAGCAGGGCGTTGTAGTTGGAATCCACATCCGACCGGAACAGGGTGATGCTGTTAAACCGTGGGTTCGGCGCGAAGAACAATTGATAGTTAAGCCCGCGAGGGAGCTTTCTGCTTTCGCTACCTTGATAACCCAGTGACGCGACCCAGGAATTCCCCAGATCATATTGAGCCTCCAGCGAGTAGTGCCAAGTGTACGGTGTTCGGAGGTCTTGAACGGGGCCGACGATGCTTGGCACTGGTCCCCCAGGTGCGATGATCGGGAATCCATTCGAATCGAACGACACCGGGGCTATCGAACTCGGGAAACCAAGGAAAGAATGTAGCCCTCCAGAGCTGACTCCGTAAGTACCATTAATCTGCGCCGCATTATTTAAACTGGTGGGGAAGAAAGACGGCGGATTTCCTCGCGCCTGCAACAGGAGTGATTCGGGAATGCGGTTGTAAGCTACGCCCACGCCTCCGCGCCATACCATCTTGTTGTTCCATTCATGCTTGAACGTCGACCTGGGGCTCCACGCAAAGCCCAGTTGCGGGCCGAAATTGTTGTAATCTGGCTTTGATACGTTTCCGCCGACTTGCATGTGCGCCCCGGTTAGCGCGGCAGCTCCTTGCCCCAGGACAATATTGCTGAGGGCGCCGTATTTGTCGTGAAGCGGGCTTGTGTATTCCCACCGAAGACCCATGGTTAGCGTCAGATTGGGCTTGAATTTCCAATTGTCTTGTCCGAAGAAGGCAATATCGTACACCCTGACGTATTTCCGGAACTCGGTTATTTTACCAGTCTTAGGATCGTAGGTAGCTGTCTGCTGATCCGCTGGAGTATCGCTCGCAAAGGTCCAAAGACTGCTGAAATCATAGGTAGGGTGCGCACCCCATGCGGACGTGTCGTTGTTCTGCTCTTTGTCCAAGGCACCGCCAAACTTCAAAACGTGGCTATTCATGACCTTACTCAAGGTATCGCGGAAGGCGTACGTCGTCTGGTAAAAGATGCCGGGATTGGTGAACGGGCCAGCTTGAACCACATTGTTGGGAATCGAGATATTTACAAACGGCAAGCCCCACGGCATCTGCGGGTTGGACTTCAACTCGTCAAAATACCAGCGTGTGACGTTCATCCGCGCTTCATTCACCATCGTCGACTGGATGGTTCGAGTCCAAAGAAGTGCCGCAGTATCATGATGGGCATCCGTATTGTACTGATCGTATTGGCGGCCATCGACCCAACCGCCGGGCAAGAAAGTCTTGGTGACCGGGGTATGAAAAATGCTGAAGGCGAAGGTATCCTTGCTTGTCGCGTTGAAATCCACGCGGCCGTTGTACTGTGTCGCATGAAGGTTGTCTGGCATCCCATCGTATTGGATCAGCTGCAGATCCGGGATTCCGTCGGGGGCCGTACCCCCCGGGCCGCCGATGTCCACGCCGCCCGTCACCACCTTAGTCCCCATTGCGCCAGTGCTATCCTGACAGGTTGACGTGCTGACCGGCAGGCCAAGCACTGCACAAGTTGACGTCAACATCTTCGCGTTCTTGAAACCGCTGCCCGGCGGTGCAAAGAGCTTAGCAGCGATGCTGCCCGAAGGAAGACCGCTGATGAATTGCGGCGTCTCGACCCAGTTCTGATTACTGTTCGATCCGCCCGTCTTCATGTGCTCAAACGAGAAGAAGGCAAACAACTTGTTTTTCCAGATCGGTCCACCGAGACTGCCGAGATAGTTGTGCAAGAGCAAGTCATCACGTTGCGGGGTTGCGCCATTTGGCCCTCCCCAACGCTGAAAGGCGTTGAGCCCAGGACTATGAATTCGCATCACCAGGCTTCCATGCAAATTGTTGGTGCCATTCTGAGACACGACCTCGACGATTGCCCCTGCGCCGTGGCTATTCTCCGCCGAATACGGGCTGACCTCGATCTTCACCTCTTTCACGGATTCCTCATTCGGCGTGAGTACCGTCGCGCCACCCCAAGCCTGGCTGTTTGTGCTTACACCGTCGAGTTGATAACCATTGGCCTCGACCCGCTGCCCGTTCGCGCTGATTTGCACCGCATTTTCGTCCGAGAAAATGCTGCGATTCGACCCGCCGACGCCACTGTAGTTGGGCAGGTTCACGGCATTTCCGCCGCTGTCGCGCGCCCCGGTACCAAATACGCCGGGCGTAAGCCGCAAGAGCTCAAACGGATCCCCACGGAATTGTGGAAGTTCCTGCACTTCTTGTTTAGTAATCGTGCCAACCATTGACGCGTCTTCCGTTTGCAGTGCCGGGAGCGCGTCACCGTTTACAGTCACTTGCTCTGTCATGGCTCCCGGTTGGAGAACGACATTTACGCCGGTCGTTTCCTCTGCAGCTATCCGCACGTCCTTGATCACTTCTACCTTAAACCCAGTTAAAGAAGCACTTACGGTATACAGCCCAGGTCCAAGATGAGCAACGCTGTAGAATCCCGCATCGTCGGCGACGGCTTCTTGTGAAGCTCCCGTCTCCTGACTTGTTACGGTAATCTTGGCGCCCTTAATTATCGCCCCGGCCGAATCGGTAACGGTCCCCTCAATGGCCGCGCGGAACTGTGCGTAAGTTGCCGCAGACCATAGCGCTCCGCAAATCAGCAATACTAGCGCTCGGATGGAAAGCTTGGATAGGCTCATGACTCGCTCCTTCACCCCAAAAAGAACTCGCAAAAGGCCCGAAACTCTATGCTAAATCGGTTCACTACTGTTGCCGGGCAGTCTAATCATCGAATTTTCGAATGTCAAGCAATATTGATTTCAATCCTCCCGGGAAATGCCCGTGTTATGTTAGCCGGGTTGCCGCCCATTCTGGGGTTCTTGACAGCCTCATTTCAGGCGGAGCCTCAGTCGGTGCAAAAATGAACCAAAAGGAATGGTATGTAACGATCCTATGTGTTTCCTCCCTTGCGCTTTGCGCGCCGAGCGCTCACACGCAAAGTAGGGCCGATCGTCAACAAAGGGTCGAGTCTCCCATGGCCACCGATGAACGCCTGGAGACTCCTGGCTGGTGGCCAACGAAAGGCTCAAGCTCTCGCCAAGACTTCGTGGGCACGGCGGAATGCGCCCGTTGTCACGCCAAGCGGACGGCCTCTCAGCTCACCACACCCATGGCACATGCCTCAACTCCCGCGGCCAGCTCAGACATACTCCGCGAAAACGATCATCTCTCTCTGCAACTTGGTCCTTATAGTTACGCGATCTCCCGGAGCGGCGGGGCCAGCGTCTATTCTGTCAGCGATGTCACCAGCTCGATTTCCGAAGCGCTCGCTTGGGCATTTGGTCTCGGAAACAAGGGTCAAACCTACATTTATCTGCGAAATGGTTTCTACTACGAGAGTCGCCTCAGCTTCTACAAGACCATTCAGGGTCTTGATCTCACCACGGGCCATGGGGCCAAGACGCCCGCCAATCTTGAAGACGCCTTGGGCCGCCTCATTGATCCTGACACTCTGAGACGCTGTTTCGGCTGTCACACCACGGCTTCCACTACAACGGCGGGGTTCGATCCTTCACACCTGATGCCCGGAGTGACTTGCGAGGCCTGCCATGGCCCGGGCGCCAAACATGTGGACCTGATGGACGAGGAGAAGACCGCCCAGGGCCGCCTCGCCATCTTTAATCCCAAGCGCCTGAATCCCATCGCCCTCGTCGACTTTTGTGGCGCTTGCCATCGAACGCTGAATGATGTCTATGAAATGGGTGCCACGGGCGTCGCCAATGTGCGCTTCCAACCCTATCGTCTTGAAAACAGCCGCTGCTGGGGTGACGGCGATGCGCGCCTTACCTGCGTCGCTTGCCACGACCCGCACCAGCCCCTTGTCCATGATGCGGCCCTTTATGACGAGAAGTGTTTAGCTTGTCATGTCGCCGCGCCGTCAAAGAAGCCGTCGCAGGACCATCCAGGTAAGCCCTGTCCGGTCGGTAAGAAGGATTGCGTCACCTGTCACATGCCCCGTGTCAACCTCCCAAGCATGCAAGCGCCCTTCACCGATCACCGCATTCGCATCGTCCGTCCTGGCGCACCCTATCCGGATTAGAGTCATTCAGGATTGATCATGACGTGATCCATATGCGTGAGAACTGTCCACGAGGGCACTTCGGAAGCCCCAAGGCAAGGAGCAGCCGCAGAGATGTGCCATGAGCCAGCCCGCACGCGAGGCACTCATGGCGCAACGCAGCGGACAGACGGGTGCGGAAGCGGAAAATCTAGTCTTTGCAAGCCGCAAAGGCAAACCAATCACTCCGAAGAATCTTCTCCGCCGAGTGTTGCCACCCGCGTGTCGCGAGCTGAATTTGCCGGCCATCGGCTGGCATAGCTTCCGGCACACGCATGCAACATTACTCGGCGAAGTTGGGGAATCACTGCGAACGGCTCAAGCAATCCTTGGACACTCTGACGTGAAAACAACTCTCAACATCTACACCCACGCGATCCCTGAATCACAAAACCGCGCAGTAGCGAAGGCAGCTGGCTTAGTGCTCCCTAGTGTTCCCGAGTTTCAGGGCGTACAGAAAATGGAAAAGTGAACTGATTGAAAAGAAGTAAGTTAGAAAACTCTGGAGC
>Ga0210410_10002213_pt1 | contig 17566 bp, 17 predicted proteins | sample IncBWC4MmetaG_FD_161058 | JGI IMG/M metagenome (GOLD analysis project Ga0210410, IMG submission 161058) | Forest soil microbial communities from Barre Woods Harvard Forest LTER site, Petersham, Massachusetts, United States - Inc-BW-C-4-M | ecosystem: Environmental > Terrestrial > Soil >... | reverse complement strand
AACGGGCCAGCTTGCGGCCGCGTACCTGGGGAAGCGCTTCCCGAACTTGAAGGTGGCGGTGGTTGAGGGCCCGCGCAAGAATCGTCCGATCGTCGGCGAATCGCTGGTCGAGGTCAGTGTCGATTTCATGTTCGAGCTCGGGCTCGGCGCTTACCTCGTGGAAAAGCACTATCCGAAGTACGGCCTGACCTACTATTTCAAGCCCAATATCGACGATCCTGCGGATCGCGCGTACATCGTCGACGAAATTCCGACTGCGCCGCAGATACTCTCGTTCCAGATTAACCGATTCACATTCGATCGCGAGGTGCGGGATCGCAACCTGGAGAACGGCGTGCAGTTGATCGACGGCAACGTGATGGGAGTCGACATCGACAGCGGTGGCGGGCTGCACGTTGTGACCGTGCAAGGCCCGGCTGGGGGAAGACGGATGTTGAGCGCGCGCTGGCTCGTCGATGCCACCGGCCGGAACCGGGTGCTCGCAAAACAGTTGCAGCTCCAGGAAACCGTCAAGGAACAGAAAAATGTTTTCTGGTTCCGGCTGATGAATTTCAATCCTGAGATTCTGAGCCGTATCCAGGCCGTCAAGAAGCAAAACCGAGCTTACGTTCCTTATTTTGCGACTCATCATTTTTTTGGAAAAGGCAACTGGATCTGGTGCATCCCGATGCGCTCGCCGGAAAACCAGCCGCTCATAAGCATCGGCATCACCTACCGTAGGGACGTCTATCCCCATGGCGACGTGCGCACGATGGAGCAGTTCTTCGAGTGCGTGGGGCGGGAACACCCGGTGATCGTGGAACTAGTGCGAAGCGGCACGATTGTGGACACGAATTACTACGGGTCTTACATGTGGGAGTGTCGCCAGCGCTATTCATCCGATCGCTGGTACATCATCGGCGATGCGGGTGATACGGTTGATCCGTTATACAGCGTTGGGCTGGCTTTGTCGTCGGTGCAGATCCGGCAGATCGCGGCGATCATCCAGCGGGAATTGAACGGCTCCGACACCAAAGAATTCACGAAGGATCTCGATACGGTTCTCGCCGCGTTTCAACGAAGCGTGACGCGGGATACGACGAGACTGTATGAATGTATGGGTGACGCTTACCAATGCCATCTTCGCGTCCATTTGGCGGTGCTCAAGCTTTTTCACCTCGGGCTCCCATTGATTATGAACGACTATTTGTGGGATCCGCTGGGAGTAAAGATGGTGAACCGGTTTTCCAGCCTCGACACGCTTGAGGCTGATTCTAAGAAGATCCAAGAGCTTATTCGGGAGGTTGCTGCGAATCCGAAGAACCGCACGGTCGAGAACTTCATCAAGGTGCAATCCTGCGCGTCGATGAACTTCCCGTACTACGAGCACCTCCGTGAGGAGGACATTGCGGCATCTTTGTCGAAGATGGCTTTCGACCTTGCACGATTGCGGCTCGCTCTTCTCGGGAAGCTCGGTTGGCGCGGGCTATTTAGCTTCAACCAGCAGCGGGCATTATTGAAAGACGTGTTCCGTGGGCTGTTCCTGGTGCCCTTCTATGGCACCAAGTTGAGGGAAAGCAGGCTGGTACACATGCTCATCTCGTCTAGCAGGTTGGGGATCGCAGGCAAGGACTCAGGTTCTACTGCCCGTTAAGTCGCGTAATCGGAAATATAGTTTTGGTGCGATTCCAGTTGAAACGTTCCTTGCCGTACGTATACCTGTCCCTCGCCAAAATGACGATCAACTTTTAAATCAACACCTTGCGAGCAGGCCTGTAACATTGTTAAAAGTGAAATTCAGTTGCTGTCAGGGTTTTGGAGAAGGACAGGCTGCACCACCGGTACGATCGGGCTGCCTAATCCGAACCAACGTAACGTCGCGAAAACGTCCCGATTCCTCCATCCTTTTATATACAGGTATATCTCATATACAGGTATACCGCTCGAGGTGCTCCAGGGAGAGATTCTCGGCGCTTGAAGGTGAAGGGATAACCTGGATGGGACAGCCGTCGCGGTAGGGAATCTGCTATTTCAGCGCGTATAGAATTTTGGCGAAGCACAGGCGTGGTCTGGATATCGCGGTGGGCGGCAGAAGCGGCGGGCAGGTATGGCTACGCCTGCCGCTTTTCTGGGATTACCGAAACTTTGGCTGATCGACGCCTTCTACAATGAATTCAAGAATGTAAAGAGTGCTTGCTTGTCTTGGGTGCTCAATTCGCGGAAGCGATTCCTCGCATGCTCCGCCTCGCCGCCGTGACGTTCGATGGCGCTTTCCAACGTTAAAGACGCGAGATCATGCATGTGCCGCGGGTGCATGCGGAGTCCCCACAGCGGCACGGTACGCAATTTGTTGGCGGTATCCTGCGGTGGATTCTGGACGATTCCGTCGCCGGTTTCGATGTCGTGGAGCAAGAAGTCGCTGTACGGATGAATGATCTTATTCCCTAAGGCCTCTGGGACGGTAAATGCTCCGCCGTTGATGACAGTTCCTGTAGGGGCGGTGACGATGGTGCTGACGTGGCAGTTGGCGCAACCGATCCTCTCGAACAAGTTTTGGCCCTCCTGCGCGGCCGCGCTTACAGAAAGAACCGCGTCGCGCGGCGGAACCTTCGTGCCACGCACGAACTGAGCGAAGTGGTCGATATCCGCCAGGCCGAGATTGTCCGGAGTATCCTCTGGATCCGCGGTGATTTTGCCGACGGTTGTCACATCTTTGGGACGCAGACGGTTTGTTACTCCCATTTCATTCAGATAGGCGTCGCCGATGAAGGAGAGAAGGCTGCTGTGCTGATCCTTCCAGCCAAAGCGGCCGATACGTGATTGTCCAGGCGATTCCAGAACAGGAACTTCGACGGCTTCGCCATGAATTCTGCCTTCACTGACTTCGATCTGGTGCTGAGCGATAGACTGTAGGGTGCTATCGTCGATGGCCTCGACAAATCCATCCCCTAAAGTGTTGAGAGCGGCGCGCAAGGCTCGAATGTTTTCGGCATCAGGTATGTGCTCCTGAGCTTGTGGAATCAGAGCGCGGTCATTGATGATGGAGCGGTTGGCGATGGTGTTCGCGCCGTCGTTGATGGGCACCGTCGCAGCGACGAAGTTGCCGTTGGCGTCCTTGTGGCCCGCGCGAACCTCCGTGAACTGGCTCGATCCGCCACTGACGGGATTTTGATGGCAATCCGCGCAGGCTCTGGCATTGAATACCGGCCCCAGTCCGGTGCTGGCGTCGTGGTCCTGCTCGAAGCGGGTTTGGTCCAGCGCGTAAGTGTCGCCGGGCGGCTGTGCGATTCCGTTGCTGGTGCTTTGCGATCCCGGGTTTTGCGCCAGTGTCGGCGTGTCAAAACCCGCGGGCGCTTCGGTAGGAGCCTGCTGTGCGACACCTGCCAGACCTAGAGCCATCACACCCACGAGTAAGATGGCAACAGAAAGCCATTTAAGCGTCATAGTACACCTCCAAGACTGGATTGAGCTTTCTTACTCGATTCACGTCCCGGAAAAAGAGAGAGAAAGCGTCTTACGAAATGCTAAGACCTCGCTGGGTAGCTCGTTATTCCACCGTGGAATGTTAAAAGTGTGTAAAAGCAAGCGAAATATGGACGTTTCGACCCATTTTAACTGCTGCCAGGCGCTCTTCGCGGGCCTTTTCTCGCTGAACTTCGTGGAGCAGTTCACGCAGCCGCGTGCGGGCCTTGTGTAATTGCGACTTCGAATCACCTACCGAGCGTCCCAACATCTCGGCAATCTCGCGATGTTCATATCCTTGGACATCGTGTAACACAAACATTGTTCGGTAGCCCGCAGGTAACTGCCCGATGCAGCGCTCGAGATTTATTCGGTCAATCGATCCCTCGAGCAACAGGTCAGGCGCTCCCATATCGATGCTCGGCGAGTAGGTGTCATCGTCGTCCGGATCAGCGGTCGCTTCGATTGAGACGATCGGTGGCGACTTCTTGCGCAGGTGCATCAACACGAGGTTAACCACCAGCCTGTGCAGCCAAGTAGAGAAGGCCGATTCGCCGCGAAACGTGTGAATTTTGCGGAACAGAAGTAAGAAAGCCTCTTGCGTCAAATCTTCTGCTTCGGTCGGGTCTGCTAGCATGCGCAGGCATACCGCGTACACGCGCCGGCTATGCAACCGATAGAGGCGTTCAAACGCGGCCCGATCACCTTCGCGGGCTCGCTGAATGACTTCTGCTTCACTCAACGTATCGCTGGCCACAGAAGAGACTTGCGGCGCAGTCTTCTTCGAGATGCATTCCGTGCCGGAACGCATCACCCAATTGAGGCTACACCGCTTCTCTACAATGGGCCGTGCCAGGGATCCAACTGCGATTTTTCTGCACCGAAGGTTTGCGTTTGCAGTGACTGGCATGACCTATTCCCTTAGCGACCCGCAGTATGAACTGCTATGGAAGTATGGGTTTCACTAGCCTGCGATGCAGGCCCAGCCAGTGGCACTGTCTTTTGACCGGTTACCTTGTGTCCCAGGTGCTTTTCTGAGGGCGTCCAGTAGGTAAAGGTAACCCCTAGTTCCGGTGCTTCGAAGGTCTGGACGCTGTGCACATCTCCGACGTCCACAAGGTTCAGCTGCGGGCGTTCAGAAGCCACTTGCTGCTCGGCTGTACTGGCTTGGATGATGGCGTTAGCTGCTCGCCCATGGATGTAAAATCTGTATGGAGCGCTGTTCGATGGCAGAGTGAAACTGTAATCGCCGGCTGGCAGCGTGGCGCTTCCCCAATGAGTCTCAAATGGCAGCGTGAACTTGCCTTGGAATGAATCTTGCGCGTTCCCGCCAGCTGCCAAAGCACTTAGTGCGAGAGCAGCCACGCCTATCTTCGTAAATGATTTCAAATGTCGAGCCCAGATCATGTCAAATCTCCTGTTTCGATGCGGTTTTGAATTGCGAGACATTTCATTGTCTTCAGCATGTAAGACCACACATGGTCTTGGATAATTCCCCGTGCTATGGTCGTTTAGGAGGCGGGAATAAAATCGTAAGTATTTCAGTTGGTAAGACATGACCGTTTTTCTCGGCGGACTCGAATGATTCGCGCACATACCCTCATGGATTCACTGCTCCTATCGCGATGAAGTTGCCCCTGCATCCACGTTCATAAGAGTTGTCAGAACTTGACGAAGCCGGCCCCGTGCGCGCGATAAGCTCGACATCACGGTGCCTGCGGGCATGCCGGTGATATCTGCGATCTCTCGGTACGACATTCCCTCGAGTTCGCGAAGAATGAGTACTTCCCGAAAATTTGGCGGAAGCTTCTCCATCGCTTTTCGCACCAGAGTGTCGCTGTCGTTTTGGAGCACGGCTTCTTCTGGATTGGGAGCGCGAGAATCAGGAGAGAAAAGGTTCTCGTCAAATTCCGCGGCGTCCTGCAGTGGCCGGTTTGCCATTGCAGAGGTCAAATCTGCCGATACAGCTCCGGTTCACAGCCCGGAACCCGCCACCCAGCCTTATCCAAAGGCGCAAACCGATCGTCTGGATCTCGCTGGCAAACCCGCGACGCGCACAGCTCTTCTACCTTCACCTGTGTGGAACATCTCCGCGTTGGCACTGTTCCTACTGATCGCCTCCCTTGCCGTCTGGAAGCTTCATTCCTGGAACCGCCCGTCCCCCGTCATCCGCTCCTTGGCGGTGCTTCCGCTCGAAAGTCTCTCGAGCGACGCGTCTCAGGATTACTTCGCGGATGGAATGACTGACGAGTTGATTTCGGATCTCGGCCAGATCAGCGCGTTGCGCGTAATTTCGCGTACCTCCGTGATGGCGTATAAACGCGCGCGCAAGCCTCTGCCGCAGATCGCTCGGGAACTGAACGTGGACGCCGTGGTGGAAGGCACCGTGCTCCGTTCCGGTGACCAGGTCCGCATCACAGCGCAGTTGATCGAAGCCTCGTCGGACAAGCACTTATGGTCCCAGAGCTATCAGGGTGAATTACCGGATGCTTTGGCGCTCCAAAGCAAGGTGGCAAGAGCCATTGCAGATCAAATTCGCATCAATTTGAATCCACGGGAACGGGCCGCGCTGAAAAACATGCAGGTTGTGAATCCGCAAGCTTACGAGTCTTTCCTCAAAGGCCGCTACTTCTGGAATAAACGAACGACGGATGGTTTGAAGGCTGCCCTAGCTTATTTCAATCAGGCCATCGAAGAGGACCCGAAATACGCCCAGGCTTATTCCGGCCTAGCCGACACCTATGCGTTGTTGGGGGACTGGCAGTATGTGGCAATGACACCCAACGAGGCGTTCCCCAAAGCAAAAGCTGCGGCGATCAAAGCCCTGGAATTGGACAGCGCGCTGGGCGAAGCGCACAACTCGTTGGCTTTCTGCCTGGATGCTTTCGAATGGGATTTTGATTCTGCCGGAAAGGAGTTCCAGCGGGCCATCGAACTGAACCCAGGCTACGCAACCGCTCACCATTGGTATGCCTGGCACTTGAGTGTATTGGGCCGGTATGACGAAGCCATCGCGGAAATGCGAAAAGCGCAAAACCTGGATCCGCTATCTCTTATCATTAACGCGGATTTGGCCGAACTTCTTCTTATCGCACGTTCATATGACGACTCCATCCGACAGAGCCGCAAGACGATCGAAATGGATTCTAATTTCGCTCTCGCACATAATCAACTGGGCCTGGCATACCTCCAAAAACAAATGCACGAGGAAGCGATTGCGGAACTACAAAAAGCGGTCCGGCTTTCCGCGAGTAGCCCGACATGCGTAGCCAATCTTGCTTCCGCCTACGTCGTATCCGGCTAGAGAAACGAAGCGGCAAAGCTGCTAAGCGATCTGAAGACCCGCTCGAAACCTAGCTATTCGTATGCTCCGGAGATTGCCGTGGTCTATGCAGCTCTCGGGGATAGGGATCAAGCGATGAATTGGCTACAGAAAGGATACGAAGGGCGATTTAACCCGAGCGTTCTCCTGCGACCCGGCTTCGATCCCTTGCGCTCCGATCCGCGGTTCCAGGAGCTTGTACGCAGCATCGGTCTCAATCAGTGAACTCGAGGATCTCTTTTGCTTAACGTGGAATGTTCTATAGCGCGCGACTTCGCGCATTGACACTTTCTGATGTTTCCAAGCGATTTGGTGCGGTAGCGGTTGGCGATGAGCCATTCTGCTGCACAACCTAATCTACGATAATCTCGCTCTTCATACCTCTATGGCCCAGACCGCAGGTGTGGCAGCACCGAAACGGATACGTGCCACGAGTTTGCGCTAAGAATTCGATCGTCGTCGTTTCTCCCTTCTTAAGCTGCACGCAGTCTTGCGGCGAAGTAAAAACTAACCCAGGCTTATTGTCCGCTTCAGAACCATCCGGAACGGTCGCGATTTTGAAACCATGGTCGTGGTCTGCGGCGGTGATTTTGAGCTGAACTTTGGTCCCGGCTTTCACATGAACCGGCGACGGCGAGTACTCATACTTCTTCGCTACAAGTTCAATGACCTGCGCGTCTTGGTTCTGTGCCCCGACTGAACTGGGCTGCGGAAGGCAAAAGGCGAGCGCCACGAAAAATCCCGATAGAGTAGGCGCCAGAGCACGGATCGCAATTCTCTTCATCAAGCCTCCTGACCCTCCGCAGCGGTTGTACTAACCACGGGTTTGCAGATACCGTTGTACATGTCCTCGCTCACGATTCGCGTCGGGCCTCATCCGCTTCTTGTGCCAAGTTTAGGAGAAACTGCTGGAGCTCTTTCGGCTGGCCGATGAAGAGGCCGTCGGCAATGAAGCCATTGATAGCTCCGGTGGCATCAAGCTGACCGGGACCGGTCGGGCGGATGATGGCGCATTCCGGCAGGCCTTTGATGAAGTCGGTGGGCTCCGGCATGATCAAATTTGCCTGGAGTGATTCGGGCTGGCCTACAGCCAAATTCACAAACGTCAGCGTTCCGCCGGGCTGATTGTCGGTTAGCGCAACCGCGTTGCCGGCCTTATCGTGCCAGACCTGGAAGTGCATGATCTCCGACCCGCCAATGCTGATGGTGATGCGCAGTACTTCTGGGCTCGATACGCGCTGACTGAGCGTGGCGTAAAGACTCGTGCCAGCTTGCTCGATGAAACCGAAATGAAATCCCGCAGTGTTGGCAATCGCCTGGATGTGATTAGGGCTGTTCAAATCGGCTGCGGTTGCGGGAATGGCGGGATGCTGTCCCTCATTCAAGCTTGGGACCGCTTGAGGGAAGGCTGGCGCGCCGAGATCGAGGTTTTCCTTGCTTCGGTAGCGAGTCCACCAGCTGGTATCCACCCTCAGCTGCTTCAGGTTGGTGAGGCGCCCCGTTTGCGGCACCCCTGACACGGTGCTAGGCGCCAGGTTGTGGGCAAACTTGTCGAGATTGATCGGCTCGTGTCCCTTGGATTTCAAATACGCTCGTAGAAACGCGACGTGACTGATTTCATCATCGGTATTGTCAGAGATATATTGCGGCATGTCTCCGTCAAGCTGCACGAGCCCGTTCACGTAGGGTTGAACCACAGGATTACTTGCAGCCACCTCTACTCCACCGAGTTCCTTGTATTGCTGCCACAGGTCGGTCTCGATAATCTCTGCCGCCAGCAAGAGCTGCAGAATCGCCGCGTCTCCCTTATTGAGGCTTGCTCCTTCGCGATCCTGTGCGAACGCCACGGACTCCCCCGCCAGAAATCCGGCGCCGATCGCTGCCGCTCCTACCCCCAAGGCTCCTTTCTTCAAGAATGAACGACGTGCCGCACCCTGCTTGTTGCCAGTCTCTGATTTGTCCATCGGTTTTTCCCCTTCCTGCGAATTGAGTCTCAAATCGTTTCAATTACCGAATTTGGCCGGCTGATTTCGCAGACCTCTTCTGAACGCAAATCCCCTACCTTCCACAGTCTCGACGAACCGGCTAGAGGCGAATCCGACAGTTCGATGGCCTGTTGGCGTGGCGGCAAATCAGGTTCAGTTGCAGCCTGTTTCTTCGCGAAACGAAGTAGCAGTGCTAGAAAATATCGCGCACTCCGACGATAACGACTGAACTCCCATCCTTTTTATTCCTCTCGCAAAGATAAAAATCTGGAGGAAGTTGCTTCTGCAATGTTTGCGGGGTGCAGGAGTGATGCTACGCTGGGAAAGACCGACGGTCAGGAATGAACAAAACAGTGGTCACAGCTGGAAATGAGAACCAGCACGCCTCATCTCGATCAAGGGTGCTCCGCCGCTTGGGATCTCCCCTCACTAAAGAAGGAAATGAGCCCAGATTTTTCCGCCCTAATGGAATGAAATGGCCCCGTTTTGACTCTACTCGTACCGCAGCGCCACCATGGGATCCACGCGCATAGCGCGGCGCGCGGGAATGTAGGAAGCGGCGAGCGCGACAGCCATTTGCAAAAACGCGACGCCGAAGAACGTCACCGGATCGTAGATCCCAATACCGAAGAGGAGGCTGGCCAGGAAACGTGCAAGAACGAAAGCGCCCGCCAGGCCAAGCCCAACGCCGATGAGGGTCAATTTGAGAGTTTGACCGAGAATCATACCGCGCATATTCGTGAGCTGTGCCCCAAGCGCCATGCGGAGGCCGATTTCTTGGGTGCGCTGGCTGACTGTATAGCTCATCACCCCATAGATTCCGATGGCCGCGAGCAAAAGCGCGAGCGCCGCGAAGATTCCCACGAGGACCGCGGAAAAGCGGCGCGGGGAAACGGAATCCGAGATCAGTCCATCCAGGGTCCTCATATGCGTGATCGGCAGATTGGGATCCACTTTGTGGACGACGTCCGTAATACCGGCCACGACTTTGACGGGATCGGAATCCGTGCCGACTACAAGATAGGGCGTCCATCCGCCGACGAAATAGGAGTCATAGGTCGGCCCGGCGTCGAGTCCAAACTGGTGCACGTTGCCTACAATGCCGATGATCGAAAACCAACACGGTTTGGGGTCGAGCGGGCAGAAATTGACGCGCTTTCCGAGCGCATCTCCTTGCGGCCAGTAGCGCCGCGCCATGTTCTCATTGATGACGATGTTTAGGACCTTCCAATCGTCCTCGTTAAAGGAGCGGCCTACACGCAAAGGAATTGCCAGAGAAGCAAAATAGCCGAGACTCACGGTGCGAACTTGTGCAATTGGGCGGGCCCCGGCGGAAAGAACGGGCTGGCCTTCAATCACGAATCTCGACGCCTGACGCAATTCGTTGCCGAGCGGCAAATCGTCGATCCCACCTACTTCCTTGACACCGGGCAAACCGCGGATTTGCTCGGCAATTTGTTCAAACTGAAGAGACTGCTTCGCGCCCAGCTTGAGCTGCTCTTCCTGAGAGAGCTGGTTAATTTGCGCGAAAGAAAGGCCAGGCTGCTGGATTTCCATCGTGAGGATGTGCTCGGCGCGAAAGCCGGGGTCGACGTCGAGCAGATGCTGAAAACTCCTAAGCAGGAGGCCCGCGCCTATGAGAGGAATGAGAGCCATCGCGATTTCGGAGATCACAAGCAAGTTATGCGTCTTGTGGTGGCCGGGTGAACTGCCGCCCTTGCTCCCTTGCTTCAGCACGCTAGCAAGATTTGTCTTTAGCGTTCGCGCGGCTGGTAGCAGACCGCAGCCGAGACCCGTCGCGACGCAAATTGCAATTGTGAATCCAAGAACCCAGCCGTTAAGGCCGGTCCGATTCAAGATGGTGAGATCGGTAGGCACTAAGGTTATCAACACCTTCAGTCCAGCGATGGCAAGAAATACTCCCAGCACTCCCCCTAGCAGGGAAAGCAAAGTGCTTTCGGTAAGCAACTGACGGATCAACCGCCAGGGGCTCGCCCCGAGGGCAGTCCGTACGGCAACTTCTCGTTCACGGGCGGCGTTGCGCACCAGGAGCAAGTTCACGATGTTGGCGCAGGCGATCAGTAGGACCAGTCCAACGGCGCCGAACAAGACGAGCAGGGTGCCACGCATGCTGGCCGCGGAGGGATCCTGAAGTTTTTGGACCAGGACACCAAATCCCTTATGGGCATCGGGATAGGCGATTGCTTCTTGCTGATGGAGACGTCCGATTTCGTCCTGCGCTTGCGAAAGACTGATGCCCGGCTTGAGCCGGGCGATGGCCACGAACGCGTGATGAACGTGCTCAGTCAAGTCGTCGTCAAATTGGCCCAGGGGCATCCACAAATCAGCCCAGCGCAAAAACTGAAAACCGGCGGGCAGAATGCCCACAACGGTGTAGCGCTTGTTGTCGAGAGTGACAGTACGGCCGACAACTTCAGGATCGCCGCCAAACCGGCCGTCCCAAAGACGATGCCCCAGGATCACTATCGGCGCGCTGCCCGCTCGGTTTTCTTCGGGCACGAATGAGCGGCCCGCAGCTACCCGTGCTCCCAGCATGGGGAAGAGGTCAGAACTGGCGTACCCGACCAGGATGCGCTGCGGCTCTCCATCACCGGTCAGGTTGAAGCCTTTTGAGATTTCCCCGTAGGCTCCCATCTCCGAAAAGCTGGCGGCTTGCTGATGCCAATCGGCGTAATCGCCTGGAGACAATCCGGCCCGGGGGATCTGTGGTGGATAGGTGTTCCGGATTTCGACTAAATTCTCCGGGTGGGGATAGGGAAGGGGCCGGAGCAGAACATTTTCGACCACGCTGAAAATCGCCGTATTCGCTCCAATCCCCAGCGCCAGTGTGAGTACGGCAACGGCGGTAAAGCCCGGTGTTCTTTTCAGGTTGCGGACTCCGTAGCGAATGTCTTTCAGAAGGCTATCGAGCATGAAGAGTTCCTCAGCCAGTTGATAAAAGAGTGCGAGGTCGCATTGCATTTCTATGGTTCTTCTTTGGAACATGCACATGCAAGAGCCCGTCCACTCGATTCACATCAGCCTGCGTTGTGTCGATTTCTTCCGGAAAGACGTGCACAGATGCTACGTCTGGTTTGGCCTCAATCTCTCCGTTGTGTCGGGCGTGGCTGCGAAAAACAATCATGCTATGAGGTGTCATGCTAAGAATCGTGGTCACCTCCGGGTCTCGCGGAGACTCAATAAAGAGGTCAAATTGCGAAATGTTCCCATTAAAGTCGTTCTGTAGAAATTCCTTCTCGGCGGTGGTCCAGTCCTCCATGTCAAAACCATGTGCGCAACCACGCTGTTCGAAAAGCTGGTATGCACGTTTGGCGATTGTCGCGAGGATGATCTCCCGGTGCTGTTCGTTTCTGCTTTCGACCGTGATCACCCAGTTTTTGCTACCCTTTCCGGCCTGCTTCTCCATTCTCCTGGCTCCTTTGGTCTCCATCTCTGGCACCTAGTCCACCCACGTTCGCTTCCACATTTTCCGGATCGTGAATACCCCAATATCGGCACAGGTAAAGCAGCAAACCCTACCGGTGTGTCGGCTGGGTTTGTTGATGCTTCAAAATCGGCGGTTGACTGCTCTGTAGGATAGAAATTGTTCTGTCTGAGGATTTTGAGAAGCGATTGGCCAGCCTGCATTTTTCAGCGATGCGAGTCACGAACGCGACTACGTTTAGAGCCAGCACGAGTAGCACAAGCCATGCCACAATTGTTGTCCTCAACATTTTTGATCCCTTCCGTACTTCAATTGCCTTCCTCTCTGAATACCTCCGTCACTAACGTTCTATTCCTCATTCTGAGGAGTGCCATCGCTTAAAAAGGAAGGACAAACCGAATTCGTGAGTTGTTGATCTTGTGCTTGCAGCGCGTAAAATCGTGCTCGACGTCGAACTGGAAATGAAGTTGCCAAAATATTCGTTGTTCGCTTACCCGGAAGAATTCATTAACTGGTGGAGCTGCTCAAGATCGATAGGATCTGCGTCGGAGACGGCGCAGAATTCCATTTTTCCTCTTCGCCAATCGACCCATTGAAAGCTCTGCCGGGAACCTGTGCGCGGGGGACTGTCCTGCTCCCGCGTGCGCCAAATGAATACATTGATTGGACGCCCGTTACGCTCGTAGACGAGGACTGCGACAGCGCGGCCTTCAATAACATCTACGCGCCCACCCTTCAGCGCGAAACCCTTGTTCGTGAAATCACGGACAGGGACAGCAAACCCGGCTCTGCCGTCGAGCCATCCCTTGACATCGCCCTCAGCGTTGGAGGCGATTCCGGTCATAGGGCCTAACTGTAACGAGCGCAGATGCGCGTCGACAATTTCTCCGGCAAGTTCGGCTTGATAATCGTCACTATTAAACATCTGCCCTACTCTCCCCAGGACGATCACGACGAAAAGCAGTACGGCCGCGGCTGCCAGCCAGTGCCAAAGACGCGGCCGCGACGCAGCGGTCGTGGGCGCGATGGCGTGGAGAGACACGTTAATCTTAATCTTCCGCCGCAACGAAGCGGTGGCAGGCTCATAGAGTTGAGCGAGTTGCAAGCTGTCACGCAACAAATCCAAATCCACGAGCCCAGTGGCACATTGAACGCAACGTCGCAGGTGACGCTCGAATTCCGCGGCCCTAGGGCCACTCAGCTCACCGTCAAAATAGCCCTGAAGCAGAGAATCGGAAAAATCACACCTCACGGACAGGCTCCTTGCGAAGAATTTGTCAGCGCGGAATACAACTGGCGGCGGGCGCGGGAGAGCGAGGACATCACGGTGCCAATGGGGATCGACGTAATCGCAGCGATCTCCTTGTAGGAACAGCCTTCGAGCTCTCGAAGGACCAGAACTTCGCGGAAACGCGGCGGTAGCCTCTCGAGGGCCAGGGTGAGACGCTTGCGATCATCCCCGGCAATAGCGAGGGTCTCCGGCGTGGCGCACGTCTGCAGGTGTAACTCTTCGTCGAATTCCATGCTTAGTTCCAGGGGACGATTCTTCTCCAGCCAGGTGTAGCAAGTATTGCGCACGATCTGCAGCAGCCACGCGCGCACATCTCCACCGTGAAAACCGCCGAAGAAGCGGCACGCACGCAGCAGGGCTTCTTGAGCGACATCCTCGGAATCCGTGCGCCCGCGCAACAGCCAACGCGCCAGGTTGAAAGCAGCATCAACGTGGGGCAGCACAAGTTGCTCAAAGCGTTCCCGGTCTTCGAGACCCAGCTCACTCACAATTCACTCCGAACAGTGAGACCTCATGAGCAATAACCGATTCAAGCCTGATTTTATTCTCTCTGTCGGGCCGCCAATGAACAGCGGGCGGATCACAGTGTGCGCGTCAGGCTGGAATAAATGGGCTAATGCGTCGGTCCTGATAGACGAAGCACGTTGAACGGCGATCGCGGGCACCCCCAAACCCCCGCGGCGCCGTTCTCAAAAGCGCCCATAACAAAGGACGGGGAAGCGTGCATACGAGGAGCGCGAGAATGTCAGACAATAAAAAAGATGAGCTCTTGCACGACCGCAACAACGATGGAGTCAATCGGCGTGGTTTTCTAAAGTGCATGGCCTGGGCAGGAACTGGAGCCTTCTGCGTGGTGCAGGGCGGTGTATTGAAGTCGTGCAGTTTGAGCCGGCTTTCGGAATTGAACACGACCGATGCCAACGGCGAGCTGAGCTTTGTACAAATCAGTGACAGCCACATGGGATTCAACAAGCCCGCTAACCCCGACGTAGCGGGAACGCTGAAAGCCGCGGTCGACAAGATCAATGGGTTGTCGGCGGCACCGGAATTCATGTTGCACACCGGCGACATTAGCCACCTTTCAAAGCCGGAAGAGTTCGATACCGTCGATCAGATCCTGAAGAGCGCGAAGCCGAAGGATGTGTTCTACGTGCCGGGCGAGCACGACGTCTTGAACGATGACGGAAAGCAATTTCTGGAGCGCTACGGCAAAGGCAGCAAGGGCGCGGGCTGGTACAGCTTCGATAAAAGGGGCACGCACTTCATCGGCCTGGTGAACGTGATGAATTTAAAAGCTGGCGGCCTCGGTACGCTGGGACACGAACAGCTGGAATGGATGGAAGACGACGTCAAGCACCTGAAGTCGAGCACGCCTATTGTAGTGTTCGCGCACATTCCACTCTGGTCGGTCTATCCCGAGTGGGGCTGGGGCACGGACGACAGCGCGCAGGCGTTGGCGTATCTGAAGAAGTTCGGCTCGGTGACGGTGCTGAACGGACACATTCACCAGACGATGCAAAAAGTGGAAGGCAACGTGACATTTCACAGTGCGGCCTCAACGGCATTTCCACAACCGCAGCCGGGCAAAGCGGATTCTCCGGGACCGATGAAAGTGCCGGCGGATCAGTTGCGCAGCGTCTTGGGGATTACAGACGTGAACTACGTGCAAGGGCAACACGCGCTGGCGGTGGTGGATTCTTCGCTCGCGTGAGTAAGACGTAGCAAACTCAAATCAATTCGAAATCAAAAAGGAGAAGAAGCATGAGGAGAAGTGTGTTCATTGCAGGTTTAGCAGCGGCACTGGTGTTGGGAATGGGAGTTTTCGGCACCGGTCGGAAGGGTTCTGTAACACGGGCGCAGCAGAAGCCGTCGACGATGGAAGTGAAGATCGACAACTTCAGCTTCGGGCCGGTAACGCTGTCGGTGCCGGTCGGAACCGCGGTTACGTGGACCAACCGTGACGATATCCCTCACACAATCGTCAGCACGGATGATCCGAAAGCGTTCAAGTCCAAAGTGCTCGACACCGACGAACAGTTCTCCTTCACCTTTAGCAAACCGGGAACGTATCCGTACTTTTGCTCGATTCACCCGAAGATGACCGGCAAAGTCATCGTGCAGTGAGTGAGGAGCGGCCTTGCATCCGTTCGACATAAAAACGGTACTTTTCGCGAAGCACGCGCAACACGTAGTGCTGATTCACTTCCCGATCGCGCTGTTTATCATCGGCGTCCTCTTTGATTTTCTTGCGCTATGGAAGAAGCAGCCCTTGTTGGCTGCGGCGGCCTACTACAACTTGCTCGTCGCGGCGATCGCAACCATGCCGGCCGTAGTGACCGGAATTCTCGCGTGGCAGTGGGAACTCGAGGGTCAAAAACTGAAGGGCGTCCTTTTGATGCACCTGGTGATGGGGTGCGCGTCGAGCGTCTTGATCTGTGTGGTGTGGTTTATCCATAGGAGAACCCGACGGAACCAAGAAGAGGTCCTGCCCGGATACCGCTTGCCGATCGAGGCCGTAGCCGTAGTCATCGTCGCACTGACGGGACACCTAGGCGGCTTTCTCAGCGGAGTGAATGCACCGGGATAGAAGTGTTCCGAAACTACGGAGCAGCAGTCGGTTGATCCTGCAACAGGACAATTTGACGCGTCGGGAGACTCGACAAAAAGACGAGTGCTGACGTGTTTGCGACCAAATACTCGGAGAAGTCCCATGCGGAAAAGGAGCATGAAAATGAAAACTAAGGTTCTGTTAGCAGTTGTGGCGCTGTCATACGCGCCCCTCGGGGTGGCCGGAAATAAGGCGGAATACCCCAATGAAAAAGTGGCGGAGTTTGTGGTTGAAAAGCTGGATGTCACTTCGCTGCCATCCACGTTCCGCCCGAAGAAGGAAAAAGGAAAGAAGACATTCGCGGATTACGGATTCACGGTGCAGACAGTGGACGAAAACGAAGCCGTCATCGAGGCGGCGGGTGGAGTGAGGAGGCTGGCGATCAAGGTTCTCGACCAGAAATCCTCAGGGATCTACGTGTGTGTGGCGGAACCCGGAGAGAGCGGCGGTCCAGCAAAAACGCAAAGTGTGCTCGTGCTGAAAAGGAACGATCCGAGTGCATTGCTAGTGGGACGCGAGTCCTTTCGAGAATTTGCTGCATGCCCGGTGATTGGCGGAAGCGACTCCACAGCAAACTCGTATTGAGGGACTGAGGAGTTACGTCGAAACACGGTCTTCAATCACACTTGTGGCTTGGGGCGTTGTTGTCCCATAGATCCAACGAGTTATTCATGGGCAACACCGAGCTTAGGACCTCCCTCCCGATCGCCAGAATGAATTCTGCCCGCTCCGCCACGCCAGACTCTTAGCGGAACAACGAACGGAACGCAGTCCGTAGTCTGCGTGGAGATAATCTGTTGATAAAAGCATTCCTTGAAACGGCCGCCCCGCGCGCTGCCAACGTAGTTCTCGCCCTCGAAATCGCCATGGGGATAGGCCTTTTGGTAGGCGCTCGGCTTGCTCGCAAGAAGCGCTTTCGGCAACACGCCTGGTGCCAATCGACGATCGTGCTTCTGAACCTTGCTGTGGTCGCGGTGATGATGATTCCTTCATTCCGCGTTCATGTGCTTCCCAGAGTTCCGGCCAAGCTCGGCAAGGCTTACTACGCATTGGCGACGACGCATGGGGCGTTCGGAGCCGTAACGGAACTCACGGGACTGTATATCTTGCTATCCGCGGGCACGAGCGTCTTGCCAGAAAAATTGCGAATCACCCAATACAAGGTGTGGATGCGAAGCGTCATGGTGCTCTGGTGGGTCGTCCTGTTACTGGGAATGGCGACCTACACGCGCTGGTACGTGCCGCATTTGTTTCGGAAATAGATTTGAGTTGTCTGTTTTCAGAGGAGAGAGATTGAAGATCATCCCAATTTGCTTGTTTTGCATGTTGAGCGCCTTTGCTCGGCTCAGCCGGGCACAATCGGTGACATCATCCGTGCCAGAGGCTAATCCGGGACGACCCACGGTATCGACGCCGGCGACACTCACGCCGGTTGGATACGTGCAGTTCGAGAATGCGCGCTCTTCGGACAAAA
>Ga0210410_10002212_pt1 | contig 17567 bp, 12 predicted proteins | sample IncBWC4MmetaG_FD_161058 | JGI IMG/M metagenome (GOLD analysis project Ga0210410, IMG submission 161058) | Forest soil microbial communities from Barre Woods Harvard Forest LTER site, Petersham, Massachusetts, United States - Inc-BW-C-4-M | ecosystem: Environmental > Terrestrial > Soil >... | reverse complement strand
GCATCGGCGTTCTCCTTGGTGCGCTCGACGAAATGTTGCGTGAATTGTTCCTGGCTCCAGCCTTCGAGTTTGCTCCAAAGCGCGTATTGCAGAATCGCGTCGGTATAGGCCTTTGGATCGCTATCGGGATGGAAAAGTTTTTTCTCCTGCATCTGATCGCCGGCGCGGGAAATAAATCGCATGGGCTCAAATTTCTGCTGAGTCGTGTCGTCCGCCAGGCGGTAGAGCGTGCCTTCCGCCGGGGGATGCTTGGTGAACTCGAGGCAGAATCCATTGAGCGGCTGGGTGACGACCTTGTCTCCAGCGCCTGCGCTGGCCGTGACGGGTTGAGTGACGCCGGGAGCGATTGCTTCGACGACCGTTCCCGATCGCATGCGCACGGATTTCACTTTCCCGGTTGTATCCAGCAATTGAAGTTGGAAGGCTTCGCCGGTGGATTTTCCGTTGGAGACGATGGAATACGTGAAGCCGGGGTTCGCAGTTGGTCCGCCCGGCGCGCCATTCTGCGGCGCTGGCGAGAGACGCGAATCGATTTCTGAAAACGGGGAAGGCTGGCGCAACAAAGGTTGGCGGAATGATGCTAACTGGAACTGGCCGGGTGATTTTTCCCGCGCGGCATAACTTTCGCGACTGCGCCGTGACGCTGCTTCGATGGCGAGCGCATGTCTTATTTCCGGAAACGAGCGAAGGGCGTCTGGAAAATCGAATGCGCAGTAATGCGGGCTGCCCGGCCCGTCGTAAATCCAGAAATATTGCGAACGATTATCGTAGTAACCCTGCGGGCGTATGTAGTACTCGGCCGGCTGGCGGATATAGAGTCTGGGAATCACGATCCGGTGAGTCTGATTGTCGGGTGCCGAAGGATTGGTATCAATTGGATTGATATTCAGTGGCGGAAGGAGTCCTGGAATTCCGGGAATCGGATAATACCCATTCAGGGGCAACGGATTTACTATGCCCGATCCCGGCGTGGGATCACTCCCGGTATCGCCTGTGAAGCGAAATCCGAGTCTTGGTTCGAATCCACCAGAATACCGTCCGATCGTCAAACCGCCCTGGGAGTTTAGGGTACATGAAGGAGGAATGTAAGTTGGCTGTCCGAAAAGAGTAGGATCCGGAAACGGTTGCAGAATAAATGCGCCCGTGTCGGAATTGTTCGGGACTGGACTTGGGGGGGTGGAACTTCCCGAACCTGTAAAAATGTTGTAATTGGGCGGGTCGTATAGCAGTCTGTATCCTCCCCGAAAGACCGTTTTCCCGTGCCCTGTCAGGAATCCTCCCCACTGGGGTTTGTAATCGAGTTTTAGAACATCCGCGATACTGGGCTCCGGAACGATGGCGCTTGTCGTCGTGCCATCTTTGCATTCGACCATCCAACTGGTTGGTCGTCGAGGCGCAGCGGACGTGCTGGCGGCGTCGCCAGTTGAATTTGCCGGAGTGTCGGGGGGAGGCGTGGTGGTCTTCGGCGCACACGCTTTCATGCGGTCCAGGCAATCCTGATATGCCTTCGCGGTGTCTGCGGCAGTTTTCGCTCTGGCGGCTGCATTTGCTTTCGCGTTGGTGAGTTTGTCGCGCAGTCCTTGCGCTTGCGCGCGCATGGCCTGTCCGTAGCCCACGCGATCGGAAGCGCGCGGATACATTCCGGGGTCGGGATGAGACGCGTCGCGTTCTAGGCGATCCGCGGTGGCCAGATCTTTCGCGCGGTCCGATTCGGCTTGATCGGCTACGGCTTTTGCCGCTGCGGATTCGGCGGCGGCGATATCGGAAATTGCTTTCAGGCGATCGCAGTCTGCCTGGGAAGGGCATGGAGTTTGGGGCGCGGCATGCGGTGGTCGTGTGGCCAGCGCAGTCAGCGCGGCCAGTAACATGAAAACGGCGAGGAAGAATAGCGGAAATGGCAGGCGGACAGCAGTGAACGATTTCCCGATACGCATCGTAGCCTCCGAAATCCGAGTGACCACTATGACTGCAATCGGGAACCGCAGTACTTCTTATGAAAAGCCAGTATTTTTTATGATGAAGAAGAAACAATTCGGCTGCGCAACATTTATAGCTAAAGTAACCACCGCGTGCAATGCAAATTGCGCGGAAAGTTACTGATTTGGCAACGAGTCCGCGCGCGGATGCAAGGAAGAAAAGGCGGAGTTTTCCGGATGATGTCCGGCGAACAATTTCACAAAAGCCGCGTGCCGTCCGTCCGGATGCCACCCTCAAGAGTGGCGCTACATAAACCTACTTCGCGGAATGCTTTACCACCCACATCGACATGAGTTCCAGCGCTTCCGGCGCAAAGGTTTCTTCGATGGTTCCGTATTCCGAAGGAGAGCCGGTGCTGCTGTGCTGGAATAAATGATTCAGGCCGGGAAGTTCGATAGCTTGAAAATCTTTGTTGCCGCCGTCTTGTAGAGCTTTGCGGATGGCATCGAGATCTTGCTTGGGAGGAACCTGAAGATCGTTGCTGCCATCCAGCGCGAGGACTGGGCATTTTGTTTTCGTGAGCGCGGGCGCGGGATCGTAGGAAACGAACTCCAGGAACCACGGGCTGCTGAGTTGCTGAATCGCGCCGTTGCGTTGCGCTTGTGACATTTGTCTGCCGAGTTCGTCGGCGTTCATGACGGCGTTGAGATCGGCGCTCATATTTGCGGGATCTTTTTCAGCGGATGCGGCGGCAAATAATTTGGCGTTCAGCGTATGCGATTTGGCGATCATGTCATCGGGCGCGCCCTGAGCTTTGGCGATGAGCGCTTGCTGCAGAAACAATATTTCGTCGCCGCGCAGGCCGGTGCCGGCGAGTAGAACGATCCAGGCAATTTCCGGATTTCTGCTGGCGACGAGCGGCGCGATGGTGCCGCCTTCGCTGTGACCGATGAGTCCGATGCGATGGGGATCAATTTCCTTGCGTGTTTTCAGATAGGCGATGCCTGCTTCCGCGTCGGTTGCAAAATCCGACGTCTTCGCCAACGCATAGCTGCCGGTGGATTTCGCAACTCCGCGCTTGTCGTAGCGAAGGACGGCGATTCCGTGGCGCGTCAGATAATCCGAAATTACTAAAAATGGCTTGTGGCCGAGCAAGGCCTCGTCACGATCGTGCGGGCCGGAGCCGCAGATCAGAAGTGCGACGGGAAATGGCCCGGCTCCGCGGGGAAGAGTCAGAGTGCCGGCGAGAGTTACCTCTGGAGCTTTCGCATTCACGAAGGAGACGTCTTCTTCTATATAAGGATACGGCTTCACGGGATTTTGCGGACGCTTCAGTTCCGCCGCAACCTGGTCAGAATGTTTGAAGTTCAGAGGCAGCGGCGTGCCGCCCAGAGTAACTGTGCCGGTAATTTCGTCCTTCGCGGCGTTCAGCGTGCCGTCGTAGCTCATTGCGCTGGTGGGAACTTCAAAATGGAAAGCGGAATCGGTGAGAGTGGCTTTCGGAACTGGAATGCCGTTCATATTTTGGTCCAGGCTATCCATTTTCGCGGTGAGCGCGCCGCTGGCGTCGCGTTCGATGTGCAGTTGGATGCGAAGAGCGATGCCGCCGGGCGCGTGAATGGTGCCCAGCCAAATTCCTTGAATGCCATTGGAATTTGCGGGCGCGGCTGCGGCGGGCGGATTCTGCGGCGCGTGAGTTTCCGGTGATGATGGCGTTGCGGGGCTGGTGCGTTTGAACGTTAATGGCTGCGAGCCGCCGCTGCGTGAGAATGGGCCGGTCATTTCATCTTTAGATGCGTTCAGCGTGCCGCTATAAGTTATTTCTGCGGCGGGAATTTCAAAATGGAATGTGGAATCGGTCATGGATGCGTTTGACGTGCGAATTCCGCTGACGCCTTCGTTCAGGCTATCCATTTTGACGGAGAGCGCGCCGCCGGAATCGCGCGAAACGTGAAGCTGCATTTTCAGTTTTGTGCCGCCGGGAGTTTGATATGTGCCGAGCCAGAGTTCTTCCACGGCGGGAATTCTTGGCGCGACGGTGGCTGGCGAAGAATTTGGGTCAACCGCCGGTTCGGGGCCGACAGCACGAGGGCCGTGCGGTGCAGTGGCGGGTTGCCGAGGCGCGGAGGCCAGGCGCTTAAATGTGATGGGCAGAGATTGTTCGCCGACGTACCAGGTGCCGACAATTGATTGTCCGTCGTCGGCGATCTTGCCTTCAAAAGTTCCGTTGTATGCAGGGATGTCGAACTTGAGGCTGGCCTTCTTCAGTTTTACAGAAGAAACGTCCATGCCGCCGACGCCCATGTCCGGACTGCTGATGTTTCCTGAAAGCGCGCCTTTGTCGTCCTGCGCCACGTGAAGAGTCAATCGCATGTTTGTACCAAAAACATTCAGAGTGCCTTGCCATGCTCCGGTCGCAGTGATGTCCTGCGAATTTGCCGGCGCGGCGCTGAGTAGCGCGATGGCGGCGAGCAAAACAATACTTTTCATTTTTTCACCTGTTGGAGAGCTTCCATCATAACTCTTTCCGCGTACATCTTGTTGTACGTTCGGTGGACGCACAGCAAAACTACCCGCATGGCTTGACTCTGTTGAAACCGCCAAGTAGCATCGCGCGTCTGCTAGCTAAGTAATCTAGCGAAGTAAGTTAGGGAAGAACCGCCGGGGCTAGAAACCTGAACACAGCAAAACAATTTGTGAAGGAGTCCGAAATGCAATCTCGAGGAGTCCGCAGGATATTGCCTGCGCTCGCGGTAGCTGCATGCGCGATTTTTGTTTTTGCAATTTATTCCACGCGGCATGTGCGCGCCGAAGAGCCGCCATTTTTCGCGATTAAAGGCGCCCGCATCGTGCCCGTTTCCGGGCCGCCGATTGCGAACGGCACAATTGTAATCTCCAAAGGGGTGATCCAGTCCGTGGGCGCGAATGTTTCCATTCCGCCGGAAGCGCGCGTGATTGACGGCACGGGAATGACGATTTATCCCGGTTTGATTGACGCCGGCACGGACGTCGGATTGGGCGCGCCAGTTGTGGCTGCGGGCGCCGCAGGTGGACGCGGAGGAGGCGGCGGAGGTGGAGGCCGAGGAGCTGCTGCTCCGGGCGTTCTGAATTCGCGCGGGCCGGAAGATCGTCCGGCGACAACTCCCTGGGATTATGCCGCGGACGCGTTGAAGTCCGACGACGCGCGCATCGCAACCTGGCGCGGCGGCGGATTCACGACGGCACTTGTGCTTCCTCGCAACGGATTTTTCCCGGGGCAGGGCGCCATCGTGGATTTTGGCGAAGGTGACCGTCCGGAAAATATGGTGGTGAGAACTGGCGCGGCGCTGCCGATTAGCCTGAACGGTGGGCGAGGCGACTTCACGGGATTCCCAAGCTCGCTGATGGGTCAAGTTTCCTATGTGCGCCAGGTTTTTATTGACGCGCAGTGGTACGCGGAAGCGCAGAGGGCTTACGACGCGCAACCGAAAGGGAATCAGCGGCCCACATACGATCGCACCGACGCGGTGATCGCTCACGCGCTCGCCAACAAAGAACTCGTGCTGTGGCCGGGGAATACGGAAATCGACATCATGCGCGCTTTGAAATTTGCTCCGACCATTGGCGCGCGATGGGCGCTGACCGGCGCGCAAGAAGGATACGCAATTCCGAACGAAATTGCGGCGGCGAAAGTTCCGGTCCTTATTAATGTGAACTGGCCGGTAGCAGGACAAGCTGGTGGCGGAGGAGGCGGGGGTGGCCGTGGCGGAGGCGGGGATCAAGGCGATCCTCTGCGCACGTTGCGTTTCCGCGATCGCGCGCCTTCCACGCCTGCGAAACTGAATGCGGCCGGCGTGAAATTTGCGTTTGCGTCGGAGGGAACGGGAACTCCCAAGGAAATTTTGCGCAATGTCGCCAAGTCCATTGCCGCGGGATTGCCCGCGGATGCGGCGCTTCGGGCGTTGACGCTGGGCGCGGCAGAAATTCTGGGAGTGGCGGATCGCATCGGCAGCATCGAGCCGGGAAAGATTGCCAATCTGGTGGTGACCGACGGCGATATTTTTGCAGACGCCACAAATGTGAAATGGATTTTCGTGGACGGAAAAATGTATGCGCCTCCTGCGGTGGTTGAGGCTCCGGCAGGCGGCGGTCGTAGCGGACGCGGCGGCGCGGGTGGCGTGGACATTACCGGCACCTGGACGCTGACCTATTCCGTGCAGGGCGCCACGCAGGAATCCACTGCTGTTTTGGCGATGTCTGCGGATGGAAACATCACCGGAACAATTTCCTCGCAGATGGGGACGGTTCCAGTGTCGAGCGGGCGCATAAACGGAAATCAATTTACGATTTCCATTTCGATTCCGGCGAACGGCGACACCATGCAAGTCGATATGAGCGGAACGGTGAATGGGAATACGATGAGCGGCTCCATGGCGGTGATGGGACAAACGCTGGACTTTACGGGCAGAAGACCGGGCGGCAGCGGGGATGAAGTTGGGTCAGGATATGAGGTGCGCCAGTGAAAAATCTAAGAAATAAAATAATGTTGTCCGGAGTTGTGGCAACGCTGGCGATTACGGCGGTCAGCTTGAGCTCGCGTTCATCGCAGGCGCAGGGTGGCTCGAATGTGATGCTCATCAAGAACGCCACCGTTCTTACGATTACGAAGGGCACCATTCAGCACGGTTCGATTCTGGTTCGCGACGGAAAGATAGCCGAAGTGGGAACGAATATCGCGGCTCCTGCTGGCGCAAATGTAATTGACGCCACCGGATTATTTGTGATGCCGGGAATCATTGACTGCCATTCGCACATCGCCATTCAGGGCGGAGTGAATGAAGGCAGCGTTTCCGATTCTTCAATGGCGAATATTCTGGATGTGCTGAATCCCGCGGATCCGGATATTTATCGGGATCTGGCGGGCGGCGTGACGGTTGCTAACGTGCTTCACGGCAGCGCGAATGCCATCGGCGGGCAGACAGTCGTAATAAAACTTCGCTGGGGCGCAAACGCGGATGGATTAGTTTTCCAGGGCGCGATGCCGGGCATTAAGTTCGCGCTGGGCGAAAATCCGAAGCGCTCGAACAATCCCGCAATCCCCGGACAAGTGCGCCGGTATCCCGAATCGCGGCTGGGAGTTGAAGATGTAATTCGCCAGTCGTTCACGGAAGCCGTGGCGTACAAAAAGGAATGGGACGATTACAACAGCGCGAAGGCTGTTGGTAAAACGAATCTGATTCCACCGCGGCGCGATTTGCGCCTGGATCCGCTGGTGGAAGTGCTCGAAGGCAAACGCTACGTCCATTCGCATTGCTATCGCGCGGACGAAATTCTGATGCTGCTGCGCGTGTCGGATGAATTCCATTTCAAAGTGCGCACGCTGCAGCACGTTCTGGAAGGCTACAAAGTTGCCAAGGAACTGGCCGCGTATGGCGTGGGCGCTTCCACTTTTTCGGATTGGTGGTCCTACAAACAGGAAGCGTGGGACGCCATTCCTTATAACGCGGCGATCATGACGCAGAAGGGCGTGGTCGTTTCGATCAATTCGGACGACGCGGAAGAAGCGCAGCACTTGAATCAGGAAGCCGCCAAGACCATGAAGTATGGCGGCATGACTCGCGATCAGGCCATCGACATGGTCACCATCAATCCTGCCAAGCAACTTGGAATTGAAAAGCGCGTAGGCTCGATCGAAGTCGGCAAGGATGCCGACTTCGCGATTTACAATCACGACCCGCTCAGCGTTTACTCCGTCGTCCAGAAAACGATCATCGACGGCAAAGTTTATTTCGATCGGGACAAGGACATCGCTATGCGTCCCGAACTTGCCAAAGAAAAACAAATACTGATGGAAAAGGAACGCCCGGCCACAGGAACTGGTGGACGCGGTGGCCGTGGTGGGCGAGGGCCCGGCGGTGAAGGCATTTCAATTCAGGATCAGGAGAAATAACCGCCATGAAACCGACACGCAAAATATTTTATTACGCGCTGCTCGCGCTCCTGGTGGTCGCCGGATTCGCCACGGTCCACGCGGTTTACGCGCAACAACAGCCGTCGTCGTATGCCATCGTTGGCGCAAAAGTATTTCCGATCTCAGGACCGCCGATGGATGGCGCAACCGTCGTGATTCGTGACGGGAAAATTGTGTCCGTTGGCAAAGGCGGCGCTCCTGCAGGCGCCAAAGTAATTGACGGCAAAGGTCTGGAAGTTTATCCGGGCTTGTTCAACGCCGTCACGGAAATTGGCTTGAATGAAATTGGCGAAGGCGATCCCGGCTCCGTCGACACGCAGGAACTTGGCGAATATAATCCGCAGTTGATGGCGGCTACAGGCGTGAATCCCGCGAGCGCGCACATTCCAGTCACACGCGCGGACGGAATCACTCACGTGATTTCCGCAAACGGAATGGGCGGCAGAGGCGGAGGAGGCACGGTCATCGCCGGACAAGCCGCGCTCTTCAACCTTTCCGGATGGACCATGGACGAAATGAAGATTCGGCGCTCGGCGGCAATGGTCATCAACTGGCCCACTTTGCCGGGCGACGCAGGCGGCGGACGTCGTGGCGGTGCAGCAGCGGCCCCCGCCGCGAATCGCGCCGATTACGACCGGCGCATCGCGGAAATTACCGAGTGGCTGGAACGCGCTCGGCACTATTCCGCGGCGATGGCGGCCAACAAATCGGCAGTCGGACGCGATTTGAAACTCGAAGCGCTGGTGCCGGTAGTGAAAGGTGATTTGCCGGTGCTGGTAGTTGCGAACGCGGCGAATCAAATCCGCGAAGCGATCGCTTATTGCGACAAACAAAAACTAAAAATGATTCTCGCCACTGGCCCCGCGGCCGGCGACGTGAAAGATGTTCTGAAAGAAAAGAATATTCCTGTGATTCTTCGCCCCACGCTTACATTGGTGCGCGGCGAAGATTCGCCTTACGACGAAAATTTGACGCTGCCCGGCGATCTCGCCAAGGCGGGCATCAAAGTCGCTTTCGGCAGCTACGGCAATGAATTCGCGCGGCGCCTTTCACAGCAAGCGGGCGTGGCTGTGGCGTTCGGAATGTCACACGACGACGCGATGAAGGCGTTGACGATTAATCCGGCGCAAATGTTTGGCGTGGATAAGGAGCTGGGCACAATTGAGGCCGGCAAGATGGCCAACTTGATTGTGACCAACGGCGATCCGCTGGAGCTGACCACCGATGTGAAATATTTGTTCATCAAAGGGCAGCTCACCAGCCTCGAGACCAAGCACACGCTTCTGTGGGAAGAATATCGCAAGCGTCCGTAGATTTTTCACCGGCGAGTAATTTGTCTTTTGTCTTTTTGCGGCGGAATGCGCACCACCTGCATTCCGCCGCTTCTATTTAGCGAGTTGCGCCGCCTGGTTTCGCCAATCGTGAGAGAATCTTCTTTGGTGGTCAGGCATCAGATGGGCGAGGTGTGATATGCGGGAAGCAGTCATCGTAAGCGCGGTTCGCACAGCGGTTGGCAAAGCATTCAAAGGCACGCTCGCTGCCATGCGCCCCGACGACCTCGCGGCCTTCGCCATCCGCGAAAGTTTGGCGCGCGTGCCCGGCCTGGGTCTTCGCGAAGTGGACGACGTGATCCTCGGATGCGCCATGCCCGAAGGTGAGCAGGGAATGAATGTCGCGCGCATTGCCTCGCTTCGCGCCGGACTTCCCGTCGAAATTCCCGCGGTCACCGTGAATCGCTTTTGCGCCTCGGGTTTGCAATCCATCGCCATGGCCGCGGAACGAATCATGTTGGGTCATGCCGAGGTAATCGTGGCCGGCGGCGCGGAATCCATGAGCATGGTGCCCATGGGCGGAAATAAAATTTCTCCGAATCCCTGGCTGATCGATCACTACCCCGACGTTTATTTGAATATGGGGCTCACCGCGGAAAATGTTGCGCGGAAATATGGCGTCACGCGCGAACAATCCGACGCATTCTCGCTGGCCAGCCATCAGAAAGCGCTGGCCGCAATTGCCGCGGGAAAATTCCGCGATGAAATTATTCCGGTGAATGTTCCCATAACCGCTTACGCCAACGCGGCAGGCGCAAATAGCGAAATCGCCGCCGGAAAAGTTACCTCCACGACAGTTACATTCGATACGGATGAAGGCCCGCGTGCGGATACTTCGCTAGACGCGCTGGCGAAGCTGAAGCCCGCATTCCATGCGAACGGAGTCGTAACCGCCGGGAATAGTTCACAAATGAGCGATGGCGCCGCCGCTTCCGTGCTGATGAGTGCCGAGCACGCACGCGAAATCGGAGTGAAACCGCTGGCGCGATTTATTTCCTTCGCCGTTGCAGGATGTTTGCCGGAAGAAATGGGCGTGGGCCCGGCGTACGCAATTCCCAAAGCGCTGAAACTTGCCGGATTGAAACTCGAACAAATTGACGTGATCGAATTGAACGAAGCGTTCGCCGCGCAGGCGCTAGCGGTAATCAAACTCGCCGGACTCGATCCTTCGCGCATAAATCGAAATGGCGGCGCGATCGCGCTCGGCCATCCGCTAGGCTGCACCGGCGCCAAGCTAACCGCATCCATCGTCCGCGAACTCGCGCGCACCGGCGGAGAATACGGCATGGTCACCATGTGCATCGGCGGCGGAATGGGCGCCGCGGGAATTTTCCAGCGCGTCAGCTAGCGCTCCGCCATTTGCAAAGTTACTTCTTCGTCGCGGTCGCCTTGTATATCAATACATACGGCGCATCGCCGGCTTGGGACGACTCTTCGATCTGCACACTTTTACCGCCGGGATGCAGGTACACCGCACGCAGATGCATTTTCGTTCCGCCCGCGTCAAATTCATTCAGTATGACCAGGTTGTCGCCTTCCCAGGTTGCGCTGCCGATGGCCGCACCCGGAAAATTTCCGACAATCACGATCGCGTACGCGTTTTTTTTCGGGTCCCACGAAAATATCTCGTGGCCAATCTCTTTTCCAAGAGGGCCATTTTCTTCAAAATCGGCGATCACGGAAAATCCGCCCGGGCCAAGTTGGGCCTTATACCAACCTGAGGCCTTTCCGCCGTCTCCGGTCATGGGAGTTTTCAGATACTCTGCTTGCATGTCCCACGTACCGATCAGAAAATTCAGCCGCTGCATTTCTGGCCCAGGCTTTGGCGCTTCCATCGCCTGGCGGCTTTCAACTTTTGCCGAGGAAGAATCTGCATTCAGACCGATTGCTGTAATCGCAACTAGAGACATCAACCCACTCAACATTCCCGCTCGCCGCATAGAAAATTCTCCTTTCACTTCTTAGCCGGCTTCCACAGTCCAATCGTATTTCCTTCGGGATCCTGCAACCACGCAAAAGTTCCGTCGGGGATCGGAACCGGAGGCACCAGCATTTTTCCACCTAGCGAAACCGCTTTGTCCAAATAGGCCTGCACGTCTTCAACTTCTACGTAGAATATTGTGTAGTGGTGCGGTTCGTGGCCCAGCGCCGTCATGTGCCCGGGGATGCCTCTGCCCGCGCGGGTATCGATCATTTGTGCCGGCCCCATCTCCGCCATGTTCCATTCAAAAAGTTTCGCGTAGAAGTCCGAAGTATTTTTCAGATCGCTGCATCCGATTTCAAAATGCACAACCGGTTTGCCCATGCGCCCTCCCGAGAGTGGGTATTCTAGCTGCCCCTGCCGGGGAATTGCTACATCCATCCCTTGCGAGTAAGATTGTATGGCGGATTAACGAGCGGATCGAGCAGCTCGAACGCGGTGTTTTTCCCGCTCCTCGTATCACTTCTGAACCATCGAAAGTCGAAAAGAGAGAAATTTAATGGCCCCTAACTCGTCCTGGTATTTCGCGTATGGCAGCAACCTCAGCCGCGAACAATTCCGCTCGCGCGCCGGACAAATCATCGAAGAAATTAACGGCCAGTTGAAAAACTACGAGCTGCGCTTCAATAAGAAAGTTCGCGGCGGCTCCGCGACCGCAAATGTTCAGCAGGCGGCCGGCAAATCCGTGCACGGTGTTCTTTATCGCATCCCGGAATCTTCATTTCGCAATCTGGATCGCTACGAGGGCGTGCCGGAACACTACCGCCGCATCGAACTGCGCGTTACCGCCGCCGATGGGCGCGAACTCAGCGCGCAGGTTTATATCGCCAGCAAAGTGGAAAAGGGTTTGCGGCCCACGCCCCACTATTTGAAATCCATTTTGGACGGCGCCGCCGAACACGGCATGCCCGCAGAATATGTCGCAGCGGTCCGCGCCGAAGCCGGGGCACGCGAAGTATCGTCCGAAACTTAGAATTCGTCCTATAATCTCCACGCGCCGTACATTGCCGGCGATTCAGAGGGAGAATCCGTGGCCACTCCAACATCTTCAATCAGCATCACCAAAGGCGGGAGTTTTCTGCTGGACCAAACCCGCCCTGACCAGGTTTTCACTCCCGCGGATATCAGCGACGACCAGCGCCTGATCGGCCAGACCGCGGAAGAATTTGTGATGAAGGAAGTTCTGCCGCGCACCAAAGAACTTGAAGAAAAAAAGCCGGGCCTGATGGTTGAATTGCTGAAAAAGTCCGGCGAGCTGGGCTTACTGAGCGCGGGAGTTCCAGAATCCTACGGCGGCGCGGGCCTGGATAAAATTTCCGTCACCGTCCTCACCGAAAAACTTTCCGTTTACGCCGGATTCGCAGTAACGCACGGCGCGCAAACCGGTATCGGCACGCTTCCCATCGTGTACTTCGGCACCGAGCAACAAAAACAGAAATATCTTCCGAAGCTAGCCACCGGCGAATGGGTTTCCGCCTACTGCCTTTCCGAGCCGCAAGCAGGATCCGACGCGCAAGCCTCGCTAACGCGCGCAGTACTTTCGCCCGATGGAAAAAACTGGATCCTCAACGGCCAGAAAATGTGGATCACCAATGGCGGCTTCGCGGATGTCTACATCGTCTTCGCGAAAGTTGACGGCGAAAAGTTTTCAGCATTTATCATCGAGCGCACTTTTCCCGGATTCACCGCAGGAAATGAAGAACACAAAATGGGCATTCACGGCAGCTCCACCACGCCCATCTTCATGGAAAACTGCGTCGTGCCGAAAGAGAATCTGCTGCACGAAATCGGACGCGGGCACATCGTCGCATTCAATATCCTGAATTCCGGCCGCTTCACGCTGGGTGCCTCCTGCGTCGGCGGTTCCAAACACATCCTCGCCACCGCCGCGAAATACGCGCGTGAACGCAAAGCCTTCGGCAAATCCATCGGCGAATTCGGCCTGATGAAAGAAAAGCTGGCCGAAATGGCCATCCGTATTTTGGCGGTCGAATCCATGGTCTACCGCTCGGCCGGCATCATCGAAACGGCCATGGCCGCGTCTCCGTCCAGTGGAACAAATGCCGCGGACGCCGCCGGAAAAACTCAGCACACCATGAAAGTGCTTGAGGAATACGCTATCGAGAGTTCCATCGCAAAAGTGTATGGCAGCGAAATGCTGAACTTTGTTGTGGATGAGGCTGTGCAAATTTTCGGCGGCTACGGATTCCACGAAGACTATCCCGTGTGCCGCGCCTATCGCGATAGCCGCGTCAATCGCATTTTCGAAGGCACCAACGAAATTAACCGCATGCTGATTTTCCAAATGCTGATGAAGCGCGCCATGTCCGGCGCCTTGCCACTGATTCCCGCCGCCATGAAACTCGCCGACGAAGTTCTCGCCGGCCCCTCATTCCAGGAAGTCACCCAGGGCGTCCTCGCCGAAGAAATGCGCACTATCGCCAATTGCCGGAATATGTTTTTGCAGGCCGCGGGCGGCGCCGTTCAGAAATTCCGCGAGAAGCTCGCCGACGAGCAGGAACTCATCGCCGCGCTCGCCAATATCGTCATGGAAATTTACGCTATGGAATCCACGCTGCTGCGCGCCCAGAAAGCCGCCGCCGCACGTGGCGCCGAAGCTGCCGCCACAATGATTGACGCCGCTCGCGTTCTAATTCATGACGCAGGTGGCCGCGTGGAAGAAGAAGCGCGCCGTGCTCTCGGTGCCGTTCACGAAGGCGACATGCTCGCCACGCAAATGGCCGTCTTGAAGCGATTCGCCAAGCGCGCGCCCGTCAACACCATCGGCCTGCGCAGAAATGTTGCCGCCGCGGTTCAGTCCGCGGATCGCTATCCGTTTGAAGGCCGCTAGCGCAAACGCGTCTGCCGGGCCGGCTGCGAGATTTTTTTCGAGAATTAATCGTGTTTTCAGCTGCGGTTCTAACTCCGTAGAGTATTCTCCGCTGTGAACTCCGGTTTTTCCCTGATTCCCGAATCGGGAATTTGCCGCTAGAGTTCCATTACTACTATGCCTTCCGTACCGTTGAGAACGCTGACGCGATGGAGTGTAATCGACTTGGGGAGAACCTTTCCGCCAGGTAAACGCATCTCATCTATTAGATTGACAGGGGGAATTCCAGTGGAGATCGTCGACAGTAGCCAGCTAGAAAGTTCAACGGAAGCGAGCCAATTGGCCGTTCCTCAAAAGAAAAGCATCGCGTCGTGGAAGAAGTACGTTGCCGCTGTGGTGGCGCTTGGCGTGGTTTCGCAATTCTATTTTTTCCGCGAATTGTTCGTCGCGCTGCTTATCTTCACCATTCTTTTTCTGATGTTCTCCGCCATCGTGGGCGCAATTTATTTGATCGGTCGAGTGGGCCAAAAGGGAATCGAAATCGCCGAACCGGCCGCGCGTCGTGGACTTGTCTACGCGGAAGTCATCAGCAAAAAGACATTCCACCGTCCACGCTCAGCGCCTGTCCAGTAATCGCGCTGGCTTGATCGGAAACTAAAAACGCCGCAGCCGCTGCAATTTCGTCCGCGGTCTGCGGCCGCCCTTGCAAAATTCCGCCCAGGACTCCTTGGAATACTTCGGCGCGATCGCGTCCGGAGCGTTCCGTCAATTTCCCCTCTAATTCCTGCCACATATCTGTTTCCGCCACCGGCCCCGGCAGAATCGCATTTGCGCGCACGCCGCGTTTCGCGCCTTCCGCCGCCGTTGTGCGCGTCAATCCCAGCAGGCCCGTCTTCGCCGTGGCATATGCCGCTCCCCACGGGAAAGCCGCGCGCGCCGCAATGCTGGAAATATTTAAGACTGCTCCGCGGCCTTGCAAATATAATTCCGGAAGCGCCGCGCGCGTCATCAGGAACGCGCCACGCAAATGCGACGCGATCACGCTATCCCATTCGGAAATGGAAATATCTTCAATTGGTTTTACCGGCCCGTAAATTCCCGCGTTGTTCACCAGAATGTTTACGTGCCCAAATTTCTCGCGCGCTGTGCGCACAATTCGTTCTGCATCCTTCTCGCTCGAAACATCGCCCACCACAAACTCTACTTGTCCGCCCGCGTCTTCAATTTCCTTCGCCACGCTGGCCAGTTGCGCTTCCGTTCGCGCGGCAATCACCACCGACGCACCCTCCAACGCAAATCTCCGCGCAATCGCGCGCCCGATCCCGCGTCCGCCTCCGGTCACAATTGCAACGTCATCCGCCAGCATCATTTGAATCCACCTCCCGAATCTCCCCCGCTAACCTTTAGATACGCAGCATAACACTCACACCGACCTTCCCGCTAACTACAATCAATCCAACAACTTGCCCCATTTCACAGCACGCCAATACACCAACCTCAAAACGGGAATGACGGAATCGCCGGATATGCGGTATCATAGCTTTTCTTTTGGAGCTAAGACCGAATGAGCGAACCACTGGTTCATCTTTCCAGGAGTAGTACTGGCCCGTCCGCAAACGGCAAAATGCTTTTGCGCGTACGCCCCCGCGGCTTCTGCGCCGGCGTGGTGCGCGCCGTGGATATCGTCGAGCTGGCGCTGGAGGTTTACGGGCCGCCGGTGTACGTCCACCACGAAATTGTGCACAACCGCCACGTCGTGGAGCAACTCCGCCAACGCGGCGCGATTTTCGTCGAAACGGTCACCGAAGTTCCGCACGGCGCGGTCTTGATTTTCAGTGCGCACGGTGTGCCCCCCACCGTGCGTGACGAAGCAAAGGAGCGCGAACTCCGCGTTGTTGACGCCACTTGCCCGCTCGTAACCAAAGTTCACTTGGAAGCGTTGCGTTTCGCGCGCGAAGGCCGCCAAATTATTTTAATCGGCCACAAGGATCACCAGGAAATCGTCGGCACATCTGGCGAAGCGCCGGATCAAACCGTCGTAGTGGATAGCGTTGAAGCGGTGGACAAATTAAATGTCTCCGATCCGGAAAGCCTCGCCTTCCTCACGCAAACCACATTGAGCTTGTACGACACGCAGGAAATTGTGGCGCGTCTTCGCGAACGTTTTCCCAGCATTCAGGGCCCCGCATCCGACGACATTTGCTACGCCACGCAGAATCGCCAGGAAGCTGTGGAACGAATGGCGCAAGACGGCGTGCAACTGATTCTCGTGGTCGGTTCGCCGAACAGTTCCAATTCCAATCGTCTGGTGGAAGTATCGGTGCGCGCCGGAGTTCCCGCGCGCCTCATTGATGACGCCAGCATGATTCAGGAAGAATGGCTCGTCGACGTGAAGCGCGTCGGCCTTACCGCCGGAGCGTCCGCGCCGGAGGTTCTCGTCGAGCACGTCAGCGAACGCCTCGCCGGACTCGGCTTCACCGACCAGCGCGATTTCGATTTGATTCGCGAAGACGTGCGATTCACTTTGCCGCCAGAGCTAGCCGCAGTAGCACCCGGCGGCCGACGCAATTAATTTGGTAACACTTTTTGAGTAGCACAGGCTTCAGCCTGTGTTGTGTCAGGGGATATTCAAGCGGACAGCCCAGGCTGAAGCGTGTGCCACTTGTCACCGTCCGCAAGCACGTCTAATTTTCAAGCTCGCGCATTTTGATCGGCACTGAAATTTTTAGAAGGAGTTTCTGTGGCCGTAAAGATCATCCGGCAACCGCGGAAAATCGCCATCATCGGCGCGCCCACCAGCGCCGCGGCGCTCACGCCCGGTCACGAACGCGCGCCTGCCGCATTGCGCGCTGCCGGAATTGTCGAGCGTCTGCGGGCCGCCGGATTTGAAGTCACCGACATGGGAGATATCAAGACTCAACTGTCGCAGTCCGATGACGAACATCCCCGCGCTAGAAATATTCCTCCGCTGGTTGCCGCGCTGAATGAATTGCGCCCGCACGTGGAAGTTGCCGTAAAAAGTGGAGCGCTTCCGCTGATTCTCGGCGGAGATTGCAGCATCGTTCTCGCCACCGTAGCTGGCTCGCGCAGATATTATCGCCACGTCGGATTAATTTATGTGGACCGCGACGCCGATATGAATGTTCCCGCCACCACTCCTTCGGGCAACGTGGATGGCATGGTCATTTCCCATTTGATTGGACGCGGCGCTCCCGAACTGGTCCGTTTCTGGGGCGAACCACCGCTCGTTCGTGAACCGGACATCGTTTTGTTCGGAGCGGATCGCTTGGACGCGCCGGAAAAAATCGCGCTCGATCGCTCGCCCATTCGCCGCTATCTCGGCGACGACATTCGCCGCACCGGCGTCACCGCCGCGGCGGAATCTGCTGTCGCACGCGTGCAGGGCGGACAGCACGAATTTGTTCTGCACCTGGATGTGGACGCAATTTCCAGCAACGAGTTCAGCGCCACAAATTATGCTGGCCCTGATGGCGGCGGCATGAGTCTCGCCGACGTTCAAAAAGCGATGGCGATTTTCGCCGCGCGCCCCAACATGAT
>Ga0210410_10002211_pt1 | contig 17570 bp, 17 predicted proteins | sample IncBWC4MmetaG_FD_161058 | JGI IMG/M metagenome (GOLD analysis project Ga0210410, IMG submission 161058) | Forest soil microbial communities from Barre Woods Harvard Forest LTER site, Petersham, Massachusetts, United States - Inc-BW-C-4-M | ecosystem: Environmental > Terrestrial > Soil >... | reverse complement strand
CGACCGTTCGGGAGCGGATCTGTGGATCGCCTCCCATCGCGTCCCTTACATCGAGCAGGGCGCCCCGTTCTCTGAACGCAAGCTCTACCAGGTTCGCGCCACCCCAGGCGTGGCTTCCGCAGAAAAATACATCGCGCGATTTGCCGGGTGGAAGCGCCCCGATGGCGGGCATGAGAGTGTGCAGGTGGTGGGCTTTAACTTTGCCGATATCGCGGACCCCCAAGAGGCGATGGGTGGTCCGTGGAACCTGGCCTCGGGCAGCGTCGCGGACCTAAATGCGCCGGATGCGGTTCTGGTAGACGATCTCTACTGGAAGAAGCTCGGCGTCACCCATGTCGGCGAGGTATTCGAAATCAACGGTTATCGGGCGCGTGTTGTGGGCACGACGCATGGCATCCGGTCTTTCACTACCTCGCCGTACATATTCACCACTTTCAAGAACGCGCAGGACTTCACCAATCTGAACGAAGACCAGACGGTCTTCATCCTGGTCCGCGCCCTGCCGGGCGTGAATGTGCAACAGCTTCGGCATGATCTCCAGAATCGCCTTCATGACGTGGATGTACTCACCACCAGCCAGTTCAGCGGCATGACTCGCTCCTACTGGATGTTCACTACCGGCGCCGGAGTGGCCGTGTTGCTGGCAGCGCTCCTCGGCCTGGTCGTCGGCGTCGTAGTCGTAACGCAGACCATCTACGCCACCACGATGGATCACCTGCGCGAGTACGGCACCTTGAAGGCGATTGGAGCGCCCAACGGCTACGTCTATCGCGTCATCCTGCAGCAGGCCGGGATGAGCGCCGTCATGGGCTACGCACTGGGTATCTCGGTCAGCCTGTTTGTCGTGCGCGGTGCCGAGCACGGCGGCGCCGCGATTCTGCTGCCCTGGCAGATGGCCGCTCTCATCTTTGGTCTCACGCTGTTGATGTGCGGCGTTGCCGCAGCGGTTTCGATCAACAAAGTGACACACCTTGATCCTGCTATGGTCTTTCGCAACTAACGACACTCTCTCTAGAGGAAGAAACACATGGAATCGGCCATTCGAGTTCGCGGCGTCGCCAAAACCTATGCGGAGGGTGCGACCCGAGTCGCAGCCCTTGAGGGAGTGGACCTCGATGTTTACAAGGGCGAAGTGCTCCTCCTGATGGGCCCATCGGGAAGTGGCAAGACCACGCTGCTGTCCGTCATGGGCTGCATCCTGCGCAGCAGTGCCGGAAGCGTGCAGGTCGCGGGCACTGAGATCACCGGTCTAAAGGAGAGCCAACTACCTCGTGTGCGGCTACGCCATGTCGGCTTCGTCTTCCAAGCCTTCAACCTCTTTCCCACGCTGACTGCGGAAGAGAATGTGGAGGTGGCCCTGGAATTGAAAGGTATCCGAGGAACACGTGCCCACAATGAATCGCGCCGACTGCTGGCCCAGGTTCATCTTGCCGACAAGTGTGCCGCCTATCCCGCCGACCTCAGCGGCGGACAAAAGCAGAGAGTCGCCTTGGCGCGCGCGCTAGCCGGCGATCCGGAGATCATTTTGGCCGACGAACCCACCGCTGCCCTCGATTCCCATACCGGGCGCGCTGTGCTGGAACTGCTGTGCGACCTTGCCCACCACCACAATCGCGCCGTCGTCATTGTCACCCACGACAGCCGCATCGCCGATCTCGGCGACCGGCTTGTCCGGCTGGAGGACGGCAGAATCTCCTCCGTAGAACACCTCGGGAGCGCTCTTCAGGCAATTCCTCCGCGCGAAGCCAATCCCCCATCAACATTTGCGAGGTTGTGATGAACAAAAAACTCTGGGTCGCTGCTCTCACCATCGTTGCCTTATCCGCGGCCGGATTGGCGTTCGCTGCCCTCAGGCCGCATCACCAGGTCGCGGCCATGCCCTCCCCCTCGGCATTGCAGCAAAGCCAATGTGTCGCCGGACCAGGCCTCGTCGAGCCCATTTCTGAAGACATCAAGGTAGGTTCGGAGCTGAGCGGCAAGCTCCGTGAGGTGCTGGTGGAAGAAGGCGATCGCGTTCGGCCCGGTCAAGTCGTCGCGGTCCTGGAAAATGCCGACCTCAAGGCGCAGATCCTCACCGCCGCCGCGCAGGTCAGCCAGAACGAGGCCGGATTGCGCAAGACCGTCAACGGTGCCCGTACCCAGGAGCGCCGTGAGGCCCTCTCCACTGTCCAGGAAAACGATGCGGTCCTTGAAAATGCGCGCGCAGAGATGGAGCGCAACAATCAGCTCTTCACGGCCGGCATCATCTCGCGCGAGGCCAACGAGCGTTTCGTGCGCGAATTTGAGGTGGCGAAGGCCAGATATGAGGAGGCTCGCCAGCATCATGCGCTGATCGATGATAGACCCCGCGAAGAGGATATTTCCGCGGCGCAGGCTGCTCTGGAGCTAGCCAGAGCCCAGCTTGCAGAGGCCCAGGCACGTTATGAGAAAACATTGATTCGCTCACCCATCCAGGGTGTCATCCTGAGAAAGCACCACCGGTCCGGCGAAAGCGTGAGTAACTCGTCCACCGTGCCCGACCCTATCGTGACCATTGGCGACAACACCGTGCTCCGCGTCCGCGTGGACGTAGATGAAACCGACGTGGCGAAGGTCAAGGTTGGACAAGCCGCTTACGTGACGGCCGATGCATACGGCGCACAGAAGTTCGCCGGACACGTCGTACGCGTAGGCAATGAGCTGGGTCGAAAGAACATCCGCACCGACGAGCCAACCGAAAAAGTGGACACCAAGATTCTGGAGACACTCGTCCAACTCGATCCGGGGGCAAACCTCCCCGTCGGTCTGCGGGTCGACGGCTATATCAAAACAGACTCCCAGGTGTCATCGAATCGGCCGTAATCGCCACCGTGCATGCGACCGGAACTCCGATTCCGATATAGGCGCGGCAGAATGTTCCTGCAGTCCGACAATCTAACCCTCTTACCGCTTCCTTTTGTGGCCTGCGGGTATCGTCCGGCTACAGCATCACGTGCAGTTCGCCGTTCACCACCCTTGCCCTAAGGATGTCTGCTTTGACTTCTGGATCGTCCTTCGCTTCTCCCGTGTGCACATCAAACGCATAGGCATGCCACGGACAGACAACCCTCCCGTCTTCAATTGTGCCTTCGCCCAGAGGGCCGCCCTCGTGCGGACAAATACCATCGAGCACACAAATGGCGCCCTCGACGTTGGCGACGCACAGCACACGGCCTCCCGCGGTATATTCGAGAAGATGCCCGGGTTGGGGTAATTCAGATTGCGCGCAAACGCGTACATATTCCGCCATCTCCGTCCTTCCTCCCGTTGACATGGCTTTGTTCGTTCAAGCTCACTGCTAGTAGATAGCAATCAAGTGGGTCACGCCAGCCCTCCGGAACGGATGCGAACTCTTACAACACAGTGAACAGAACTTAAGGAAAGCCGAGAGGGCTCCATGATTCGAATCGATCCTACAGGACATGGAGTTCTTTATACACCGTTCGCGCACGATGCCCTTCCGTCCGCATTCGCGCCTGAGCCCGGCACTTGCACTGAGAAGATGAGTTCATCGGAACGGATATCAGATTCATGTACCCGTGACAGAAGAAGGATTCTCCTGACGTGTAACATCGATACGATCATAACCGGAATCCTAACCAGCAGGGACCTAGGCTTTGCGTGCGATCGTAAACGGCAAATGCAACCCGCAAACCCGTGCTCGCGCATCAGGATCACCGAACCGACAGTCACACATTGCTGTATGCCTGAAGTTGAAGATTGCGGGCGGTACCGAAGCGATTGACGTTTTCCGTTGGGCCCGGCCCAGTCGACATTGGTCAATCCCACACACCCCGAGCTTTGACTTTGGATCGCAGCGAGTTCTTCGGATAACTTAGCGGGACGATGGGGAAGGATCTTCCTCATTGTAATCGCAGGCGATCCCAGGACAATCCCATATTTCGATCTTGTTCGGGTGGTCGACTTCGGCAAGGTAAAGCGCGGCTCTACACACTGGACAAACTCGAATCGAAGCCCGCGAGGTATCGAATTGACCGTCAGCGAAATCCGAGTAGCCAAAGCTATCCCGAAAGATACGATCGCAGCCGCTTCGTTCGCATTGGTGGAAAGATTGAGTGTTTTCCGACTCCGCTTCTTCAAGCATTACCCGCCGCATTGGTGAATCGTGAAGGTCGCAGCGAGGATTGAATATCGTCTTTGGACGATTGTTCATAAGTTATCCTCCGACCAAAATAGACTGGATGACGAACGCAGCCCAAGCGTGGTGCCACTTCGACTCGGCAACTGACCCAAATTTAGCGGCCCGCGTTCGCGTCCTCTGCGATTCGGAACGACCGCGGAAGCTCCGCAGGGCTGAATTCAACTCCATCTGCGGCCAGCTTTCTTGCCGTCGCCGCAAGCGGTGCTCGCTTCGCAAGCATCTTCTTCTCCGCCTCCTCGCGATCGGCTGGTGACGCGAACACAACATAGTTTGCCAAATACGCGAGTTTGCGATCATAGAGATCGATTTCCTGATGGAGCGATCTGAGGAAATATTTGTCGCGAGGTAACTCCTGGTTCTTCATAGTGGAGAACTCCATGTTTAACCAATGAAATGTGCGAGGACTCGGGGACAACGAGGGCTAGCGTTGGGCCAGAAAAAAATGCTCACGCATTCAGCACTGTTTGAGAACATCTTGCGCGAATGTTGATTGGCGAGAGCGCATCCCGCAGATCCGAGCCGCTGCTGAAGTTCGAAAGGGGTGACTCCATACAACTGGCCCGCATTGAGACCTAACGACCTTGGCCAAAGCTGCGACTGCCACTCGGACTGCTCCTCTTAGGTCGATAACAGTTCTGGCAATAAACAGGACGGTCGCCCCGGGGTTCGAATGGAACCGTCGTCTGCTGTCCGCATTGGGAACAGATCACACTCGTGCCCTGCGACTCGCTCCGGTAGGATCCGCCGCCGCTTGACTGCTCATTTTTCTTTGCCTGTCGGCATGGTTTGCAGCGTTTGGGAGCGGAGTAGCCACGTTCGCGAAAAAACTCCTGGTCCTCGCCCGTAAATTCAAATGCCTGCCCGCAGTCACTGCACATAAGTTGCTGAGTCTCAGCCATCTTTGTCCCTTTCGTCCAATGTTGCCTGTTGCCTCGAAAAGCTCCACGAAATCCTGCCGCTTATGTCAGTGGATCGCGGCCGCGTAACCTTGGCACGCACGACTCGAAGCCCAGACATCATATTCCAAGGCGACTTGACGCGAATGAATTCCCGTCGTGACCTCTCGGGAAGCATCAGTTCTGCTGTCCGGCGGCAGTTGAGCGAACGAGCAACCGCCGTTCCTTACGAGCGGTACGGGGGGCTGGCTCTGGGAGGAGAAGTAAGAGGGTCGCAGTCGTCGACAATGCGAAGCCGTCGGCGGTCACGAGGTGAACCGGGAAGGTCAACTATCCGACATCTTCCCGGTCATGGCTGCGTTCAGGCGATCCGAACGTTCTCGGCCTGCCAGCCCTTCGGTCCCTTGACTACGTCAAATTGGACCGCCTGGCCTTCCTGAAGTGAACGAAAGCCGTCACTCTTGATGGCGGAATAATGCACGAAGACATCTTCGCCGTTGGCGCGGCTCAGAAATCCAAATCCCTTCGCGTCGTTAAACCACTTCACTGTTCCCTGTTCCATTGCTATTCCTTGTTGCGTGATGTATCGCAGAACTCAATGTGGAATTGATTGCGAGTTAAGCAGGAAAGCAGAACAGGCAAGAACGCCAGTCGGATTCGACGACCAGACTTTAGTGTATCATCCTCTAGCCCCTTGCGCACCAAATGGGCCCGAATCGGTACCCATTTAATGTTATTTGTCTCCTGAGCAGGCGTACCAGCGAAATGCGCGTATGCTGAAGCCAGAGGGATCAGCAGCAGTTTCTTCAACATTGGCCACCTCATCTCGGCGCCCAGCGTAGAACCCAGACAGGCATCAAATCGGTTCCGCAAGGCACACCAGGACGAGCCCGGCTCCGTTGCGAACGTACGATAACCGGGATTCGAGGTGCAAATGCGATCTGAACTCGTATATTCAGCTAGGGTAAAGATAAAAAACAACTTTCTATTGGCCGCCACGGTAATGCGCGCGGTTCGGAAACTCCATGTCAGCTCCAGCCGGACCGAAGACACTCTAAACAAGATCTTTGAAAAAGTATCGGAAGGCGGATTCGCACACGGTGAACTGCCTGAGGTGACTCCCCCTCCCCCAATTGACATGCTGGTGATTTCTCCGATTGATTAAGCCTGACCGCGATGGGCAATCTTTTCTCGCGATATCGACGCCGCTCTGTTCGCGGCAAAACACCTAGAAGCTTCTGCCGTGATGGTGAACGATCATGCCGCTTTCCGTACCGACTGGATGCCCTTCGCCGGTCACAAGCAGTTTGGATTTGGAATCGGCGGGATTCCATACAGCATGAACGATATGCTGCAAAGCAAGATGATCGTCCTCCGCAATTCCCAAAACTGGTAGTTACCGCAATGGTTAGGCACCGGTAGAGGCTCTCATCGGGTTCGGAGGGCCGCGCCCGTAGTGCCTACCATTACTCGTTTCATGTCCTTACCAATCGACAGTCGAATGTCTACTATCGTCCTTTGTTGATGGCAGATTGTTTTCCATGGCAGAGCGGACTGGATAAAAGAGACAAAGTACTGCAATGGCACACGTGAGACGCCGTCCGAGGGGCGCTTCTCTACAGATCTGCGAACGCGCGCCTAGATCGGAAAGTATTCAGCGCTCCGCGAAAGATTTGTTGCAGATGCAGCATGGTTTCCGCTGCCCGAAGATGCGATGGATGAAGCCCAAAGGCTGCATCGGCTTCGATGGCTAACAGCTCGGGAATCGCAATCGGGAATTCAAGTTCTATCGGCTGACAGATAGCAGATATGTGCAGAAGGACACTCATGGTCGAAGAAGCGCAGCGGAAGCAGATGGTCGAAGCCGTAGCACGCGTGATGTGGCTCAACGCTGAGGAGAGCTGACATGCGATGGTGGCAGATCAGGGAGTGGAAGGCCGATCTGTAGCGCGAACTGCGGTCCGATCTCGAAATGGAAGAAGAAGAGCAAAGCGCCAACGGACTGTCGCAAGAAGAGGCACGCTACGCAGCCAGGCGGGCCTTCGGCAACACAACATTGATTCGCGAACAGATCCACAAAGCCGACAGGCGTCAGTAGAAAGTGAGCGTGCTGTGAACCACACCCGGGATCTTTGGATCTGCCCGTATTGTCAGCAGTCTTCTCTTCGCGTTGATCCCATACGATCCCTTGCTGACCACCGGAGCGGCCTGTGCGCTACTTGCCGTGGAATTGCCTGCGTAGTGCCCGCGTGCCACGCCGCCTTCGTACAACCGATACAAGCACCGCGAACGGAATAGCGTAACCCTTTCCAAGATCGGCAGGGCTTTCTGAATTGACGCTTAGTCCCTGATACACTCTTCGACAGGCTTCAGTGACTAATCGGACTATCCGCACAAGTGACGGCGCTCGAGCGCAAGCCTCCCGTTTTTTCAAAGTGACGGCTTGTGAAACTCTGCGCGAGGAGCCCATGGAATCGGGAGTGACTATGGATGTGGGATTGGCAATCCGCAGCGGCGACGCAGAAGCCTTGCGGGCTCTGCTTCACGAGGATAAGTCTCGTGCCAATGCAATGATCTGTTGGGGAATCAACGATGGCATTCTTACACATCCGCTCCACTACGTCTGCGATATGCTGTTCGACGGCACATTGAGCAAGGGTAAAGAGATGCCACTCGTAGATGCGCTGATTGAAGCCGGGGCGGACCTCAATTTTCAACGGAATGGCAAAGGTGATACACCACTCATTGGAGCCGCGAGCTTGGCTGCAGAACAAGTCGGCATCAGGCTGGTGGACGCAGGCGCGAATGCAGGGCTGCGCGGAATCTTCGGTGAAACCGCACTTCATTGGGCGGCGTTACTTGGTGAAGATCGCCTCGCGGGCAAACTCATCAACGTGTCAGAGTTGAACATTAAGGATGACAAATACAACTCGCCGCCTTTGGGTTGGGCCATACACGGCTGCTACAACCCTCCTGCGGGAAACCAGGGGAGGCAGCGCCAAGTGGTAGCGCTGCTTACTGCCGCCGGAGCAAAAGTCCAAACCGAATGGCTGGAATCCGAGAAGGTGCGAGCCGACCCGGCGATGCTTGTCGCGCTCCAGGCCTGCACGCCTTAAAAAGCGGAGTTCCGCTCAGTTGGCCTGGAGCCGGCAAACCTCGGATCGAGGCGGCCTTTCTGTCCACCGTCGCCTTCGGTAACACGGCAAAGGAGGCAGCCCGGCGTGGCGTCTGTCTGCCAGATTGGCTCGAAGTCGCGAGGCATGTGGCCGTTGGCTGTCGCTAAGCTGCATGAATCAAGCGTGTTGCATTGTTTGGAAACCCTGAAATCCGATCCTGAATTGGCTTGATGGCCCAAACGTGCTACAGCCAGAAACCAAAGTAACTGCTACAAAGATAACCAAACACATTTCACATCGGAGGCCGTTACGGGCTCCGCACTCTGGTTGCTGTTTTAGTTCATAGAGTGACGGCCTGGTAACCGCCAAAAGCTGCATTGCTTGTCCCCGACAGTCAACTTTTGGCCGGTCACAACGGCTGGCCGCATGGTATAGACAGGAGACCACTTGTATGAAACTCAAGTGGGACAAAGATTCCGTTTCGGGGCAAAAAAGCACCGCATACTCTTCAAGGGGACGCATCTTATTGGAGGCCGCAACGCTTTCGATCTGCGGCGCCGCCTTCCTCCTGTTGGCAAAGCACGCCTTTCTTCCTCGCTTCTTCGTTGAACATCCCGATCTCCTGATTTGCGCCATCTTTTTGCTATGGATCTGGCCCGTATACAGATTCATACATCGCCACGCGGGTATTGCCCAGGCACAGGATGCTGCAAAGAGGGCCGACGAAACCGAACTTCAGATGCTCCGCACGGTCATCGATAGTCTCCCCGACCTTATCTATTGCAAAGACACGCAAAGCAGATTCCTTATGGCGAATCCCGCCCAGAGGAGGTTCATCGGTGGCAATGCGGAGACGAGCGTCCTCGGTCTGACAGATTTCGCGTTCTTTCCGGAAGAGAATGCAAAGGCGTTTTTCGAGGATGAACAGAAGATCATTCGCAGTGGCATTTCTGTGGTGAGCCAAGCTGAGCGGATGCATGATTTTGATCGAAATGATGTCTGGATTTTGACGACCAAGGTTCCTTTCCTCGGGAAGGACGGAACGCCCGGAGGAATTATCGGCATCGGGCGCAACGTAACGGCACAGAAACAGATTGAAGCGGAGCTGATTCAATCCCGTGCGCAGGCTGAAGCAGCAAATCAGGCGAAAGGCGAATTTCTCGCCAACATGAGCCACGAGATTCGTACGCCGTTGAACGGCATCATAGGAATGACGGATCTCGCCCTTGAGACCGAATTGAGTCGCGAGCAGCGCGACTATCTCCAGACCGTTAAACTTTCGGCTGACGCTCTGCTCAATGTCATCGACGACATTCTCGATTTCTCCAAAATCGAGGCGGGCAAAGTCGACCTCGAAGAAGTTGATTTTGATCTTTGCGTATGCATTGAAGATGCCCTCAAGACGGTTGCGCTGCGCGCTGACGAGAAGGGCGTCGAATTGCTGTGCGAGATTTCTCCGGAAGTCCCGACCTTCGTACGAGGGGATCCCACCCGCCTGCGCCAGGTCATTCTCAACCTGATTGGGAATGCAGTGAAATTTACCCATGAGGGCGAGGTGGCTCTCAAAGTCCAAATGGAACTGCTCGAGGATCGGACATCAACCGTTCACTTCGTCGTCACTGACACTGGAGTTGGGATCGCACCCGAAAAGCTGAATTCCATCTTCGATTCATTCAGTCAGGCTGACACCTCCACGACCCGCGAATATGGCGGTACGGGGCTCGGGCTGACGATCTCCCGCCGCCTCGTCCAAATGATGGGCGGGCGCGTCTGGGCGGAAAGCGTAATCGGCCAGGGATCGAGCTTCCATTTCACGGCGAAGCTTGCCGAAACGCCCGCGTCCTCGGTCGTCAAACCTCCTGTCTTGGGGCCATCGGACCTGAAGGGCGTCAAGGTTCTCATAGTCGACGACAACCGCACTAACCGGCGCATTCTCGAGGGAATTCTGTCGCGGTGGAGCATGCGCACGAGCGTTGCTTCCGATGGCGAAGAGGCTCTCGCGCTGTATCACAAGGCCGCTTCCGATGAACCCTATCGCCTCATCCTGACCGACATGCACATGCCGAAGTTGGACGGTTTCGGGTTGGTCGAACGCCTCAAACAAGCGTTTGATGCATCTCCGTCGACGATTATGATGCTGACTTCTGGCGGCCAACGTGGCGACGCTCAACGCTGCGAGCAGCTTGGGATTGCGGCATACCTTCTTAAACCCGTGCGCCAATCTGAATTGCGGGATGCAATCGCGCGGGTGCTTGCAGCGAGCGCCAGAAAAGAAAAACAGTCATTGATCACCCGTTATTCCCTTCGCGAGCACGTGGTACGCGAAAAATCGCTGAAGATCCTGCTCGCGGAGGACCATCCGACCAATCAGAAACTTGCAACGCGCATTCTCGAAAAACGCCATCACTCCGTCACCGTGGTCTCCAACGGCCGTGAGGCTTTGGAAGCTCTTGAAAAGGACACATACGACCTGGTGCTCATGGATATGCAGATGCCGGAAATGGATGGCTTTGAAGCGACCGCCATTCTGCGCGACAGGGAAAAGAAGACCGCACGTCGCCAATCGGTAGTTGCAATGACTGCATTGGCGATGAACGGCGATCGCGATCGCTGCATGGCGGTCGGAATGGACGGGTACATCTCGAAGCCCATTCGTCCCAAGGAACTCGATGAGCTTCTGGAGAAACACGTTTCGCGGAAGACGAATTCGGCCCCTCGTCTGCCGGAGATGACACCCAACGGATCAGTCGATGCCGCTCAGCTTCTCGACAGAATCGATGACGATCGTTGCCTTCTGGCAGAATTGGTGAGTGTGTTTCGGCGAGAATATCCGCTAAACCTCGAATCGGTCAAGGCTGCGATTGGAACTCGAAACGCAGCCGAACTCGAGCGCGCTGCCCACACTCTCAAAGGCGCCCTTGGAAATCTCTCGGCCATTCGCGCCGCAACGCTTGCCGCGGAACTGGAACGGATGGCCCGTTCTCTTGATCTCTCAAACGCACCGGCTACCTTTGACCAGTTGGCGGGCGAACTTCCCTTGGTCACGCGGGCTCTGGAGGCGTTATGTCCGATAGCCGCGCGATGAAGATGCTGCCTGCCGATAGGCTGCGCAATTTAAACAGCGAACAAACGTTATACTGAGGGCCCATTTATGAATCAATCTGGACAGCCCCTTTGGAAATTGCTCGGTGTCTTGTTTAAAGCCCACCCGTGGCATGGAATATCCCCTGGAGAGGACGTGCCCGAGGTCGTACAATGTTTCATTGAGGTTGTTCCATCCGATACTCTTAAATACGAGATCGAAAAAGTCTCCGGGTATCTAAAGGTTGACAGACCTCAAAAGTACTCCAACATTTGCCCGGCTCTGTACGGCTTCGTTCCCCAAACCTACTGCGGAGAGAGCGTAGCTGCGTTCTCGTCGGAGAAAACGGCTCGCAGTCTCGAGGGAGACTGTGACCCCTTGGACATCTGTGTCCTGACGGATCGTCCGGTACAACACGGAAACGTGTTGGTGGACTGCATTCCCATAGGTGGCTTTCGCATGATCGATCAGAATGAGGCAGATGACAAGATTATCGGCGTTCTCCGACAGGACGCGACATATGGTTCCTGGACTGATATTCAGGACGTTCCCGCGGCCATGCTCAACCGGCTGAGTCACTATTTCCTCACCTACAAGCAAGCTCCCGGAGCTTCATCAGGGGGCTGCGAGATTGCTCACACATACGGACGGGAGGAGGCCCACGAGGTCATTCGTCGCAGCCTCGATGACTACCGCGCCAGGTTCGGCGACCTTGAACAGATCCTCGAGGCCGCGCTCCAAATCATGAATTGATCTGAGTTCCCGAAAGAAACATCAAGGGATCTCAGCGAAGTATTAGTTGGTCGCGAGATTTCATATGAGTATTCAAACCAGCATCGCACTCCCTGCGCCATTATCGACTCCCAATGAGTGGTCGCATGCAATTGGACAACTTCTTCGCAATATCTTTGCCAAACGGATCTCAAATGCGACATCGGATGAAGTATTTCGTGCTGCGGCGGCAGCTTTACGTCCATATCTGATCGACCGCCTCCTAGAATCGGAAGACCGATTCCGGGCTGCCAATGCGAAGTCCGTTTACTACCTCTCGATGGAATTCCTCTTGGGCCGTTCCCTTCGGAACAACCTTGAAGCCCTGGGACTGTACGGCCGAATGGAAGCTGCCCTGGCCGAACTGGGCCTCAGTCTCGCTGATCTCATCGAGGTCGAGCGGGACGCCGCTTTGGGCAACGGCGGGTTGGGCAGGCTGGCTGCCTGCTTTCTTGATTCCTTGGCCTCCCTGCATATGCCGGGCTATGGTTACGGCATCAACTACGAATTTGGCTTGTTTCGACAAGAGATCGACAATGGCCGCCAGAGAGAAAAGCCGGATTATTGGGCAAGCGAGCATTCGCCCTGGTTGATCGAACACCTCGACCAGGCAATTGTCGTCCCCATATACGGACGAATCGATCACGGAACCGACCGCCATGGACACTACAACCCAATGTGGATGGATTGGAAGGTGCTGATCGGCGTTCCTCAGGACCTCCCAATCGTCGGTCAAGACGGACGGACTGTAAACACCCTGCGACTCTTCTCGGCGCGCGCCTCCGACGAATTCGATATCGGGATATTTAATGATGGTGACTACCTGAATGCGGTGGAGCAAAAGATTCACTCTGAGACCGTCAGCAAAGTCCTCTATCCGTCTGACGCGGCAGACTCGGGGCGATATCTGAGATTTACTCAGGAATACTTTCTTGTAGCTTGCGCGGTGCGCGATATTTTCCGGCGTTTCCTGTCCCGCTACTCTGACGTCCGCGAGCTGGCCGACCGCGCGGCAATTCAATTGAACGATACTCATCCGGCTCTCACGGTACTCGAGGTGATGCGCACGCTCGTCGATGAACACGAAATCGCCTGGGACGTGGCTTGGGACATCACCCAGGCTACCTGTGCGTACACCAATCACACATTGATGCCCGAGGCGCTCGAACGCTGGCCCGTAATTATGTTTGAACGAGTATTGCCTCGCCACCTGCAGATCCTCCACGAGATCAACTACCGCTTTTTGAAGCGGGTCGAGGCACGATGGCCGGCCGACCGCTCTCGCCAAACACGAATGTCCCTTGTCGAAGAGAGCTCACCGCAAATGGTCCGTATGGCCAATCTTGCGATCGTGGGCAGCCACACAGTAAATGGCGTGGCTAAGCTTCACTCTCAACTCGTGCAATCCGAACTCGTACCCGACTTCAACGAGTTCTTTCCGGGCCGATTCTGCAATAAGACTAATGGGGTCACACCTCGCCGTTGGCTCTTGCAGGCCAATCCCTCGTTGTCTTCCTGGATTGACAGGCATATCGGGTTCGGTTGGCGCACCGACCTTGAGCGGCTGCGCGATCTCGAAGCAGTCCACAGCGATAGGTCCGCCCAGGAAGAATTCGCTGCAATCAAGGTATTGAACAAGCAGAAGCTCGCACGAACCATCTTCGGGCGAACCGGCGTGAGTCTCGATCCACTGTCAATGTTCGACGTTCAGGTCAAGCGTATCCATGAGTACAAGCGGCAACTCTTGAACGCGCTCGGGATCGTTGACGAGTATCTTCGTATCGTCGAGGATGGAGTCACCCCCCTTGTCCCGCGCGCGCATATCTTCGCGGGAAAAGCCGCACCCGGCTATTTCCGGGCAAAACTCATTATCAAATTGGTGAACAACCTGGCTCGTGTTGTTAACGGAGATCCCAGAGTCTCACATTTCCTGAAGGTCGTGTTTCTACCGGATTACAAAGTCTCCCTGGCCGAAGTGATCATCCCCGGCGCCGACTTGAGCGAACAGATATCTACCGCCGGAATGGAAGCCTCTGGAACCAGCAATATGAAATTTGCTATGAACGGCGCTCTTACTGTCGGCACTCTGGATGGCGCCAACATCGAGATTATGGAAGAGGTAGGCGCAGACAACATCTTTATCTTCGGGCTGCGCTTGGAAGAAGTCCGGCGCCTCCGGTCAGAAGGCTACAACCCCCGGAGTTGGTATGACCGCAATCCGCGCCTCCGCCGCGTCCTCGATAGCCTTGGATCAACCATGTTTGCACCCGACGAGCCTGGGATATTCGATCCCCTCATCCGCGGGTTGCTCGATGAGGGCGATCCATACTTCCATCTTGCCGATTTCGACTCCTACGTGGAGGTCCAGGAAAGGATTTCGAAGGAATTCGCACAGCCGTCGTCGTGGAGTTCAAAGGCGATCTTGAATGTCGCCAGAATGAGCAAATTCTCAAGTGACCGAACGATTCGCGAGTATGCTCGGGATATCTGGAATGTGAAGCCGGCTTATCCGGCAGTTGAGAGATGATCAGCCGTGAAGATTCTTCTTGTTGACGACGATTTGATCGCTCGCAAAGTGGCTTCAGCTATGCTGCAGCATCAAGGCCATGAGGTCGTGGAAGCATGCGATGGTGAATGTGCGTGGCGGGTCATCCAAGAGAGCGACATCAGCTTCGTGGTAAGTGACTGGGTTATGCCAGGCCTGGCGGGTGTCGATTTGTGCCGAAGAATTCGTGCAGCCGGGTTGAGTCGCTACGTTTACGTCATCTTGTGCACGTCCAGGGGAGAAAAGTCCGACCTGATTGAGGGCATGGACGCCGGAGCCGATGACTTTCTCGTAAAGCCGGTAAGTGCCGACGAACTCCGGGTGAAAGTCCGAGCCGGGGAGAGAGTATTGCGCCTGCAACAAGGACTCGCCGACAAGAATCAGGAACTCGCACGTATCAACACTCAGCTGCACTCGTCGCACAAGAGAATTGAAGACGATCTCAAAGCGGCTGCATGGATGCAGCAGAACCTGCTCCCCCTTCCTTCGCTCGCGGCGAATGGGTTTCGATGCTCCTGGCGATTCGAGCCTTCCGGGTACGTGGCCGGCGACACTTTCAACTTCTTCCCCATGGACGAGCACGCCGTGGGCTTCTATCTTCTCGACGTCTCGGGTCACGGTGTCCCCGCAGCCATGTTGTCGGTAACACTCAGTATGGTGCTTACACCGGAGGTAACACGCGGAAGCCCTCTCAAGCGCTCGAACCCGCAGAGCGAACTTCCTGAGCTTTTGTCTCCGGATGCCGTCATACGCGAGCTGAATCGACGCTTTCAATCGAAAGACGATCGGTATTTTACGATGCTGTATGGATTGATAGATACCCGTTCTTCGACGCTCCGGCTTGCGCAAGCCGGTCACCCCGGCCCGGTCTTGATTGGGCGCGATGGCCGAATCGAAATTCTGGGGGCTGGAGGGATGCCGGTCGGGCTATGGCAAGAAATTGAATTTGACTGTATCGAGACGCAGGTCCACCCCGGAGATCGTCTGCTCCTTTATTCAGATGGTGTCACCGAATGTCTCGACCAGCACGGGGAAGCATTTGGCGAAGCGCGCCTGCTCAAGTATCTTGCATCAAGATCTTCGGAGCGGATGGACGAGCTGCTGGGGGGGCTGCTCGAGGAGCTTGGTAGCTGGCGAAACAGGGTCGCGTCGGAGGATGATATTTCATTGCTGGCAATAGAAGTAGCAGAAGAGAAGAATTAATTGCATTCATTTTACCTGTCATTAGGAGGGGATACATGAGATTTGAAGAACGACGTATCGACGATGTATTGGTTGCAAAGGTGCTGGAAAGCCGCATTTCTGCGGACGTTGCCGCTCCATTCAAGCAAGCTCTGGTCGACTATATAATCAATGGAAATCGAAGGCTTGTCTTGGACTTAAGCGATGTAACCTTCATTGACTCGAGCGGGTTGGGGGCTTTGATCGGTAGCCTCAAAGCTATCGGCGAAGACGGCGAATTGGCGCTCTGCGGGGCTCGCGAGACCGTTGCCAACATGTTCAAGCTGACGCGTATGAACAAAGTATTTCGCATGTTTTCGACGCCCGACGATGCGGTAGCTGCCTGCTCACGATAAAGGGGCATAATTGAAGAGCCTCGGCCTCGGCATAGAAAGCGATCTCGGCAATGTCAACTTGGTGGCCGTTGCCACCAACAGGGTTTGCCGGGAACTTGGCCTCGATGAGTCGAGGGCGGGACAGATCGAGCTTTGCGTTGCCGAAGCGGCAACAAACGCCATACGTCATGCCTACCAGGGGCAGCCCGGCCACTTGGTTGAAGTCCGATTGTCCGCGAGCCATGATGAGTTACAGGTCGAAGTGATCGACCGTGGGACACCCATGCCGCTCAAGCATCAGCAGGCGCTTCTCAAGGGCTCCAAACCATTCGACGTGCCACCCGCCGACCTGCGATCGCTTGCCGAAGGAGGTCGCGGTCTTCAGATCATTTTCGAACTTATGGACAAGGTCTCCTACGTTAGCGGAGAAGCTAACAATCGTCTTATTATGACGAAGCGTCTACCTGCGAACTCCACCATGTCTTGATCCCGCTCCCATGGCGAGTCTCCCACCGGGTCGGCCTCCAATCTCGAGCATGCATCAGTTCGCATGCTCCCACGCTGATTGCAGTAGCCGATTTTATTGAGGAGCTTGGAGGTTGCGCGACACGGTCGTACTTAGATGTCGCCATTACCAGTGCGACCTTGGCAGACGGCACTTTGAGCGGGTTTGCTGCGCTGCGCCATTTGCGGGGGCTAAAGGTGTCTTTTGCCCATCGGAGTCGCCTTTTAAGGCACTCTGCTGGTGTGTAGAACGCGTCAACGCGGGACAAATCTGGGCAAAAAGCAGCGAATTGGCCCATGTATTGGAAACCTTCTGCATTCTTGCACCCATGCGCACAGCGAATGCAGGCGGAATGAAGTTGTTGACCAAACGAGAGGAAGATGTCGTACGCCTCTTGAGCGATGGCCTGCAGAATCGCGAGATCGCCCACGAACTCAATCTTAGCGAACACACGATCACGAACTACCTGTTTCATGTTTTCGATAAGCTGGGCGTTTCGTCGCGCGTCGAGTTGATCCTCTATGCCGTGAGCAGGACGAAACAGGTGCAGAGCGTCGCTCCCGAAAGTGATGGACACGAAGACGAAGCTGAGAGAAGTGCGCCAGCCACAGCAGGAAGTTTCCTGACGCGTCGCAATGCAACCCGAGGAACATAATTCTCTTCATTTCAAGGACGCAGCTTGCCACGTCCACTGCTTCAACGACCTCTGCCCAAGGCACTGCCATTGCAGTTAGTCGATGGGCCGGATTCCGCCGCCTCCTGCCTTCCGGGGTTTCGGGCTTGAAATGTAGTCACGTCGAGATTGCCCAGAAATAGCCTTGGCGGTCACCCAAATCCGGCCATAGATGGTCACCTCAAAACCGGCCATAGAGAAAAAGCCTGAGACATTAGCTCCGGCGGGGGGAAATTAGCCTCTGTT
>Ga0210410_10002209_pt1 | contig 17571 bp, 20 predicted proteins | sample IncBWC4MmetaG_FD_161058 | JGI IMG/M metagenome (GOLD analysis project Ga0210410, IMG submission 161058) | Forest soil microbial communities from Barre Woods Harvard Forest LTER site, Petersham, Massachusetts, United States - Inc-BW-C-4-M | ecosystem: Environmental > Terrestrial > Soil >... | reverse complement strand
TGGATTGCTTCGCTTCGCTCGCAATGACGGCTTCCAGACATGCGTATAACTCTCGCGACACGACGTGTCCGAAGTTTTGCGAGAAGCCTTCGCCCCGAAAAGAGGGCGCAGGGAAAGCCGGGTGCGCGCTGCACCCGCAGCCCCAGCCGCGGTTTGCCATCGGGCTCGGTTGCGAAATCCGCCATGCCTCGCGCCTGATCTATGCGTCCGGGATGGACCTGGAAAAAGCCGAGGGCACCCCGATCGGCGTCAACTGCCGGCTCTGCGAACGCGAAAACTGCAGCCAGCGCGCCGAGCCGCCGATCACGCGCACGCTGATTTTGGACGAGAACACGAGAAGGGTGAGCTCGTTTGCGTTTTCCAATGCAAGGGAATTGTGAAGGTGGCGGCGGTCGGAGGGTGGGGAGTTGTGAAGATGCATCACCACCAAAGGTCGTCGTACCCCGCGCATGCGGGGTATCCAGTACGCCGCGGCCTCTCGATTCCATCATCAACGTCTCTGGAATACTGGATCGCCCGCCTTCGCGGGCGACGACGACTGAGGGCGTGGCGCGCTCCATCAGCGTCATTGCGAGCGACGCGAAGCAATCCATCGCGCACCAGAAAGAAAGCTGGATTGCTTCGCTTCGCTCGCAATGACGGCTTCCAGACATGCGTATAACTCTCGCGACACGACGTGTCCGAAGTTTTGCGAGAAGCCTTCGCCCCGAAGAGGGCGCAGGGAAAGCCGGGTGCGCGCTGCACCCGCGGTCTCGTGTGCAAAATTGTGCAAAAAAGCGCACACGAGCATACAGGTTCAGCGGAAGCAGTCCGGCCTTCCCTGCGCAATGGTTTTAACGGTTTCCTTCGTACTCTCCCCGGTGATCGGGCTTTCTTGTCACCGTCGCCCTTGAGAAGCTTGCTTCTCAAGAACTTGACGCCGGCGTCGAGGCGTCAGGACCACACGACTTCGCCGTCCGCAAGAAAAGCGCTTTCGTCTTGAGCGCTCCTCGCGTCCACCGCATCCCGCCCCAACGTTCGTGACGATGGCCAACGCCCCTCTCTTCGGGACAGGACAGCGACCGATATAAAGTGATTTGGGTCTTCGGAAAACCAGAATATTTTTTCAAGAGGGGCTGGACAGAGGTCGTCGAAAAACTCGAAGTGATTTGCCCGTCGGGTCGTTTTTATCCCCTCGCCGACGCCTCGCGTCATTTGCCGGTGACGAACTGCACCCAGGCTTCCTGCTGCGAGGTATCGAGGCGCTTTCTTTCTTCGGCGAGGTCGCCGACGCGCTTGGCGGCGACGGCCGTTGCGTGGCTCGCGACGTTGTAGCGGTCCACGGTGCGCTGAAACTGGAACACGAACTGGCCGTCGGCGACCTTGTAGGCGCCGGCCTCTCCGGCGATCACGGCGACCAGGCTTTCGTAGGCGCGATAAAATTCGGCGCGCGCGGCCATCATGTTCGAGAAGAACGCGCTCATTTCGGCATGCCGGTGGTCGACGATATCCAGAAGCTTTGTCAGCGTCTCCTTCTCCGCGCGCAGGGAGAGCGCGTATTTCTCGACCGCGTCGCGTTCGGTCCTGAGCAGCGCCGCGTAGCGCGGCATGAAGGCGTTCGCATTGGCTTCCGCCGTCTTCAGGTTGCGGCGAAGCGACTCGAGATCGGACCTGTTCAACGCGGCGAGGTTGATGCCGGCCGCAATCGGCGGCTGCTCGACTTCACTGGATAATTTGTCGGCCGCGGCATTGGTGTCGTTCGCTGCCCTGCCGGCCATCGCCACCAGCTGCAGGAATTTGTTGGAGGGATGCTGCCGGAGCGCCGCGTCGATTTGCGCGGGCGCGGTGATGCCCTGCAATGCGGCCTGGCTTTCGCGGGCGGCGTGACTTTCCGCAAGCCGGCTGAGGCCCGCGATGTACCAGGCCCCGATCGAAAGCGCGACAAAGACAACGAACAGGCACAGGAAGGCCAGTCGAACGCGGGTTTTCGCTTTCGGATCCGAAGGCACCTGCATCTTCAGCAGCATTGCGATTCGCCCCTGGGCGGGATGGGCCGGGGCAAGTATAGATTGGTTCGCTCGGGCGGGAACGGGAAAAATCTTGGAAATAGCGGGACGAAGGAGCGGGGCCGCAGGTAGCCGACCGTCATTGCGAGCCAACGGGTCGCGCGAACGCGCGCCCGATGACAGGCTCCACGAAGCAATCCATAGCGCAACAAGAAAGAAAGCTGGATTGCTTCGTCGCTTCGCTCCTCGCAATGACGGCAGGAATCGCCCTTCCCTTAGCTTTGAGGCTGGAACACCAGGACCAAAATTGCCATGGTGGCTCACAGTCCAGCCTAAAGGCGTTCATCCAGGGAGAAAACTTCATGCGTATCGCGGTTATCGGTGCCGGCGGGGTCGGGGGTGGATTTGGCGCAGCGCTGGCGAAGGCGGGCGCCGACGTCACCTTCGTCGCGCGGGGCGCGCATCTCGCCGCCATGAAGGGCGTTGGCCTGAAGGTCACCGGTCCGCTCGGCGACACCCATCTGGTGCCGACGCAGGCGACCGACGATCCCGCCACCATCGGCAAGGTCGATATCGTGCTGTTTTGTGTAAAACTGTGGGATGTCGAAAGCGCGGGCGAAGCGATCAAGCCGCTGATCGGCCCCGGCACCGCGGTCATCCCCCTGCAGAACGGCATCGATGCCCACGAGCGGCTGGTCCCGATCCTGGGGAAAAGTGCGGTCATGTGCGGCGTGGCGCAGATCTCGGCCTCGATCACCGCACCGGGCGTGATCACGCAGGTCGGCACCTTCATGCGCATGATCTTCGGCGAGCTCGACGGCAAGCGCAGCCGGCGCGCCGAGGATTTTCTGGCGCTGTGTCTGAAAGCCGGCTTCCAGGCGACCCTGAGCGAAGCGATCATCACCGAGCTCTGGATGAAGTTCATCCTGCTCGCCACCAATGCCGGCATGACGGCGCTGGCGCGCCAGCCGATGGGCCCGCTGCGCGACGATCCCGATATCCGCCCCTACTTCGTTTCGGCCTGCCAGGAAACCGCCAATGTGGGCCGCGCCAAAGGCATCGCCCTGCCGGCCGATGCGCTCGAGAAAGCTCTCGAACTGATCGGGCTCATGCCGCCCGACATGAAGGCCTCGATGGCGCTCGACCTCGACCGCGGCAACCGGCTGGAGCTGCCCTGGCTCAGCGGCAAGGTCGCCGAACTCGGTCGTCAACTCGGCGTCCCGACGCCGACACACAGCATGATCTATGCGATGCTGAAGCCCTATGTGATGGGGAGGAAGGGGTGAGTCAAAGAGCGTCACGCTGGCCCGTGCGGCCTTATCGTATCAATATTTTCGATATTCTATTGGAGAAGATTCGCTTGGCCCTCGCGGCCCCCGTTTCTAACGATTCTCCGACGACTACTCTATAGACGGGACCATCATAACTCGCGAACAACCTAATTGAGGCAACTACGTAAGTGATAGAATTATGTCGTTGGTATCCAAGCTCGACGACATGTAATTCCTTCGAACGTGGCGCCCTTTCATACTCAGCAGAACACCCAATTAGACTCATGCCAGCGGCGTCGCCGTTGCAAATAAGTTGAACGAGCAATGGGCGGAACGTCTCTTCTCCTAACTCCGCAATCGCGAGTGAATGGCCAATTTTTGCAAGCATCCGACACAACATAGCATTGTCCCAATATGCTGGTGAAAAGCCATTAGTGCTGTACCTTTTGAAAAGAGCCTTGAGGTCGAGCTTGAGGGTGGAAACTAGAGCGCCTCTGACGACCTTGCCATAATCTGTCGCGGTCGCAGAAAATTCCGGTGGCATGTAGACCGGCAACATGAAAGCAATCGGATAGATGTCTATTGGTACATCGGGAATAGTGGTGCCTTGGCCACCGTCAGTAACAGTCAGCGGCAATGATTTTGGGTGTTGACCTTTTCCCGATTTCTTCAAATTGAGATGAACGCGCAATGCTTTAAGCGTTCGTCCAAGAGCATCGCCTTCAACTAAGCGTCCTGTCGTGTCCTCACATTTTTGGCAGCTTGCTTCCGGCAATTCAAGTGTCCCACCGATGCTCTCTGGAATGATATGTTCTGCGCCCAGAGGATGCGTGCGAACGCCAGGTCTTGTCGAGTAAGCTGTAACGCCGCAGTAGATGCATTTTCCGATGGAATTATAACGGGGAGGTTTGGCTCCAGGAGCGATCTTGATTGTCTTGAAAATCCGGAAGGAACGGCCAGAGATACGTGAAGATAGCGAGATTGTGCGAAGGCGCGACGACTTCCTGAGGCGCGCGTTGAATACGGTCCCAAAGCCACGCAGGCCAACCCAGAAATCGAGAAACGCCGCACGCAGTATGGCACGCGATGACGACCCAGATTGAGGGTTGCTGGAAGCAACAATCAAATATCGCGCTAAATCGCGGATTTTATCTGGCGGCACGACGAAGGCGATGGCAGCTTCGCCGACCTCGACAGTTAAGACCTGCTGATTTCCCTGGTTCATTTGCCCCAACGCCCAGCGCTCAACGTAGGTCGGCTCTCCCTGATAGATGGTTGGCCGAGGCCCAAGTTGTTTGTCAGAATTGTGGAACGCGTTATGGGCGGCATTTAATAAATTGGCGACCACCGTGCTAACCTGTGGCGCGGTCATGTAGCCAGCAGCAAGCTCTTCTCCGTTGCTAACCATACGAAACTCAACGGTGCCATCCTTGAGTGCTTTCGTGTGGAATCCGTCTGGCAATCGTTGAGTGGACATCTCTGACACCTCCAGCGCGTAGGATGGGTGAGCGTAGCGATACCCATCAAGTGCAGTTTCGATTCTGATGGGTTTCGCGAGGGGCTCAACCTGTACGCGCTATGGGCTAAGGCTTTGTGATCGCGGCCGGCTGGAACGCAGCAATGGCCTTTTCAAGCTCCTGCTGCTGGGCAAGCTCCTCCTGCTTCTTCTTGTCCTGTTCCAGTATCCAAATCGTGGATTGCCTGAGAACGGGAAAGAAAGCCAAACACTCGCCCTCTTTAAGCTCATGAAGCCCGACACTCAGGATCGAGTACAACTTGGCATTTTTCACAAGAAATTCTGGCAAGTGATCCTTCATGTGCTCTATTTTTTCGGCCATGCGCTTCTTATAGAAGTCTTCGTCGGACCAACTCTCAATTGCCTTATATTCGTTGTAGCGCTTACTGATCAGCCGTTCGAATATCCGCCTGAGATAGACATAAGATCCAATGCCCACGCCGTGCGCGGCTAAGCCTACCGCCTTATGAAATTCATTGATGTCCGTCTTATCCAAGAACTTCCTGTAGTCCTTGCTTTCGTCGATCGCGATGTCCGCAAATGACGGGAATTGGCCGATTTTTTGCAGCGCACATTTGCTTAGCAGATAATAGAACTGAAGTTCATGTTGATCGCTCCTTGCGCACCGAAGGGCTATCGTGCCGTATTGAGCCATCATTACGAAATGGCTATCGGGGTAGCCAGTCATTTTGGAGCCGTAAGACGAACGATCGAACGTTGACGGCTTGCGACAGTCTGGACAATAGCCGTCGACTTTAATGTCGCCCCACAGCACTGTTTGGATAATCGGGACGGTCACCGCGAGAGCTTCGTACAATGGGGTGGCGAAGAAGAATTGCTGATGGCTTTTGTAAGTGGGGAGGTTGGTCATCTTATCCGCCCGATAGGTAACGCAGGCGCATCGAAATTCGAATTTGAGGGGCCGTGCGCGGTTAGCTACGTTTCTACCACGGCGGGTATCATCTATCCTAGCCCGTAGGGTGTGTTAGCGAAGCGTATCCCACCTCTTTCTCGTCGGTGAATGGCAGCATCGCTTCGCCAATCCACCCTACGCGCTGACGCCAAATGCGACGAATGGGTAATCATCACAAAGCACTCCACTCACCCCGGCTCCGACTCCGAACCCACCACCCGCCCCCGAACACGCACCCATTTCTCGAAAGCGACGCCGATCCGGTTCTGATACCGCCAGACCAGCTCGTAGGGCGGATTAGCGAAGCGTAATCCGCCATTCAGCGGTTGACCAAGAGGTGGGTTACGCTCCGCTAACCCACCCTACGCGCTGGGCGAAAGTAGATGCCCTTGCCGTGGGGGAGTGGATCGGGGTTATCCGGCAGAGACCCCCTCGCGGAACTCGCAGGAATCTCTCTAACCGATTCCCACCCGTTGATCCGAAATGCAATTGATGGCGTGCTGCTTTGATAATAGCATTCGTTGTGGATGGGCGATCCTGCTTATTGGGAGGGTCTATCATGACCAAGCCGCTCCATGCCTATACTCGGAAGTTGCCATCAGGTGCACACGGTGACGCGGTAGAGCGAAGCGGGATCAGCCGAAGGGAATTGGTGCCACTGCTTATCGCAGCGGCCGCTTGGCCCGAGACGCTACGGGCAGCAGGTGAAGCTCGAAAGGTCGGCGTTCTTTGGCACGCTGGCAGTGAGGAAGAGGAGGCCGTATTCCTCATTCCTTTCCGCGAAGAGCTCAAGAAGCTGGGTTGGCCAGAGGGGCGACTCTCGCTCGAGAATCGGTATCCCGCTGAACACTTTGAGCGCTATCAGAGATTTGCCGCAGAACTCGTTGCACTCAACGTCGACCTGTTGGTAGCTGTGACCTCAGAAGGCGCACTTGCAGCACAGGCTGCGACAAGAACGATGCCCATAGTCTTTGTCGTAGTGCCTGATCCGGTAGGAATAAAGCTGGTCGACACCTTGGCCCGTCCAGGCGGCAACATAACCGGACCATCAATTTTGTTTATTGATCTCGATTCAAAGCGGCTCGAGGCTTTTCGAGAAGCTGTACCCAGTCTCTCCCATGTCGCCATTCTGACGGATGCAAATAGTAAAGAAGGAAATACCCTTGAGGGTCTGCGTAATGCGGCGAAAGCATTTGGATTGACGGTCGAGGTGGCGGAAGTGCCCGACCCAGCCACTATGGAACCAGTGTTTGCGGCTTTCCCAAAGTCCGGCGTTAACGGCGTGTACGTCACGGGCTCGTCGATGTTCTTCAACGAGCGCCGCCACATCGCGGACCTCGCCTTAAGTTATCATCTGCCGACCTCGGTGTTCGATCTGGAAATGGCGCGGGCCGGAGGGCTGGTATTTTATGGTTCAAGTATCGAGACCGCGTTCCGGCGAGCGGCTCGCTACGTGGACAAGATACTAAGGGGGGCTAAGCCCGCTGATCTCCCGGTCGAACAACCGACCAGATTTGAATTGGCGATCAATCAGAAGACGGCTACGGCGATGGGCCTCACGATAGCTCCGACGCTGCTCGCCCGCGCCGACGAGGTTATTGAATAAACCGCCTCCGAACGATCGCTCCTGGCCCATCGGGTGCGAAGCTCGTAGGGCGGATTAGCGATAGCGTAATCCGCCATTCAGCGGGTGAAAAAGAGGTGGGTTACGCTTCGCTAACCCACCCTACCCGCTGAAGCAGTATGTGACGGGAGCGAAGGGGTGATCAGCACAAAACAATCCCCTCACCCCGGATCAGACTCCGACCCCGCCGTCCGCCCCCGAACCTGAACCCATTTCTCGAACGCGACGCCGATCCGGTTCTGATACCGCCAGACCAGCCGGCATTTCGCGATCGTTCGAAACTTGTCGAACGTGACGCAAAAATCGATCGGGAGCGGTCCCAGTCCATCGCAATGGATTCGGGCGCTGGTTTGCGTGACGTCGTAAGCAGTGCATGAGTGCAGTTCCCGCCCCCCGCGGAAGAACAGCAGGCCGTCCATCGGTCGCTCGATCATTGCAGTCCGGTCCCCAGTACATTGCCGCGCTGGCTTTGGCACTTCGAGGAACTACATCGCCGATCCCGTGGCGGCGAAGATATCGCGCCGGATACCGCTGACAATCGCGAACCCGATTCACGATTAACACGCCGGCCCTGTCGCCGAACGGAGGCGCTTTCGGGCGCTGCCGTATCGCGACGCAACAGGCTTGGCATCAGGCTTGGCATCAGGCTTGGCATCGGTTTTCGCCCTTGCTCAAAACCGGCGGCTGGGATCAAATTCGCTCACTGGAGCATGATCTCCGAGCAAACGCTTCGCGTTTGTCGCGAAAAAGCGGGATCCGGTTTTCCCCCGACAAACGCGAAGCGTTTGCCCGGAGATCATGCCCGAAACAAGGAGATGAGATCACGATCCGCTTCAACCCGATGGGATCATGATCCAATCCATTTCAAAGGGAGGAAACCATGCTCAGGAAAATCATGCTGGCGGCGCTGGTCGTGACATTCGCCGGAGGCGCCGCCTTTGCGCAGGAAACCTGCGACACCAAGGCCGTCGGCAAGGACGGCAAGCCGCTCGCGGGCGCGGCAAAGACCTCGTTCATGAAGAAATGCATGGCCGACACCTGCGCCACCAAGGCGGTCAGCGCGGACGGCAAGCCGCTTTCAGGCGCCGCGAAGACCAGCTTCATGAAGAAGTGCGAGATGGGGACGTAAGCCGCGACCTGGCATGATGAATTTTAGTTAGATCAATTCATTCGGAGGGCTCTGCGCACCTCTCCCCGATGGGGAGAGGTGAACGGCGCGCGTTCGCGCGACCGATGGCTAATCCGCGCCACGGATTTTCGGCATCGGGTCCAGCTTCATCGTCAGCCACGAACAGACAAACCCCGGGATCGCGCCCAGCAGGCCGATCGCCGCAAACCATCCCGGCAAACCCGGCAGCGCGAGAACCTCGCGAAGCAGGGCGAAGGCCAATACCCATCCGAAGATCGCGGCGGCAATCGGCCGGGACGGCAGTTCGATCAGGGAGGCGACCCAGTCGAACAACGCAACCACCAGGGCAGCGACGACGGCGGAGCGCCAGGCGGAAAAGACCGATGCGTCGATCACGATCGGCCCGCCCTCGAGCAGGCCGGCGACGGGCAGCAGGATCAGGTAAAGCAGGGCGGCCGACAGCGGCGGGCCGGCAACGGCGAATACGGCAAATCGTCTCATGAACATCCCCCAAACCCCTTGGTCGGGCGGGAGGCTGGTTTTGTTCAAGGAAATCGGCGGTTTGGCGGGTTTTGTTGGGATCGAACGGCGGCTCGGGCGGCCCCCTCACCGGCACCGGGCGGGCTGTTATTGTTACGCCTTAACCAATTGTTAATTATGCATTTGCGGGCGCCGAAGGCCGGGCCTAGCGTTCCCGGCGGCGGGGCTCAGTAACCAACCAATTGGTGCGTGCCATGACGAGTAAAATGTATGGGGCGCTGGTCGCGTCTCTCAGTGTCGCAGCGCTCATGCTGGCCGCGAACGAGGCGGTCGCCAGGTCGGGCGTGGCGCAGCGTGGAGCGTTCGCTTCGCCGCATGGGCATTTCCATTCGCCGGGAAACCGGGCGTTCCGCCATCACAGGCGAAACGACGGGGCGATCTTCTGGCCGGGTGTGAACGGAGACGACTACGGGCCGTCGTTTGATCAACCCCTGGGAGATGGAGCGCCGCCATCCGGCTACACCTCCAATGATATTCTTCCCTGGGATTGGGTGCATCGATTCCCGCCGATGGTCGCGCGTTCCGACCGGCCCTATGTGTCGAGCTGCCCCCAGGAGACCGTCACGGTTCCCGGACGTGACGGCAAGGAGCAAACCGTCAACGTCATGCGGTGCTATTAGCGCCTTATCCGTTTCGATGGACTCGAAACGGGGCTCCAGATTCCTGATTTGACGCGTTTTCCTGACGCGAACCGGCCGCTGCCCTGCCTCAAATGCGGGGCAGGCTTGAAAGCGCCCTGACGGGCAGTCGCGAATCGTGCGCGGGAACAAATCAGGTTGGGGCGGTTTGTCCCCGACGTGCCACCTCTCGGAGGCTTCGATGAAAATTGCGAAGATCGTTTTGGCAAGTGCTGTGCTCACCCTCGCCGGTTCGGCGGGTTGGGCCCAGCAGGCGACGACGGGAAGCGGAATGATCACGATCATTGACCGGATCAACGGGACGATCGCGATTCGACCGGCCCAGGGCGGCACGGTCGGCGCCAATAGCGGTGGTGCCGCCATCGAGTTCAAGGTCAAGGGCGTCTCGCTCGACGATGTGCACGCCGGCGAGATCGTCAAATATTCCGCAACCGAGACGGACGGGACCAGGACCATCACGAAGCTCGAGAGACAATAGGCCGGCGCCGCACGCGCGGCGTCACGGTCCCCACGCCGTTGCCTCGGTCCAGCCGAGCTCGCCGAACTCTTTTGCCCGCAGCGGCGCTTCTTCGGCTGCAAAGAACTCGTCGAGTTGCGGCGGCTTGACCGAGGTCGCGGAGAGCATGGCGTGGGCCTGGCCGCGATGATGGATCTGGTGCTGGAACAGGTGCATCAGCAGGCGGTCGCGCCGGTCGGTCTGCACCCGCGTCTCGCGATGGACCCGCACCATGCCGTCGAGCAGTTCAGGCGTCAGCGCATCGCAGAGCGCGATCAGGCGCCGGTCGATCGCGGCCTGGGCGGGCCTGAGTTCGGCCAGCGATGGGCAGGGAATCTCGTTCGCCCAGGCCTTCGGCCCGAGCGATCCGCCCTCCAGCGCGTCGACGTAGAACAGGTCGATGACATAGATGTGGTTCAACGTCTTCTGCAGGCTGGGGAAGAAGCCGGTCCGTTCGGCTTCGAATTCCTGCTGGCTCAGCTCGGCGCAGGCGGTGAGCAGGCGGTGGTTAGCCCAGGCGTTATTGTGGGCGAAGGCGCGAAACGTCTGAACAAGACCGGCTTGCATGTCCGTTCCGTCTCATGGCTGGGCGGCTCGCCTTGTTTTCGCAAGGCCTCATCGCACCAGCGACTGCCACCTTTCCGTGGCGCCGATCGCCGGCGCCCACAGCGCATCCGCCGGCTGGCCGCGATGCAGCGCCTTGCCGATCTCGCAGATCGCCATGAAAGCGCTGGAGCGCGCCTCCTCGACTTCCAGCGGCTGCTCGCCATGGGCCTGAACGAGGCCGACGAGGCCGTTCAGGATCGGTAACGCGACCTGGGCCGGCTCGTGCTCGGCGGCCTTCAGGGCGTCGATGATGGCAGTGGCTTTCTCGGAATCGGTCATGGCTCTGGTTTGGGCGTCGTTTCAATATCTGTCCAGGCCGGGGCCCGCTCCCGGCGATCATCCAACGGCGTTCGCCCCGCCGCAAGGCGGAATCGTGCCGGGCCTGCCGGCGCCACGTCACATCCTGCCGCGCTAAAACACCGGCGTCGACTTTTTTCCCGCAAACTTCCGCCGCGATCGGCGGACTATATCGCCCGCGCCAGCGCCCGAGAATTTGTATCTCGTATTCGGGGGACGACATGAGACCTGCCAACATTCGCTTGCCTAAAAACGTGTTGTTTCAGGACGACGCGGCGAGGCCGGATCTCGAGGCGCTTGAGACCGCCAAGGCCCGGCAGGACGAGTCCCACCAGAAACTGGATAAGTTCATCGCGGCCGCGCTCGCCGAGCTGAGCGGCGAGGATCGGTCCGCCTAGAGCATGTTTGGTTCTGATTGAATCAGAACCGAAGCTCTAGATTCTTGTTTTGACGCGTTTTCTTCACGCGAACCGGTGTCCACTTCGCTCGAAAACGCTCTTAGAAAGCCCCCGCGCCGCCCTGCCCCACCCCCGGACGGCCCGATAGCGACCCCCTCGGTCGATTTCCGCCATCGCGCCAGCATTGACTGACGACCATCATTGCGATGTGCTGGCGGCCGGGCGATAACGGCAAAGCCGTTACGCAGGCGATAACGGGCGAATCGGTTACGCCGGAAGGCGCGCCGGCGGGGGCCGGCGCGAAGCAAAGGGGGCAAAGCCATGACCGCCAGCCAGAAGACGGGTTCGCTCTCGCATGCCGTCGAGCGAGACCTCAGGCTCGATCTGTTCCGCGGGATCGGGCTGTGCATGATTTTCCTCGATCACATCCCACATGACGTCGTGGCCTGGCTGACGCTGCGCAACTACGGCTTCAGCGATGCCGCCGAGTTCTTCGTGTTCATTTCCGGCTATCTGGCCGGCTATATCTACGGTCCCATCGTCGGCTCGGGCAATTTTCTCGCCGCCACCAAGCGGCTGGTGATGCGGGCCTGGCAAATGTACGTCGCCCACATCCTGCTGTTCCTGGTGTTCACGGCGCAGATCGCGCGCACCGCCAGGAGATTCGACAACCCGATGTACAAGGACGAACTCAACGTCGCCAATTTCCTCCAGCACCCCGACGTGCTGATCGGACAGGCGCTGACGCTGCGCTACAAGCCGGTCAACCTCGACGTGCTGCCGCTCTATATTTCGCTGGTGCTCGCCTCGCCGCTGATCCTGTGGTGCCTGATGCGCCGCCCGAACCTGACGCTCGCGGCCTCGGTGGTGCTGTATATCGCCGCGCGCTGGTTCGACCTCAATCTCGCCTCCTACCCGCCCGGCACGACCTGGTACTTCAATCCGTTCGCATGGCAATTGATGTTCGTGTTCGCGGCATGGTGCGGCGTCGGCGGCGCCGCCAAGCTCGAATTCATCATCCGGTCGCGGCTGGCGCTGGCGCTCGCGCTGGCGTGGATCGCGTTCGCGTTCGTGATCGTGATGAGCTGGCACATCCCGCTGCTGGAAGCCTCGTTGCCGAAATGGATGATCAAGGCGATCTATCCGATCGACAAGACCGATCTCGACATGCTGCGCTTCACGCACTTCCTGGCGCTGGCGGTCGTCGTCGTGCGATACATGCCGCGCAACTGGGCGGCGCTCAATTCGATATGGCTGCGTCCGCTGATCCTGTGCGGCCAGCATTCGCTGCCGATCTTCTGCCTCAGCGTCTTCCTGTCGTTCGGGGCGCACTGGATCCTGATGCAGTATACGCGGGGGGTCTGGGAGCAGCTGGCCGTCAGCGCCGGCGGCATCCTGATCATGATGGCGGTGGCATGGGCGCTCGACCGTGCCGCGAAGGTCCCGGTTCTGTTCGTCGACACCGCGGAGGCCGACGCCGCCGGCGCGGCGATGCAGCCCGCGAAAGCCGGACCGGCGGTGGCTTGAACGAGGCCGGCTTCAACAACGCATTCGCGGGCTGCGGATTGCAAAGCATGCGCTGCGATTGCATACTTGATCGCATCGACTATGTGACTTGATTTTAAGGACATGAGAAATGGCGGAAGCCGATCTGGACGTCGTGATTCGGCAGCTTGCCAAGCAACAGCACAAGGGCCTGATGGCCGCCGCGAAAAGCCGGCGCGACCGCTTTGCCGGCCTCGCCGCCAAGGCCAGGGACAGCCAGGCGAAGGATCGCTACAAGCAGATCGCCAAGGATACCATGGAGCAGGCGGGCTTTGCCGCCAAGCGGCTGCAGATTTCCGCCGACAACGCCGCCGACAGCTACGCCAGATCGATGCGAAACGCCGCGGCCGACCTCGCCGCCCGGCAGGCGAGCGAGAAGGCGGCCGAAAAGCCGGTCAAGAAGGCGAGCAAGAAAGCCGCCAGGAAGAAAAAATCCTGATCGCCTGGCCGACCTGATCGCCTAATCCAGAGCTCCGCGGGTTAGCAACGGAACGTTGGGCCGGCCTGCGCATTTGCCCCCTTGCGAAACAAGGGAGTGCGGATCCGTGAAGCCGTCCTTCTTGACCGTTGTCGCCTTTATCGGCGTGCTGGCCTTCCTGATGCTGTTCCTCGCGGACCGGGAAATGCAGTCAGGCATCGAAAGGCTTTCGCACTACCGGTTCTCGCCCCGCTCCGCGCTCGCGGCGGATCCGGGCCTGCAACTCGTGAGGCGCCGCCGCCGGTCCGGCCTGCCGCCGCAAGCGCACGATGCAGCTCTCGATCAACAAGCTCTGCAACCATAACAAAGGGCCGCCGGGAGTATGTTCCGACGGCCCACCGGGCTCAAAATTGATTGGGAATGGCAAACGCTGGCTCAGCCCCGGAAGCTGGTAAACTAACCGGGAGATGCCGCCGTTGTGGAGTCGAAAATGCTGTTCCGCACTGCGGAACGAGCGAGTTGTTGCAGCAACGACACGGAATGCGTCACAACCCGGGTGGGGAAGCCTGCTCTTTATCGCGCGTGACGGGCGGATTAAGCTTCAGCTTTCGCGAAACGGTCGGGAGGCCTCATGCGCATCACCTTTGCCCTCGCGACCCTGGCCGTGCTTGTTGCCACCACGAGCAGCCGGGCGGAGGACAACAGGGCCTGCATCCTGAAGGCCACCCAAGCGCTGCCCCACATCGCCGGCCTCGAGGTCAGGAAGACCCGGACCCGTCCGGTGCCTGCCGAAATCATGGCGACATGGCGGGGCCAGACGCGGCCGATCATGGTGGACGTCGATATCGTCACGGCGGGCGCGGTGGAGACCTATTCCTATATCTGCGTGCTGACCAACAAGGCCGCGTTCGTGCGCCGGGTGATGAGCTAGCGACCCGCCAAGGGCCGCCCTGGCAGGAACATGACGCCGGGCGCCGAATGATGCTAGGACAGCGCGTCTCTGGCGAATTGGCCCGTCACCGGTAACCGCATGCGAAGCTTTTCGAAGACACGATTGATTCTGGGCGCAGCCTTGTTGCTTTTGCTGGGCCTGATGCTGGTGTGGGGCCCCCGGCCGGCACCCGCCCAGCCCATGCCGGCGCCGGCCAGGCCCATCGCGGTCCCCTCGCCCCGCGCCGCCGCCTGCCACAACGGCCTATCGTTCGACCGCTTTCTCACTGAGCTGAAACAACAGGCGGTCGCCGCCGGCGTGTCGCAACGCACGCTGGCCGAGGCTGCGCCCTACCTCGTCTACGACCAGGGCATCGTCAACCGCGACCGCGGCCAGCGCGTGTTCGGGCAGGTGTTCACCGAATTCGCCGGCCGCATGGCCGCGACCTACCGGATGCAGCAGGGCCAGGCCAGGATCAAGGCCCATGCTGCGGCGTTCGCGCGCGCCGAGAAGGAGTATGGGGTGCCGCCGGCGGTGATCGCCGCGTTCTGGGGGCTCGAAAGCGATTTCGGCGCCAACATGGGCAACCTGCCGACGCTGCGCTCGCTGGTGTCGCTGGCCTATGACTGCCGCCGTTCCGAGCGGTTCGTGGGCGAGACCATCGCCGCGCTGAAGATCATCGACCGCGACGACCTCACGCCAGCCGAGATGGTCGGCTCCTGGGCCGGCGAACTTGGCCAGACGCAATTTTTGCCGACGCATTATTTCACCTACGCCGTCGATTACGACGGCGACGGCCGCCGCGATCTCCTGCGCAGCCCGGCCGATGTGATCGGCTCGACCGCGAACTACATCGCAACCGGCTTGAAATGGCGGCGCGGCGAACCCTGGCTGCAGGAAGTGCGCGCGCCCAACGCTGCTGATTTTCCCTGGGACCAGGCCGATCTCACGATTCAACTGCCGCGGTCGAAATGGGCGCAACTCGGCGTCAGCTTCGCCGACGGCAAGGCGCTGCCGAACGACGAGTTGCCGGCCTCGCTGCTGCTGCCGATGGGCCGCATGGGACCGGCGTTTCTCGCTTACGCGAATTTCGCCGCCTACACCGAATGGAACAACTCGCTGATCTATTCGACCACCGCGGGCTATCTCGCCACCCGCATCGCGGGTGCCGCGCCGATGCATCGCCCGGTAGCCCCCGTCGCGCAGCTGCCGTTCAACGAGCTGCGCGAGCTGCAGCAATTGTTGGTGCGCGCGGGCTTCAATGTCGGCAAGGTCGACGGCGTGATGGGCCAGCAGAGCCGCAGCGCGGTCAAGGCGATGCAGATCAAATACGGCCTGCCCGCGGATTCCTGGCCCACCGCCGAATTGCTGGCGCACATGCACGGCCCCCGCGCGCCGCCGATAGCCGCAGCGGGAGCCGCAGCGGTGCGGTAGATCATATTCTTTCGTCATTGCGAGGAGCGAAGCGACGAAGCAATCCAACTTCCTTTCCTGCTGTTCTATGGATTGCTTCGCTTCGCTCGCAATGACGGGTAAATGTCGAGTCTAAAACGAAGTCACACCACCCAACAACGAAAGCGAACCTCCCATGTCCTTCTACGACGCGACCGTGCCGGCCTTCCTGCAAATCCTCGGCAGCCTCTCAGGGCTTCTCACCAAAGCCGAGGCGCATTGCAAGGCGAAGAACATCCAGCCCGAGGTGCTGCTTTCCGCGCGGCTCTATCCGGACATGCTGCCGCTCAGCCGCCAGATCCAGCTCGCCTGCGATTTCGCCGCCAAAGGCTGCGCGCGCCTCACCCACAGCGAGGTGCCCTCGACACCCGACACTGAAAAGACGTTTGAGGAATTGCGGCAGCGGCTCGCCAAGGCGAGCGACTATGTGAAGGCGTTCAAGCCCGCCCAATTCGACGGCGCCGACGCGCGCGACGTGACGTTCCCGGTGGGGCCGACCAACATGACGCTGAAGGGCCAGCAATTCCTCACGGCGTTTGCCTTCCCGAACTTCTACTTCCACGCCGCCACCGCGCATGGCATCCTGCGTCACAACGGCGTGGAAATCGGAAAACGAGATTTCCTCGGGGTGAGCTAGGCCGTGAATTCGGACATCTCGGCACAACGCGGGTTTTGATCAGGTCGAAGAACCGCTCCACGAGGTCGCGACGATCGCAATAGCAGTCGGGGCTTGCTCTGGCCGGCAACCCCGATCATGCGATTGCTCAGGAACCGAGAGGCGTAAGCGCGTTGCGCAGTGGCGCACTGGAGATTTGCATCAGCCCCGCAAACGGCTGACCCAGCTCCAGGATCAGATAAATCGCCCCTGCCGCTGACAGCGCAAAGATGAGCAGAGAGCCGATAACGATTGCGCTGGGTCGGGCAAACAGGCTGAAGCTTGCAAAGATGATGGTGAGCCAGAAAATCAGCACGACCAGGAAGGGCATGGGGATTGAATTATCGGTCTGCGCGAACAGCAGCAGGCGCGTTTGCGCAATGTCGGTACTGACCTGTATCGCCCGGGCTTGCAGGGAGCGTTGCGAATCGTTCTGTGGCGAAAGTTCCTGAAGTTTCGCATAGAATGCTTCACTTTCGTCGCTCGCCTCGAACGGGGCCGCCTTGGCAGGGTCGGAACTGTTCTCACGCCACATTCGGTCGGCTAAAATAGCGGTGACACGCCGCAACAGTTTGCGAGTGGCGCCCGTCTCCGGCCCGTACTGCCGCAGGAGATTGTCGAGCAGGACAATATTGGCGGTCATCTGCTTGATTTCAGTGCTCTGCGTGTCGTACGAACTCTTCGCGGATGCGATCAGCAGGCCGAGGACAAGCGCTGCTATCGTCCCGATGAGGCCGGTGCCCAGCCTGACCACATCCCTGGCATCCGTGCCCAAATGATGCTCTGCCAAGGTGTTGCGGAGGAACATACCGAGCAAGACGCCGCCTGAGATGCATATAAACGTGATGCAAGATAACGCGATTGCACTCATGATTCGTCACTCTTGCCAGACCACGGAGAATTTACTTCGCGCAACTTTCTTGAAGAGACGGTTTCCAACCCGACGCTTTCTAGTCGGCCGCTATCTCAAAACCGCTCAGGCCGCGGAAGCAGCGACCGGCTTTCTTGCAAGCGCGGCTCGTCGATCGTGAATCAGGTTCTCCAACCGGTGGGCTGCCACGTTCAATGTAACGGCATCCACCGCGTTCTCGTCGCCGCGGGCAGATTTGGCACGTTCGGCTTTGAGAATGTTGTCGATCTCCTCTTCGATGTCCGAC
>Ga0210410_10002208_pt1 | contig 17573 bp, 21 predicted proteins | sample IncBWC4MmetaG_FD_161058 | JGI IMG/M metagenome (GOLD analysis project Ga0210410, IMG submission 161058) | Forest soil microbial communities from Barre Woods Harvard Forest LTER site, Petersham, Massachusetts, United States - Inc-BW-C-4-M | ecosystem: Environmental > Terrestrial > Soil >... | reverse complement strand
AGTCCACTACTGCTCTTCGGCGCTACATAAACTGGTATCTGTCGCCAGTCCACCGCGACAACATCGATCACGGCTGTCCCGTCACCGGATTTGCTGGCGATGCTCCTCGCCTGGGCGCCGGAGCACGGTCGCACTTCGCCGGCGGATTGGACGATCAGATGACGATCCTGGCCGGACTGATCGCCGAGAGCGGATCTTTGGCTGCGACAGGCGAGCGTAGGACTTTACGCGAACGGGCAATCAGCCTGCATTGCCAAATGCTGGGTGCGCTGGTCCTGTCACGGTCTGTCGCGCAGGCTGCGCCAGCGCTTTCGAACGAGATTCTGGAGAACGTCAAGCGAGATGTACTCGCATCTCTCGATGAGGGTTCGAGCCATGCTCCCAAGCCGCCAAAGCAACACTAGGCAGAACTCGTCCGGTGCGGAGCACTGAAGACGGTGATGATCGAGCCAAACCAAGTGAAAGGCTAACCGCATGGATCCTACCGCAAACGAAGGCGTTTCCGCTCTCTCTGGTCTTAAGTACTTCAGAGCGTTGATGGAGGGTTCCGTTGCACGTTCGTCGATGCTCGAGCTTTTCGATATCAACATCGAGGCTGCCGAGCCCGGGCTTGTCGTGCTAACCGCGAAACCGACGGTAGAGCACTACAATCCCCTGGGCTTCGTCCATGGAGGTTATGCGGCCGTCCTGCTCGATACCTGTATGGCAGCAGCCATCGTGACTTCGCTCGAGCCAGGCCTTTCCCCCATGACGCTCGAATACAAGATCAACTTCACAAGACCGATGTCCGCCGATACCGGGGTCGTCCGTGGGGAGGGCAAGACGCTGCATGTCGGTCGGCAGATGGCGATCGGCGAAGGCAGGTTGCTCGACGCGAAGGGCAGGCTTCTCGCCCACGGAACGACCACCTGCCACGTCGTGCGTGATGGAGTTTCCTGAGGGGTGTTATGCAGTGCCAGCCTCTCGCTAAAACTGCGGTCCTACCAGTCAGATCTTCGAACTCGGCCGTGGGCAAAACAGCTTGCTTGCTAGTCCGCCCCGCGCCTTCCGCCCATCAAACCTGACCTCGGCCACCATCGACAAATAGCTCGATGCCCGTGACGAAGCTGGAATCGTCTGAGGCCAGGAACACCGCTGCTTTGGCGATTTCGTCTGGCTCTCCCATGCGTCCCATCGGTATAGTGGCTAGGATCCTCGCAATGGCTTCCGGTGGTTGTAGATCGACCAGGGGCGTCTTGATCGGACCTGGGCTTAGGACGTTCGAGCGAATGCGACGGTCCTTCAACTCCATGGTCCAGGTTCGCACCAGATTGCGAATTGCCGCCTTGGTCGCGCCGTAGGTACCGAAGGAAGGTGTGCCTTTGACGCTCGCGACGGAGCCGACGAGGATTGACCCTCCATCGTTCATCAGGGGCAAGGCCTTTTGCACCGTGAATAGCGTGCCTTTGACGTTGAGATCGAAAAGCTTGTCGAAATGCTCCTCGGTGAGGGTTGCCAAGGGAGCGAATTCGCCGGTGCCGGCATTAGCGAACAGGACATCGATCTTTCCCTTCGCCTTCACGCTCTCGTAGAGTCGATCGAGGTCCCGCAGTTTGGAGACGTCTCCCCGAACGCCTGCAACCGCGCTGCCGATCGCCTTGACGGCTTCGTCGAGTTCGTTTTGGCGGCGGCCCGTTATGAAGACGTAGGCGCCTTCATCGACGAACCGCTTTGCCGTGGCGAAACCTATTCCCGTGGTGCCGCCGGTAACCACGGCCACCTTTCCCTGCAACTTGCCCATTCTCGCTACTCCTTTTGCAGATGAAGCGCGTCGCCGCAGCGTTTGCGGTCGGCTACTTCCGCGGCATCAAAATGTTCGGATCTTGCGCCGTCCCGGGCGAACATTCAGGGCGGATTGGCGGCCGTTATGGCTCGTTCCTTCCGACATTCACGGGCTTGGAGCCTGCTTCTCGATCCAGGCCGCGATCGCCGCTGCCGCGTCGCCGTAGAAAGTCCGGTAGAGGTCTTCGGCGACGAATCCGATATGTGGCGTCACCAAGAGGTTCTCGAGGGATCGGAACGGGTGCTTCGCCGGCAAGGGCTCGGTATCGAAAACGTCGACTGCTGCTCCGGCGAGGGCGTGCTTGCGCAAGGTCTCGATGAGCGCTTGCTCGTCGACGATCGGACCGCGCGACGTGTTGATCAATCGCGCCGTCGGTTTCATGAGTGCCAGTTCGGCGGCGCCGACGAGACCGCGAGTGCGCTCGCTCAGGATGAGGTGGATGGTTACGACATCCGACCGCCGAAAAAGTCCGTTCTTTGTCACGAGCTCGGCGCCCGCGGCCTCCGCCGCTTCCGCAGTCAAATTCTGGCTCCAGGCAATGATCTTCATGCCGAAGGCGCGGCCGATCCTTGCGACCTGTCCGCCCACGTTGCCGAGACCTAATACCCCGAGGACTCTGCCATCTAGTTCGTGGCCGATCGAGGTTTGCCAGCCGCCTGCCCGGATCGAGTTACTTTCTCCGACGAGATGACGGGCGCTGGCCAGAATCAGCGCCCAGGTCAATTCGATCGTTGGCGTCGATCTATAACCCGTGTTCGCGACTGAAATGCCACGCTCATTGGCGGCGACCATATCGATCGAGATGTTGCGCGGGCCCGTCGAAGCAATGAACTTCAGCCGCGGCAGACGCTCGATGATGTCGCGGCGCAAGGGCGTGCGCTCGCGCATGACGCAGAGAGCGTCGAACGGCAGGAGCCTTTCGATGAGTGCGTCGGTTTGGTCGATATGATCGTTGAAGACTGTGATGTCTGCCTTTTCGGCGACCGCCGACCAGTCGGCGCTGCTCAGCGCGACATTCTGGTAGTCATCTAGGATTGCGATCTTCACTACTTGCCTCGGCTTCGTTGGAATAGGCCGCATAATTCGCGGGTTCGAGCGCTGCGTGTTAGGGAGCTCTCTCGGTCTCGGCGGCCGCAAGGGGTCCGTCTAGGAAGATCCGCCCATGTGTCACGAAGAGTTCCGGAAACTGAAACAACGAACCGTGCCCGGAATCCGGATAGATGATGAGTTCAGCGTTGGGAATTTTCTGGGAGAGCGTGAACGAATTGATGGTCGGAACCATGATGTCGCTATGGCCGTTCACGACCAGCGTCGGTTGCATGATGGCTTTGAGCTCCACGAACCTCTCGCCGCGGGTCTGACGCCCTTCGGCGATCGCCGACCGCTGCGCCGCCGTCGTTTGTGCGGATGTAGGCACGTCGACGTCTTCTTTCCGCGCGTGCCGTCGCGCCCAGAACGCCTTGCCGGCAAACTGGCTCGTCTCCGAGGGGCGAAAGAACAGATAAAGGAATGCCTCGAGTGGGGCTTGCCCAGTCTTTGGATCGGTCAAGCTGCCGTACTCGGCGTATTTCGGATCTTGTGGCGGTTCGCCCGCTCGCGGCCCGGTGCCAGCGAGAATGAGCCGGCGGATCAGTTCGGGATGGCGTATCGTAAGCGCCTGCGCGATATATCCTCCGATCGAGAAGCCCAGTAGATCAATCTGCGAAAGTCCGAGCGCCCCGACGAAATCGGCGGCGTGCTCCGCCATCGCATCGATCGTGTCTGGCGTCTCGCCGCTCGACGAGGCGACCCCCGCATTGTCGAACAGAATGACCGGCCGATTTTTCGCAAAGCCGTCGGTGACCGCAGGATCCCAATGATCCATTCCGCCTCGAAAATGCTGCATGAAGAGAAGGGGCGTGCCGCACTCCTGTCCGAACCGGCGATAGGCGAAGCGAATCCCGCTGGCTTCAGCGAATTGCGTGGGGGCCGTGACGTGTCGGTATGTCATGCTTCGTTCTTCCCGTTCTACCCGCACGCGCCAACCCGGTGTTTCGCCGGGAGCGGTACTCGGGGAAACGCCGCGCCTCTCCTACGGTCCAGTTGTTTTAACGATAGCTGCTCTGTGTTGTGAGGACGAAAACCCAACAAAAAAGGACGCGCCGAAATACCCACGTTGGCGAAACAGGCGCGATGCTTCCGCAACAGTTGCGGCGCGATCGCCGCTGCTCCTTGTAGTAGTCTAGAGTCGTTGCTCCTGCCGACTGTCCTTCCGGCGCAGCACGACCAGGTTCAAGACATGCACCAGCACGGCCTCTCGTCCTGGTTCAGGGTGGTCGTTCCGATCTCGATCAGGCCCTGCTTTCGACGCGATTTTGACGGTCGCACCTTGAGCACCTCGCACTCGACGCGCAACTCGTCGCCGGGGCGCACCGGCCGGGGCCAGTAGCACTCGTCAAGGCCAACGCCAACGAATCCGCCTGCTGGCTGGAGTTCGCTCTCAATCAGCAGCCGCATCGTCACCGCAGTGGTCTGCCAACCACTAGCGGTCAGTCCACCGAAAATCGAGCGGCCCGCCGCCGCTTCATCGAGATGGAAGGGCTGCGGGTCGAACTCAGCAGCGAACGCGAGGGCCCGATCCCCGTCGATGCGCAGCCGCCCCGAACCGATCGTCCGGCCCACTGCAAAATCTTCCAGGTAGCGCTCGCTCAACTGGTTCATGATTCAACTCCAGTTTCAGCCGAGGTTTCGAGCGAAGCGGTCAACCCGCTACTTGCTCTCAAGTAGCTTGACGATCGCATGCAGCAGCCGGTTGGCGGGCGTCGCGATACCCAGCGCTTCGCCACGCCGCACGATCAACCCGTTCAGATGGTCGATCTCGCTGCGCTTGCCGCGCGCGAGATCCTGCGCGGTCGATGCATACTGGCCCGCTGCCGTCTCGGCGATTTTGCGGACGGCCACATCGACATCGCCCGGAAGCGTCACGCCATCGGCTTTCGCAACGGCCATGCATTCAGCGACGAGGTCGCGCAGGACAACGGTCACGCCCTCACCTTTCACGAGCCGGCCGTATGGCAATTGTGTAACCGCCGATAGCGCGTTGTAAGCGCAGTTCGTTATTAGCTTCGCCCACAACGCGCCGCGCACGTCGTCGGAGATTTCGGTCGGCACGCCGGCTGCGATCAGCGCGCGCGCAACGTCATCGCTGGCCTTCGACCGCTCGATGATCAGTTCCCCACGGCCATGATGCCTGACATGCCCCGGTCCGGCCATTTCGGTCCCGACATATACCGCGGCTGCGATCACTTCCTGTGGCAGCAGCGCGCGCAGTCGGTCCGCGTTCTCGACGCCGTTTTGCATCGACAGCACCACCGCATGCGGCGCAAGATGCGGCTGGATGGCAGCCGCACCGCTTTCGGTGTCGGTAGATTTCACGCAAAAGAGCACAAGCTGCGCGCCCTGCACCGCGCTCTCTTCGGTGCTGGCGGAGATGCGAATGTATTCGTCGAAGGTTTGAGTTTCGAGCCTGAGTCCCTGACGTTCGATCGCCTCGACGTGTTGAGGGCGCCCGATTAGCACCACATCGTGTCCGGCGCGCGCCAGCCTGAAGCCGTAGTAACAGCCAACTGCACCCGCACCCATGACCGCGATTTTCATAAGCAACCGTTTCCTGTCGATCAGCCCGCCAAGATGACTTTGCCGAACGGCCGATCCTCGATCAGATGACGCAAGGCTTCGCCCGCCTCTCCGAAGCGATAGACCCGCTCGACGATCGGCTTGACCGATCCGCTGACCATCAGTGGGATGACGTTCTGCCACGCTGCGGCGATCGCCGTCGGCGATTGGGCGAACAGGGAGAAGCCGGCCATCCGCGCGCGCTTCCAGATCAGATCGGTCACGTCGATCGTGGTTTTGCGTCCGGCGGAATAGCCCAACGTGATCAGGACACCGCCGAGGCCAAGGCTGCTCAACGCCTCACTGGTCACGGCTCCGCCGATGCTCTCGATGACGATGTCGGCGCCCTTGCCCGCCGTTATCCGGCGAACGCCCTCGGCGAGCCCTTCTGCGGTTAGGTCGACCACGTCTTCGAAGCCAAGCTCGCGGGCTTCAGCTGCTTTCGCCGCGCTGCCGGCCGTCGATATCACCTTGCCGGCGCCCTGCGCCCGCGCGAGTTGATAAGTCGCGTTGCCGACCGAGCCGCCGATCCCCGGAGCCAACACTGTCATGCCCGGCTTGAATCCAGCCAGCGTCAGCGTGACCTGCGCCGTCAGATAGGCAACCGGAAGGCTGGCCGCGACGACATCGTCGATCGCTTCCGGCACCAGCGCCAGATGTTCGGGTCTCACCAGCAGCCATTCTTGCCACGCGCCATTCTCACCGACGCCGTAGGGTCCCGTAAACATCACGCGGCTTCCCACCGCGAGCCCGGAGTCGGCGGCGTCCTCAATGACACCCGCGCCCTCATTGCCGAGCACCAGCGGCGCCTTGGCTCGAGGATGTCCACCCGACAGGACAGTGTATTCTAGCGGCGTGACGCCGGCCGCCGTGACGCGCACGAGCACCCGGTCCTTTGCAGGTTGCGGCTTGGGCAATTCGACTTGCCGCAGCCCGCCATAGCCCGAGAAAGTGTTTGCCTCGATCGCCAGCATCGCCAAGCTCCATAAAGTGACAGACCTGTATGTAACGTTTACATTAATGACAGGTCTGTTACATTGTCAACCAGGACACTGAATCGTGAGAAGCTTGCGGATATGAAGGCAGTAACCCGACCCCGACGGGGCGCCCCGGCAAAGGGCGAAGTGAGCGCCCGCGAGCGCATCCTCGCGACGGCAAACGAGTTGTTCTACCGCGAGGGCATTCGCGCCATCGGCGTCGACACGGTCGTCGAGCAATCCGGCGTGTCGAAGACGAGCCTCTACCGCCTGTTTGAATCCAAGGACGCCTTGATCGCCGCCTTCGCCGCCGAACGGGATCAGTCGTTCTGGGCATGGTGGGATCACGTTGAGGAGCAGCACGCTGATGATCAGCGTGTTTTGCTGGACGCGCTGCTATCTGGGATCGCGGAACGGATCGGGCGCCCCGCCTATCGCGGCTGTCCATTCCTCAATCTGATGACGGAGTTTCCCGACCAGGATCATCCCGGCCGGGTCGTCGCCCGGGGCAACAAGCAGGAAATGCGGGCCAGGCTCGCGACCATCGTTGCCAAGCTCGGCGCGGCTGATCCCGACCGTGTTGCGTCTCAATTAGCGCTGATCATCAACGGCGCTTACGCTACCGGCCTCTTCGCAGAACCGGCTGATCTGAGGGACGACCTCGTCGATGCCGCCCACAAGCTGTTGGCGCCTAGTTTGCCGGGAAGAGCTATCGCCGGTCGCGGCAAGGATACCGGCAAGCGATTGGTCAGGAGTCGCAAATAGCCAGCAGCGAAATTTCAAGGCCGCCTATTCCGATTCAGTCTGCTCGAAGAATTTCTTGAGAAGGTCGAGGACTTCATCCGGCTTGTCGCGTTGAAGCCAGTGACCCGTGCCCTCGATCCTTGCCAGTTCGGCGTTCTCAAAATGCATCATCACGCCGGCCGTGGCAGGGTCGGGCAGAAAACTTTCGCTGCCGCTGACGAGAAGCGTCGGACATGCGACGCGCGACCACAGTTCGATATGGTCTTCGACAACCGATATGGGGCCCGGGCGCGCAAGTACGGATCGAACTTCCAGCCATAAGTGCCGTCGGGATTTTGCTTCAGGCCGTGGGTCGCCAGATGCATGGCCTGCTCGTGCGTAGGATGCCGGTTGCGATGAAGGATTCGCTCGGCGCCATCGGCAACCGACGCATAGCGGTGGATTTTCCGTTGCGCGAGTTTGTCGAGATCGCTGATCCACTCCGCGATTCTGCATGCGGCGCTCGCTCCTGTCCAACGATCTAACCTGTTCATTGAGTGCCGAGGGGTCCGCGTGTCTGGCCCCTCGGACCGCGCAACCGCCGCTATGCGGCAAGTTGAAGAATCTCGACGATATCTTCCGGACCCCTGATGACCCGTGGGTTGGCTCGGGTGAAGACCGACAGCATCGCATTGCGACCGATCAGTTCAAACTTCTCCTTGGTCACAGCGACCTCCGAGAGATGGCCAGGTAATCCCAATCGACCGATGAACTGGGCGAAGATGTCGCTGGCCCTGGCGTCCGGCGCGCGCCACGCCTCGGCGATTTTCCTTTGGGACTCTTCCGTCACGGGCTGATTGTATTTTAGCACGCTCGGCATCATGACCGCACGGCGTCCGGAGCGGCGCTGTCCGGCGCACCTTCGCATTCTGCAGTGTCATTTGTCGTCACTCCTTGCAATCGGCCGACCGATTTATGCAGTTCAGCGCTCCCAACGGGGAAATTTGCTTACACCAGTTCCTTCCGATACTCGCTCACATCATATCGACGCAGGTCGTCGCGATCCCTTGCCGTGGAACTAGCCGGTCATAGAACTGTGGAATGTCTTCGCGTTGATAGAGAATGCCGCAGGCGATGCGATCCTGAACCTGGGTCACAAGCGCCTTCGCCTGCTGCAGATCGCCGGGATCGTGACCAGCGGCATTTGCATCGAAGTACCGGTCCAGCAGATATTCGTGCGTCGCGAAGTGATTGTAGCTCGGAAGTGCCTGGAGCATCTCGACGAAGGCAAAGCCGCGGTGCTGAATGGCGGCTGTGAGAATGCGGGTCATCAGTTTGATATCGCCGCTAAAGCCACGGGCAACGAAAGTGGGACTGAGCGAGAAGATCAGATCCATGCTCGCCAACGCATGCTCGGGGATCCCGTTGGGGCTTGTGTTCATGGACTGGCCCTGTAGCGTGAGCGAACTCGCCTGGCCAGTCGTCAGCCCATAGTTTGAATTGTTGTGCAGGACGAACGTGATGGGATAATTGCTCCTGACGCCATGGATCAAATGCCCGATGCCTTCCGGGAAAGTCGCGCCATCCCCGCCGAACGCGATCACCGGAACCTTCATATTTGCAAGCTTTGCGCCCGCTGCAAACGGGATGACTTCGATCGCATGCTCCACGGCCGTTTCTCTGTGGCCAGCCTGAACGAAGAAGTATCCGGCCGTGCCGACGACAGTGGGGTAAGGGGGACGTTTAAGCTTCAAACATGCCTCCGGGCCATCCCATCGCTGGCGCACGAATGCGGGATGAACGGCGAACATTGGGCGCGCTTCGTGTGCATCCGTGTTGCACGGAGCCGATGTCACTCCATGTAACCCCTTGTAATCCCACGTACTGTACGGAGCATGCGGAATCGGCCCCGACACGCCGAAATCGGCGCCGGAATGGAGTGCGTACATCGAGGAAGTGCCCGTATTTATTGGGCTTCTTGCATTGTGGCGCGTGGCGATCCCGGCATGACTCGAACATGCGACCTACGGTTTAGGAAACCGTCGCTCTATCCGGCTGAGCTACGGGACCGAAAGACCCCCCATATGCGCGGGTGCCTGGGCGCTAAATAGCAGAGCGCGCGGGCAATCGCCAGCCTCCGGTCAGACTTTTGCCGGAGGCGAAAGACGTAGCGTGGCGACCTGATTTTGGTCAGAATGGCGACCGGGCAATATTGCGAAGCCCCATTGCTTGTACCAACCACATTTTCCCGAGGGGTATTGATCCCCCCTTTTCATTGCATGTAGCGGGACCAGGGCATGGTTGCGATTGAGAGGAAACCGGAACCGCCTCCAGAGACTTTTCTCAGCAGGGCCAACGGCAAAACCTTCGAAGCCGTCCGGCGCCTGCTGGATGGGACCGGGCGGCGTCCGTGCATCTCATCCAGCCTGCTGAGCCACGCCGAAGCAAGCGTGTTCGGCATTCCACCATCCGTCATTTCCTCCGTGCAGGATCTGTCGGGACCCCTGGTCGACGTGTTGAACCGGGGCGGCAAAGGCTGGCGCGGATACGCGCTGGCGATCTGCTGCGAGATCGTGGGCGGCGATTTCGAGCGGCTGGAGGACTGGATGGCGTTTTCGGAAGTCCTGCACGCGGGATCGCTGATCGTGGACGATGTGGAGGACGACGCGAAACTCCGGCGCGGCGGCCCGGCCTGCCACCTCGTCTACGGCACGCCGAGCGCGATCAACAGCGGCACGCTGGCGTATTTCCAGGTGCAATTCCTGATCGAGAACTCCGGCCTCTCCGATGGCCAAAGAGCCGCCATCTACAAGGAGTATGTTGATCTGCTGCGGATTGCGCATATCGGACAGGGACTGGATCTTGGGCTGAGCATCACCTCGCCGCTGCTGCTTGACCTGTCCGATCCCGGGATGGCGATCGTCGAGGAACACGTTTGCGTATCGCACCGGCTGAAAACCGGCGTGCCGTTCCGTGCCTTCGCGCGCATCGGCGCAACCCTCGGAAACGGCAGCACCGAAGAAATCACGGCTCTCGGAGATTTCTTTCTGGCACTTGGCACCGCCTACCAGGCCATCGACGACGTCATCAACGTCGCCGGCCTCAAGAATAACGCAAAGGAGCGCGGCGAGGATTTGCGGACCGGGCGGATCACCCTGCCCGTCGCCCATTTTCTGCGCGCGGCTGCACAACCACTGCGAAGGAATTTACTTGCCGAATTTCAGGCGGCGACGACGGATGCTCCCACGCACGGCAGATTGCTCAATTCGCTTGCCGGCAGCGGCGTCCTCGAACTGTGCCGGACCCAGGCGAGACAGGCGGTCCGATCCGAGTTGAAGGCCCTCGAGCGCTTCTTCCCACCAGCCAAATTGCACCCGCTTAACCAATTCGCCACGCTGGTGATCGAGGATTACTACTGATCCCTAACTCCGGCTACGCGCGCAATTTAAATCGATTCACCCGCACCCAGCTGCCAATTTCAGCACTGCCGCAAGCACCAGCGGAGCGTCGGTGCCAATGCTACGGACGTCGACGAATTTCAGGCGCAACTCGACCGCATCACCGGTATCCACGCCCTTTTCGCAGGACCTACGAAAAAGTTACTGGTCTTCTTTGCCTCTAGCACCTCTTCCAACAACACTCGTTGATACGACTACCTCTTCGGACCGAGCATTTGTTGTCTGGCCGAAGTGTCCGATGGGAATCCATTTTCCAAAAAATAGCGCGGCGCCGCTCGCGATCAGGCCCATTAGCGTCGAAATCACGAGAAGTCCGATTTGCTTGCCCTCGGTCAACGCCTGTTGGTTATTCACCACCAAATAAAGCATTGAAATTACAGTCGCGATGAATGCGAATGACGCGACATAAAGCGTTATCCGCTTTAACTGCATGTCCGCAGTCTCCCTGGATCGAGTCCAGTCATTCATGCCAGCGCGCTGACTTATTCCGAGATAAAGCTCGTTGAGATATCCCGCGAGCGCTACGAAGGTGTCGAAGTAGACTGGATTGCTCTCCGTTTCGAGCAAGAAACGCGTTTCGTAGTACGATTTCGTTTCAGTCCCGTTATCCACCCAAATTTCCCACAACCACGTACCTCCAAATCGTACGGGACCGTAGATTTCTTTGACATCACCGACATCGCGCTTTTTGATAAGACGTTCCACTTCGTTTTCTGTCATTGGCATATTTGGACCCCAGCGAAAATCGTAAGGCTGCAGTACTGCGGTAGCTGACGCCAAGGCGTGGTCTGCGCCGAGTTGCAAAATGACTTGACTGATAGTTCGTACGTGGATGCCTACTCTTTTTCGGCCACCTTCGAAACCGAGATCGCCCACGCCGTTTCACGCAAGCCGTCAATCGGCGAAACTAAATAGAAAGAGGGAAATTAGTTCAATTTTCGCTCAAGAGTTGATAGACAGCAAGCGGTTTTCTTCGTTGACGCCCGCCGGCTCCGACCTGCTTGCATCGGCTCACGGCAAAAGCGCTGCCACGCCTCCGGACCATTCGATAACACGGCTTTCCCACGTGCCGGCTTCGCCTGGCGCGGGTGCTGGAGCGCGCGTGACCGCTGGTCCCGGGGCGCCGCTGGCCCCACCAATGAGCCGGTCTCGCTCATTCAGGTGTTGTTAAGCAGCCTTTATTTGATTTGGCCATTCTTGGGGTCGACAAAATATTTGGTCGCTGTGCCCTGATTCACAATGGTGACTTCGTAAGCCATCCGGCCATTTGTCTCTTCAAGGCCGGCGCTAATGGCTTTTCCAGAACCTCTTTCTTCTGCCAGAACAGTCGCCGTGGAAAGGTCGATCGAAGCTTTTTGCAAGGCGGCCAGTTCCAGCTGGTCCTCCTCGTCAAGTTTGGATACCGGAGTGGTCGTTCCATCGCCGATTATCTGTCCGGTCCAGGCATCGACAGCACCTTCCCATACGTTGTTGTCCTGATACGTCTTTACCTTGTAGGCCAACTGACCCGCCTGGCTGTCAAAACCGACATCGACGACCTTCGCATCTTTATGTTTTTTCGCGGCAATCTTTATCGCCTCGGCAAGACTGACTTTCGATGTTTCGAACGATTTTATTTCCTTCTCAGTGGGCGCGACGTCAGGCTCCGGCGTGCGCTGTGCAAAGGCAGACGGGGCGGCGCACAAGATGAAGAGTGAAAGAATCGTCGTTGTCTTGCGCACAGAGGGCCTCCTTCTGTAGCTCCGGCTAAATGGCGCGCAAAGCTGGGCTAAATCTGGGCCGGCGCCGTCTCAGGTTCGTTCAGACCGTGCCGGGGACCACCGGCAGCGGAGGCGCCTTACGAATAGAGCTTGCGAGTGCTTGCACTTTTTTCGCTGGCGGCGGGACCGCGGAAGGTGCCGAACACGCCGTCGAGCGCTGGATTGCTGACGCCGAACCAGTGTTTCTCGCTGATGAAATGATGCCGCAAATGATACTGCTTGATCCAGCGGCCGAGCCGCGTCCGCGGCTGGTAGGGGATATGGGCGACGTAATGCACCCATTCATAATGCAGGATCGCCAGCATCATGCCGAGCAGCGCCGGGAGCGCGGCCTCGTGTCCGAACAGAAGCGCGAACAACCCGGCGGCGACGGCCAGGTTCGGCACCAGGAACCAGATCGGCAGGAACAACAGATCGAGCCGGCCCGGCTCGACATGATGATCGTAGTGCAGGCGATGCTGCAGCTTGCGCGCAGGCGGCCACGGCAGCGGGGCTGCGTGAAAGGCGAAACGGTGCATGCCGTATTCGCTGAGATAGAACATCATCGCGCCGAGCAGGACCATGACGGGCTGCAGCGCCATGACGCCGCACAGCCAGGCGATTATTTCGGCGACCACGCCCAGCAACAGCGCCGCGACGCCGCCATGACGAAGAAATACCAGAACCATTCCCGGCTGCCCTTAAAATCGGCCCCGTTGCGCAAGGCGCTGTGGCTTGCGGATACACCGGCCCCGAGTTACTGCAGGAAACACCATTTGCGCCGCTCGGGGAACCCCGGCTTCCGCGGGTCCGACGCTGAAATCCGCCCGGTCCGGTCTGCTATCGGCCGCCATGTCAGTCCCGATACACACTCTTGGCGTGTATTTGTGTCACACTCCCGTCAAAAATGCCGGGCATATCCGCGATTCCGGGGGTGACAGAAACGGCGATAATGGCGACAATCGCCGGTGGCGGAAATTGCGTTGCGTAGAGCCGGTGTTGAGAGTGCGTGGGACAGTGTTGCGTGATGGTACCGCCTAAATCCGTTTTGCTGATTGTCGCGTTCGCGGCCTGCGCGGGGCTGATGCCTTCGCGCGCACAGGCGCAGTGGTGGTCGCGCGCGCCGGCCGATTTCGAGGAATGCGCCGACAGGGCCGAAAAAGCGGCGACCAGGGACGAAAAGGCTTCGCAACTCGTCGAATGCAACGCGAAATTCGCCGGGCGGCGAAAGCCCGGCGGCGGCTATACCTATTTCGATTTCATGCAGAACCGCAGCTTCGACATCGCGGGCCCGAACCCGACGCCGGAAGAGCAGAAGAAAATCGACGAGCAATATACCCGCTTCCTGGACCAGGAGCGGCAAAACCGCATGGCGGCCGAGGCCAAGCTCAGAGCCAGGGCCGAGCAGGAACTACTGCAGCCAGCCTCCCTGCGAACCGAAAAGGTGCCGCTGCCGGTCGTGACGCCTCGGCCGCGTCCGAAGGGCGCGGGTTGCGCGCAGCATTCGTTCTCCTGCGACTGGCCGCGGCTTTCCGAAAGCCTGAATAATCTGAAAAAGCTGTTCAACTCGCAGCCGAACAAATCGAAACGCGGGTGAGGCCAACACGCATCGTCATTCCCGGGCGCGCGCCAGCCCGAACCCGGAATCTCATGCCATCATCTCCGGATTCTCCGATGTGCATTGCACATCGGAGTTCGAGGGCGGAGCCTGTCATCGGGCCGCGCTTTGCGCTGACCCGTGGGCCTCGCCCCGGAATGACGGTTGAGGGGCCAGCCCAATCAATGCGCGCCGTCGTGAATCCGCCTGGCGTGATGCCGGGGCGGCCGGGGATAGCGCCCCGCCGGTTCGGAAACCGGCGCATAATACGTCTGCGCCGCGCGCTGCTCCTGCAGCCTCGCGTCATAGCCCGGCGTCGGCGTCGCGGTCGGCGGCGCGGCGCTGACCGGCGCCGTCAGCGCAAAGCCGGCGAGGGCCGCGACAGAACCGATGGCAACGCTAAAGCAAATCCGTCTCATCTCGTTCCTCCCGGCGCCGGCACGGCGAACTGCCGATCGCGACTTCAGATAAATTCACCCGCAACCGGCGCGTTTTCAAGGCGCTTGCTGGCCGCCCATCCGCCTCCGGATTTGCTTCAAATCATTCGAGCGTGCGGATATGCCAGGTCGCATGACGAACCCCGGGCTGGTCCGCCAGACCGGCGACGACAGCGTCGAGTTCGTCCGGTTCGATCGACTCACTGACCAGCGTCGCCACGATTTCGGCGACGTCGCCGGGCCGATGCACCACCTCGGTGTCGCGCACTGGATAGTTTGCGGCCTCGAGTTTTTCCAGCAGGACTTCCCGAACCGACGCCACAGCGGCCGTATCGGTCGAGACCACCACATCATAGCTCGCTTCCGAGGCATGCTCGTCGATCGGCGTACGGACGATCGCATTGACCAGCGGACGCAGCAGGGTGTTGCCGCCGAGCACGAACAGCGTCAGCAGGGCCGCCTGCGCGACCATATCCGCGCCCGCGCAGCAGCCGACCGCGGCCGACGCCCACAAGGTGGCCGCCGTGTTGAGGCCCCTGACGTTCATCCCTTCCTTCATGATGGCGCCGGCGCCGAGAAATCCGATGCCGGAGACGACATAGGAGATCACGCGCACGCTGCCCTCGGCTCCGGTCAGGTGATTGGCGAGATCGACGAATGCCGAGGCGCCGACGGCGACCAGGACGTTGGTTCGCAGGCCGGCGCTGCGCTGGCGATATTGCCGCTCGGCGCCGATCAGGGTTCCCAGCACAAAGGCGGTCAGCAGGCTGACCAGCGTATCCAGGAAATCATAAAGCTGAAACGTCTGGAGGAAGCGCATGATGCCCCGCGCGAATCGTTGCCGAACTCTAGCTTGTCTGCTGGATTTGTAACGCGGACGGAGAGCGAATCTGCTCCGGCGTCAAGCGGGGCGTGCCGTTGCCGGCGGCTTCGGCGGCCCTCACCAGCGCAAGGACGCGGCGCGACAGCGGCACCTGCAAGCCGTGCCGCTCGGCGATGGCGATGATGACGCCTTGCAGATAATCGATTTCGGTACGGCGGCCGCGCTGCAAGTCCTCCCACATCGACGAGCGCGCCTCGGGGTCGACCTTCATGACGCTGGCGAGCAGCACGGCGAATACCGCGTCGGGCAGCCTGAGCAACCGCAGCGTCAGGCCGACCGGCATCGGCGTCGGCGAGACCGGCCTGATGCCTTCCGCCCGCACCACTTTGAGCCCTTCTTGCATCTGGTCGGCGAACAGCCGGCGCCAGGCGCGCTGCGCGAGCTGCTGGCGCAGCGGCAGGTCGGACAGCGCATTGAGCGCGTTATTGAGATTGACCAGGAGCTTGCCCCATTGCACGCCGGCGATGTCGGGGGTCGCGCGCAGCTTGAGGCCCGGCACCGACAGCGCATGTGCGGTTTCGGCTTCGTCCTGCTCGATGACGATGTCGCCCGAGGTGGCGCGGTGAAACCGCCCCTCGCCCCGGCTTACCACGTTGAACGCCACCATTCCCGCCAGCACGCGCCGCCCCGGCAATCTTTGGCGCAGCACCGGCACGTTGCCGACGCCGTTCTGCAGGCTGACGATGACGGCGTCAGTGGGCGCATCCCGCGCGATCAGATCGGCGATGGCGGCCGTGTCCGCGCTCTTGACCGCCACCAGCACCGCGCCGGCATCATTGAATATCGAGGAATTTTCCGACAGCGCCAGCCGGTCCGCTTCGATCCGCTGCTCGAAGCCGTCGAAGCCGGTCAACCGCAGGCCGTGGCCTTCGATCTCAGCGATCACGCGCGGCCGCGCCAACAGTGCGACCCTGCGGCCGGCCGCCGCGTACATGCCGCCGACAAAGCAGCCGATGCTGCCGGCGCCTGCGATACAGATCGGTCGGTCGGAGAGCATTTTATCCTTCGATTTCGTTGGTCCGGCGGGTTCGATAGCAGACTTTTGCGTCGCACGCCTGCCGAAGATCGACGCCGCAGCCGTTGCCTCGCCTTGTAACGGTCATGTCGCACCGTTATGTTTTGAGCCGCGGGGCAGGCATTCGGGAGGAGACGACAATGGGTTTACTCGACGTACTCAACGGAATGCAGAACGGTCCGCGCGGTCCGAGCAATCCGAGCGCGCAATCCACCGGCGGCGGCATGTCGCCGATGACCATGGCGATCCTCGGGCTGCTCGCCTGGAAAGCGGTCAAGCATTTCAGCGGCAATCAGGCTGGCGCAAGTCCACAGCCGGCGCCAGCGCCGGGCAATGCCGGCGGCAGCATGGGCGCAGGCCCGGGTGGAGGTCTTGGCGACGTGCTGAAAGGTGGCCTGGGCGGCCTGCTCGCCGGCGGCGCCGCCGGCAGCGTGATCAGCGGCGGGCTCGGCGACCTGCTCAAACAGTTGCAACAGGGCGGCCAGAGCGAGACCGCCAATTCATGGGTTGGCAACGGCCCGAACAAGCAGATTGCACCCGGCGATCTCGCCAGCGCACTCGGCGCCGATCAGATCAACGGCCTGATGTCGCAAAGCGGCCTCTCGCGAGATGAGCTGCTGTCAGGACTGAGCCAGCATCTGCCCGATGTGATCAACCATCTGACACCGGACGGGCGGCTGCCGACCGAAACCGAATTGTCGGGCCGGATCTGAGGCTCGTACCGCTATTTGACACCAGGCTTCTCTTAAAAAAGGAAGACAGCAATGAGCGGCATCATCTGGATCATCGTCGTCGGCTTTATCGCGGGAATTATTGCCCGGCTGCTTTCGCCGGGTCCGAACAATCCGTCAGGCTTCATCCTGACCACGGTGCTCGGCATCGCCGGCGCCTTTCTGGCGACCTTTATCGGCCAGGCCATCGGCCATTACGGTCCCGATCAGGGCGCCGGATTCATCACAGCAACGATCGGCGCGCTGGTGGTGCTGTTCATCTGGAACCGGCTGGTGGCGCGCCGGGTGATTTCCGATCCGGGCGCGCGGTGACGGCGTAGCTGTCATTCCGGGGCCGCGAGTGAAATGAGCGAACCCGGTTCGATGCCTCGCATCGCCCCGGAATGAGTGTCCACGACCTCACGTGATCAGATGCAGCCCGGCGTCCATCCGCACCAGTTCGCCGGTCATGTTGCTCGACGCCGGCGTGGCGAGAAAGCACACCAGTTGCGCGATATCGTCGGCGGATGAGGCGACCTTGAGCGGCACCCGCGCGAC
>Ga0210410_10002207_pt1 | contig 17586 bp, 12 predicted proteins | sample IncBWC4MmetaG_FD_161058 | JGI IMG/M metagenome (GOLD analysis project Ga0210410, IMG submission 161058) | Forest soil microbial communities from Barre Woods Harvard Forest LTER site, Petersham, Massachusetts, United States - Inc-BW-C-4-M | ecosystem: Environmental > Terrestrial > Soil >... | reverse complement strand
TGCAAGAAGGAGCGAAGACGCCGATCGTCAACAACGGGTGGATTGACGTGCCGGACCGGCCGGGGCTCGGCGTAACTCTCAATGAAGATGTTGTTCGCCAACATCTCGCGCCCGGCTCAGGCTATTTCGAGCCCACGCCGCAGTGGGACCACGAACGCTCCTGGGACAGGCTCTGGAGTTAGAGTGGGAACGCTTTTGTAAGGCTCCGGACGTCGAATCGCGCGTTTTGACTGGAAATCCGCTTGTCCAAGTCAAACGACATTCAGAGAAACAGCAAAAACGTGCTGTAAATTGAGCGCGCCTTTTTCGGCAGAGTTGCCTCTTTCCTTAGGCAGGGTACGTCTGCCCCGGGAGACCTCAGTCACTCCTGTGGTTCGTTTCTGGTCTCGGGGCGTGCCTGGGCTGCGATTTTCAAGTGCTCGGCAAGGATCGCCTGAGCCGGGCCGCTTTGTTCGATGAACTGCTTGGGGTGTGGCAAATTGTCGCAGGGCATTCAGGACCATCTGCTGTAGCGTCCAAGAGACCCTGCGTTTTCAAACGGTTGCAGACATTTTTGGAAGGCAGTCCGCTGGCGTTCAACTTGCATCTCATTCTGCCGGAGATGTCTTGCGAATCACACGATGGGGCCAAATTCACGACACAGGCTCGCGAAATGGATCGACATGCGTCGCGAGAGTTTGTGGACCCAGTTCTTGTTAGTGCTCCTGCTTTTGGTCATGGGCTCTCCTTTATCGAGATCGGCGCAACAGTTGTGCACCCTCCAAGTGAACATCCTGGACAAAGAGGGGAACCCAGTCCCTGAAGTGAAGATCAGTGTCCGTCTCGAAGGCCGTGAGCTTTTCAGCGCGACTTCAGATACTAAAGGTGTGGCCCGCTTTCCCGGAATCGCTTCCGGCAGTTACGAAGTGGCTGCTGAGAAAACAGGGTTTTTCCCCGCCTCCCACCCGATCGAACTGATTCGTCTCGAATCGGCCGTCGAACTCACGCTCTCACCCAAACCTGTCGGGTCCGAGAAAGTAGAAGTCCGTGCCAATGCCCCAGGTTCTGAACAACAGAGCGCTTCTTCGTCGACGACACTCCAGCACGATGAAATCACGTCATTGCCCAATCGCCCCGCCACCGTTGCCGATGTACTGCCCTTAGTTCCGGGCGTCGTACGATCCGCCGATGGACAGATCATCATTGATGGAGGAGGTGAACATAAGAGCGCGTTTGTCGTGAATGGAACGGATGTGACGGAACCAGCGACGGGAAGATTCGGTATTACCGTTCCGGTAGACAGCGTCGAGTCTCTGAATGTCCTGAAGACGCCGTTTCTTGGCGAATACGGGCGCTTCACCGCCGGCGTGGTTTCCGTCGAGACACGCCGCGGCGGGGAAACGTGGCATTTTGAACTGAATGATCCGTTTCCTGAATTTCGCATCCGGAGCGGACACCTCAGCGGCCTGCGAAATGCATCACCGCGCGTGAATTTCGGCGGCCCGATTCTCGCTAACCGGCTGTATCTCGCTGAAGGGTTCGAATACCGAGTCGACAAGAACCCCGTGCGAACTCTCTATTTCCCTCATAACGAATCCAAGACGGAATCGGTCAATTCTTTCAGTCAGCTTGACTACATCCTTTCATCCAAACACTTCCTTACGGGAACCGTTCAGGTCGCTCCGCAAAACACTGACTTTGCCAATTTGAGCTACTTTAAGCCGCAACCGGTGTCGCCCAGTTTTCGAGCATCGGAAAAACTATTCACGCTAACGGATCATCTCTTCTTCGGGGCCACGCTGCTCAACAGCACGCTGAGCATCCAGCGTTTTCGAGCCACGATCGGAGCGCAAGGTGACCACAACATGGTGCTGACGCCTACCGGGGATCTCGGCAACTATTTTCACAGAGAATCGCGGCAGGAATCGCGAGTCGAATGGCTGGAAAATGCCGGCAAAACGCTTACAAACGGCATCGGAGTGAGTGATTTGAAGGTTGGTCTCAGCGTGGCTCGCACCAGCAACTCTGGACAAACCATTGACCACGCCGTGGAAGTCCGGGACGCGCAGGGGAGTCTTCTCAGACAGATCGCATTCTTCCGACAGGGACCCTTCGATCAAAGCGATATGGAAGTATCGATCTACGCTCAAGACCATTGGATGCCTACCTCCGGGCTCGCCTTCGATTTCGGAGCGCGACTGGAACGTCAGGCGGCGACGCATACCCAGCGAATCGCACCGCGCGCCGGAGTAGCATGGACTCCGTTCCGCGGCAGCTCGACGATTCTTAGGGGCGGCTTCGGAATCTATTACGACCGCGTCCCTTTGAATGTTTTTGCATTTTCACGTAGCCCAGAACAGGTCATCACGACGTACGGCCCGGGCGGCGTGATTTTGGATGGACCTCGGCTCTACCAGAATTTGGCCGAGTCCGTGTCGGGGGAAAGATTTCCGCTTGTGGACAGCGGTAACGCGGCGAGCAACTTTGCACCTTACAGCAAGACCTGGAACGTAGAGGTCGAGCAGACCGTGGCAAAGAGGCTGCGGCTGCGGGCCAGCTACTTGAGCAACGTCTCCGACGGAATTATCACGCTGACGCCTCGAACCGGCCCGGGAGTCGATGCGTATGTTCTCGGAGGCCGCGGGAGGTCCATCTACCGCCAGGTGGAAGTCACAGCGAGCGTGAGGTGGCTTAAAGACCAGGAAATGGTTTTTTCCTACGTGAGAAGCAGGACTCATGGCAATTTGAATGAGTTCAGCCGGTATCTTGGCGACTTCCCATCGCCGATCATTCCTCGGGACGTATTTTCGCAGCGTCCCGAGGATCTCCCGAACCGCTTCCTCACGTGGGGAGTTTTTTCGCTGCCGTGGAAGCTCCGGGTGTACCCCATCTTGGAGTACCGGACCGGCTCTCCCTATGCGACCGTTGACGCGGCACGAAACTATGTGGGCGTCCCTTATAGCGACCGCTACCGGTATCCGAACTTCTTCTCGGCCGACGCACGGATTTCAAAAGATATTCCGTTTCGGCGCAAGTACACTTTGAGATTTTCCGTGAGCGGATTCAACCTGACAAATCACTTCAATGCGTTAGATGTCCATGCGAATCTGAGTGACCCTCTCCATGGCGTATTTTTCGGAAATTACGCGCGCAGGTTCCGAGGCGATTTTGATGTGCTGTTCTGAACGGAAGCCGACCGGATAAATGATGCCCAGCAGGAACAATTCGCAAGGAGGACGCACACCCGGCCAAATCGGATGGATTGCAGCGCTGCTGCTACTTTCCGCGGGGACGGGCATGTTCGTTGCGTGGAGGGTGCCGGGGCTGGAACTCCATGCGCGGAACTCGCTGACAAGAGCGAGAGGCCCGCTGCCAGTGCCGGAGGACATCGCCATCGTGGCGATTGACGAAGCAAGCCTCGCGCGGTTCGGTCGTTACCCATGGCGTCGCAACCTCACGGCCCAAATGCTGGATCAGCTCGCCGTTGCGCGCCCGAAGGCCATCGCTCTGGATGTGTTATTCAGCGAAGCGACGGACACTGCCAATGACTCCGCCCTAGCTTCGGCGATTGCGAAGGCAGGAAACGTCGTCACCGCGGCACAACTCACACGCACGGAATCAGGCCGAGTGGTCTGGCTTCGGCCATTGCCCTCCGTCGAAAAGGCGGCTGCGGGCGTTGGACATGTGCATGTCTCGACCGAAGTCGATGGTGTTGCAGGATCCTTTCTCGTTCGCCAGGCAGACGACCAAGGGCAAGCCGCGTGGGCAATGGCACTCGAAACCATTCGCGTCGGAGCGGGCGTCAAGGATCAGTCCATTCAAGAGCTACCTGGAGCAGTTTCCATCGGCGGGCGCACATTCCCGGTACGATCCGAAACCCGTACAATGGAAATCGAATCTGCCCGCCCGCGAAGCACGCAACGCCTGCAGGCAAGCTGGATTCCCATCGAATACGTAGGTCCGTCCGGTTCCTTTGCGCTTTACACATTCAGCTTCGGTGATGTTCTCGATGCGAAAGTGCCGGCCTCCGCATTCCGCGGAAAATACGTCATCGTAGGGGCCACGGCGGCAGCCTTAGGCGACCGCTTTATTTCACCATTCATTCATACGGAAGGTCCTAACGGCCAGCAATATGGGGAATTTGTGCCCGGCGCCGAGATCCTTGCCAATTCGCTCAACACGCTCTTGCGCGGAAGATCGTATTCGGAAACGCCGGATTGGCTCGCTGCAGCTTGTGCGGCGCTGGTCGCACTCCTTACACTGGGTGGACTTTCCATCGCACAGGGCAGGCATGAAATCCTCAAACAAGTGGCAATGGTTATGCTGCTAGGCGCTTTGATTCTAGGTCTTAGTTATTTGGCATTCACCCGCTGGCTGATCTTCCCGCCGATCGTGGCTTGCGGTGTTTCGTTTGTATTTGCGATTCCCTTGGTTCTGCTACACCGGTCCCTCGTCGCCAGCCGCGAGCTGGACGTCCAAATCCGGCAGATGGTCCACGCCGAAAGCTGGCTGTGGCCTTCCACGAAAGAGACGAAAGCTGATCCAGCCGCGCTCATCGCGCAGCTAACGAACGCAAGTGGCGTGGCCATTCTTCGACATGTTTCCACAGGAAAGTATCACGTGGCTGCAAACCACGGATTTCCTTTGCTGCCTTCGGCCTTGAAGAGTTCTGGGTTGAGCATTGCATGGCCGCAAAGTCCAGGCCCAGTCAAAAATGGAAATGTCTTTTCCGGCCAGGCGGATCCGGAGATGGTCTTTTTATTCCACGAAAGACAGGACACCCACGCGCAACAACTGGCCGCGTGGAAATGCCCCTTGGGCGATGGCAACCCCCCGCCTGGATTTCTCATCGTTCTGCATCGGAAGGAAGAGCGGACGCCGCTCGAAATGCTCCGCGTCTCCGTCGAGCTCGCCACAGGTTTCGTCGCGACGCTCGGAAACGAGGAGACAGCGAATGGCGGAACAGGGGAAGGCTTGCATCTCACCTCCTGGCGTTTATTGCCTCGCGGAATCACGTGGAAGACGCGCGCGCTGGGTACACTAAACCGGCGGCTTCTGTCCGATTCGCGATTCGTCGATCAGTCTCTGCGCTCGGTCGGAGATGGCTTGCTGGTCGCAGGGACCGGGGGGCAGATAGTCTTTGTGAATCGCCGGGCGACGGAAATTCTTGGAATCAGGGAACGCTCATTGCTAGGCAGCAGTCTCCTGGGACGTTTGGGCCAGCCTGCGAAGACCATGGCTGAAACACTAGAAAGGCTGTTGGTTGACCGAGCCACAGTGGAGCGGGAAACCACTTTCGGCTCACCAAGACATTTCATTCTGCGGCTATCTCCTGTCTGCGAGAACGATGAAGACCGCGGCGCCGTCGTGGGGATTGTAGCCTCTCTCTCTGATATAACGAAACAACAGGAACTGCAGCAGATGAAAACAGAAGTCATGTCCCTGGTGACACACGAACTGCGCACGCCCCTCACGGCGATTCAGGGAATGAGCGAAGTGCTCGCGCAATTCGACGTGGACCCCGATCGGCGCCGGGAGATGCACGCGGCCATTAACGAAGAAGCCAAGCGCCTGGCCCGAATGATCGATGAATACCTGGATATCACTCGTCTCGAGGCCGGCGCGCGCCCGTTGAGGAAAACGCCGCTGCGCGTGCAACCGCTGGTTGAGCGTGCGATTTTGCTGCTGGACCCGCTTGCTTCGTCTCGCGGAATTCCGATCACTTGTGAATTTGACAGGAACCTACCCGTGGTGGTGGCCGACCCGGACTTGTTCGCTCAAGCGATCACTAACGTCGTCGCCAACGCCATCAAGTACAGCTCCTCAGCCGGAGAGATACGAGTGTCTGTGCGAACGGACGGGAATGATCTTCTAATCGAAGTGGCGGACAAAGGGTATGGAATCGCACCAGAGCATGTGAAGCGCATTTTCGAAAAATTCTACCGTGTCCCTCGGGCGGAGAACGCCGACGAATCCGGTACAGGCCTTGGGCTAACGTTTGTTCGCGAAATCATGGACTCACACGGCGGTTATGTTACCGTCGAAAGCGAACTCGGCATAGGCTCAACGTTTACCCTGCGTCTGCCCGTGGAACTCAAAGAGGGCAGCAATCTAAGAAAATCAGTCGATGGCTAGACTGCCCCATATCCTGGTTGTCGATGACCAGCACTCCATCCGGCTGACGCTGGAATCCGGGCTGTCGCTGAGTGGCTTTCGCGTGAGCTGCGCCCGGAACGGGGCCGAGGCGCTGGCTGCGGCCAGCGCCCAAGAATTCGACGCCGTGATCAGTGATATTTATATGCCCGACGGTGACGGACTCACATTGGTGCAGGAACTGCGTGCTCTTTTGCCCTCTCTGCCGATCGTTCTGATGACAGCTCAAGGCTCGGTTGAGTTGGCTGTCCGGGCAGTCGAAGAAGGTGCGACGGATTTTATCGCCAAGCCATTTGAAGTAGGCGCGGTCGCGGCTTTGTTGCGACGGCATCTGTCGGCAGTATCGGAGGCCGCGGATGCGGGCACTGACATTTCCAATCTCGTGGAGCACATCTCCCGGTCCGGTCTAGTGGGCAAGAGTCCGGCGATCGTAGGAATTTACCGGCTGATCGCACGCGCCGCACGCAGCGACGCACCGGTCCTGGTGATCGGAGAGTCTGGCACCGGTAAGGAGTTAGTGGCGCGAGCGATTCACGATTTCAGTCCGCGGGGAAAGAAGCCCTTCGTGGCCGTGAACTGCTCCGGTCTGACGGATACCTTGCTCGAAGCCGAATTGTTCGGCCACACGAAAGGAGCCTTTACCGGAGCGGCCGGAGAGCGTTCCGGGCTCTTCGAGGCGGCCGATGGCGGTACGATTTTTCTGGACGAACTCGCGTCCACGAGCGCTGGCTTTCAGGCCAGCCTCTTGCGGGTGTTGCAGTCTGGCGAAGTCAGGAGGGTCGGGTCTACCCAAACAAAGCGAATTGATGTTCGCGTCATCGGTGCAAGCAACGCGTCGTTGCGGGAGATGGCGGCTGCAGCGCAGTTCCGGCCTGACTTGTTCTATCGTTTGAGCGTGATCACCCTGGAGCTCCCGACGCTCCGTGAGCGCGGAGGCGACGTCGAAGTTTTGGTGGCTCATTTCCTGCGCGCCGCGACAGTAGAAGGAAAACCACCGTACCGTCTTACCCGAGAAGCAGCCTTAGCGCTGCGCTCGTATTCTTTTCCTGGCAATGTCCGCGAGCTTGAGAATGCCATCCGCCGCGCCGTCGCCCTGTGCCCTAATGACATCATTACTCTCGACTGCCTCCCTCCCGAAATCGCGGCGGGCACGGGACTTTCGCAGGAAGCCGTCGCCTCCAACAACGAGCGAACAATCATCGCCGACCGTCCTACGATGGACGAGTTACAACGACGGTATTTGCAGCTCGTCCTTGACGAGAATCAAGGAAGGAAAAGGCGTGCAGCGACGGTTCTCGGGCTCGATCGCCGAACGGTTCAACGGCTGGTGGCCAAGTATCGGCTGCGCGCCATCTCGGATGGAGACAGTGAAGAAAATACTGACGTGGAGATATCCGAAGAACCGGATGGCGGGAATCCGTGATTGCGGCACCAGGGTTGCCGCGAATACTGGCTAACATATGCCAAGTCTTGATTCTGGTGGCGGCTACACTAGCATGCACGGCTCCGGCAGCCCGCGCCCAAGTGGCGCCGGTTGAGGCGCGCATCGCCAACGTGAGCGGCACAGCTCTACTGTCTAGCGGCGCGCAGACTCCCATTCCTGCAAAGCGCGGCGATGTGCTTTTCCCTGGAGAAGAGATTGACACCCGAGGCGGCGGACGGCTCACGATAGAGCTGACCGACGGCAGCCTCGTCGTGGTCCGTCCGGGCTCTCGGGTCCTGCTGAAAGACTTTCGCGCCGCCAGTACGCTCCGGGAGCTGTTCGAAGTTTTGCTGGGCCGCGTTCGCGTAAGTATCAATCATTTCGGCGGGAAACCAAATCCCTACCGAATCAATAGTCCTAGCGCATCGATCGCCGTTCGTGGCACCGAATTCAGCGTTGCCGTGAATGGAGTCGGGGATACAGAAGTTATCGTGTATGAGGGGCTCGTTGAGGTAACCAGCCTTTCCAATCCGCAGAACAAAGTTCTCGTACACCCAGGGCAAGGAGTTATTGTCCGCCCCAATCAGGACATACACTTCTTCGCATCCAGCCCAGCTGGTGAAATTGGCGGTCTCGGCGAGGGCCAGAACCGTGAGGACGGCGCGCACGAACAAGGCGCAGGGACTTCGGGCGATCCGGAGGACTCCGCCAATGCAAATTCTCCCCGGAATTCCGCGGGGATTTATGATCGCTTCGTGGAAAGTGTGATCAACGCACGCCAAAGTCCGCTGTTCCTTCGTTTCACGGCTTATCCGGATTCCTTTCTCGATGGGCTAGAAAACCCTGCTTATGCGACAGAGTTTTCGGCGCCCGAGGGACGTGTCTTCCTGTTGCCATCGTTTCGAGGCAGCCAGGGTGTCGGTGCCACTCGGTCCGCCTTCTTGTCGAGCCCTGGAGAATCGGTCGATTATAGTTTGTCGCCTCAGGGCTCATTCTTTACACCGCTGTCCGACCACCGCACCGCCCTTGGAGGGGGCGTCGCCGCCTTTCGAAGCGGTATCCAATCGTTCACGCTGGACGACGCCTCAAGTCTTTCTAGGCCGCTCTTTCCTCCCGGGACGACTGGGATACGGGCCTCCACGGAGTCCACGAATACCTCCTTTCTCTCTGGTACGTTTGCCGTGGCCCACGCGTTTGGGGAAGAAAAAAGTACGAGCGTCGGCCTTGGCTTGGACTATGTGAAGGGTTGGGGATCTCTTCTCAACTTTGTGACGCAACAGGATGCTGCAGGAAATGTCGCGAGCGAACGAATCAACTCAAATACCAATCTCGCACAGACGCGAATCAAGGCCGGCGCGTCACACAATTTTTCCGGAGAAAGGAAAATCGGAATTTATTACAGCTATGGATTCGTGTCAGCTGATTTCGGAAATCTCTCCCATTCGCTGAACGGCCAGCCGCAGAGCCTTGATACCACGCAGAGCGCGGGTCGTTCCTCCGAAGTGGGTATTCGGTTTCGCGGCGTAGTGACAAAGAGGCTGTTCTACGGAGTACAAGCGTCGGGGTTCCTGCTCTCGCTGAATGATCAGTTGAATCTTTCCACGAGCGTAAATTCTCACCAACACGACCGCACCACAGGATCTAGCTTCGCCGTAGGCCTTGGCTACGCCCTCCGCCCGCGCGTTGTATTTACCCTGGACCTCGCAGGTGGGTTTTCCAACACCACAACGCTGCGCACAGAAGACGCCACTGGCAACCTCCTGGAACGCAGCCGCAGGAGCAGCCCCTTTTTGTCAGCTCATGAAGGTATCCAAGCCGATGTCTGGAGGCACTCGTTCGTAAGTGGCTCACTCCTGACCGTGCGCCAGACTCTTTCCACGAACATCGCGCTACTTCCGGATCGCTTCGGGCGCTTGCTCATGTCGGATGGCGTCTTCGCCCCGAATGGGATCACCAGCGACCGCTCGACATCCTATTACTCCGAGTTCGGTGTGGGTTGGCGCTTTACAGACAATTTTCTCGCAGAGTATGTACTTTCAACCAATTATGGCGTGACCCGACCCAGCCACGTATTTCTTTTCCGATACAGCTTGCGAGTGCGCGAGCATTAAGAATTTTTTTCTCCTCGCCCGAGCGTGCAAGGGTCCTGCGTAGGCGCAAGAAACTGAATCTCCGAGAAACATCCTTTGCCTTCCTTCCGGCCACTGGCCGAAAGATCATGCGGCAGCTTGGGATAGCTTCCACCGCACGGCGCGGCAGGTTGCCGACCGCGCCAGCAGCGCTATACCTTCGCCGGTGGGTTACCTCCGAATTAATCAAGAGTTGCGCCGTCTGCCCCAAATCACGGCAGGCCATCGGCGATCGCCAGTGCGGCACTCCCTGCGCCTCGGCGAAGAAGCGGCAGATTGTCGCAGCACGTGACGCCTATGGCGGCACGGTGCCGCTTGCCGGTGCCGTTATAACCGATCTCCCATTGCATTTATCTGCAAGCAAAAGACTTACTCGGTCTCCGCTATGGCCCATCCCTTGCACTTCCACAGGTGAAACAGCTTGAAATCATGGGCTGAAGATCTTCCAAGTGGTCTCGTCATCAGTCCGATGCATAAGGTTAGGAACGAACTTCGGCCGCACCATAAGGGAGCAAGACAGACCATGAGACGCAGCTCTAAACTTTTTCGGTTCGTTGCGCTTAGCTTTTTGATGGGAAGTTTCAGAGGAAGCGTTCTCTTGGCGCAAACACCGACTTCCGACGGCACGCGGCCCGGTAGCACCGAAATTACTGTTTTTGCTGGAATTTCGGCTCCCGTGAACCACGAAAGCAAGGGATTCGGATTGGACGTAAAGACCGGTACACCGATCGGCGGCCGTGCGAGCTACAACTTCAACCGTCATAACGCCGTCGAGTTCAGCATCGCCAATCCATTCTCCCTCTCCGCCAACTATGTCTATAACTTCTCCGCCATTCGGGGGAATTGGGTGCCGTACGTGACTGCGGGTGTTGGCGGGACCCGGCACGAAATTACGCTCGGCGATAACAATCAACCCGCTCAACTGAATGCGAATTTGATGGAGACCGGTCCCGACCGCAGCCAAACCAGTTTCGGCGGCAACTTTGGCGGCGGCCTCAAGTACTTCTTCACGGAGAGGCTCGCCCTCCGCTTCGACGCGCGCGATCAGATCGGACACTACAGGGCGACCTTTAGCAATGTCGCTGGTGTTCCCGGAGGAATCGTGACAGGTAGCAAAACACTCAACGATTTTCAGATCACTGGCGGGATCGTATTTCGGTTTGGCAACAAGCATTGAAAACGGAAGGCTCGATTTCCGCTCGGGCGTGATGCGGCATGGAACAGTCGACCTTGCCCATAAGAAGTTTTGGGAGGCATATGCGAGAGGCGGACTTTACGAATCACCCTGACGCCGCAAATGCACTGAGCCGCGGAAGAAGCAAACCGCTGACGAATGGTCGGCGCGGCAGCGAGCGCTGGGCCATGAGCCAGGCGATCGAAGTCTGTGGAGAAAGTCCCTTCAACCCTCAGACTTATCGCGGAAGAACCCGCGACATCTCCGCCAAGGGCGTCTACTTCGTTTGTGAGGAAGCGTACATGAGGGGCCAGTTGGTTCACGTCACGATCAGTTTATCTGGCGACCTGATCGCAGACTCCGACAGCATCTCTCTGACGATGCGCTGCCGCGTTCAACGGGTCGAGGAAATATCCCAGAACGGCTCAAAAACATTTGGCGTTGCCGTGGCATTGGACGAGTGAGTGGCCATCGAGCAACACCGTGACCTCGGCCATGTAGTGGGTTGACCCCTCGATGAGAGTCTCGAAGATAATAGACGCAAATTCACGGACCAAGCAGCCCATCAAGACTCGTGGAATATTTTACGGCCATCTGGAGCGGATTCGAGACGGTAACTCCATGTCTGAGGCTATAGTCATGCAGCTCAAGAAGATGATCGCACCATCGTGGGAATTCGGAAAGGAGCTCCTGCTCTTTTGCGGTATGGGAGCTCTGTGCGGTGCCGCAGTCGGCTTCCTCATGTATCTACATCTGGGACCATTCAAAAACCCTGAAGAAGCGGGGTATGCAACGGGCCTCTTTGTAAAGTCCGGTGTGGAGCTGGGCTTTATTGTTTGGATGATCCGTGGGGTCGTACTGGCCATCCGTCGCTGGATTTTCGGCTCAAAAAATCGGTCACCGAACTGTCACGCCAATCGTGAACGATCCCGGCAATCATAAACAGAACGTGAAAGGAAAGGAGAACCCGTTTGCCCGAGTTTACTGCAAACCTGCTGATTTCTCGGCGGCTCCGGCAAGATTTGATGAAGTTAGTTGCGTTGCTAGCAGGCTGAGGCTGTTGTTGATTACCCGGGCACGGAGGCCTGGCTCGTTAGCTGGATGCCCTAGAGACCTTCGAGGAGTAGTGCGGAGTCACTCGCGTTGCACACAAGCGAAAGAATGGAGGCGGGGGTCGGAATATTCAGCGAAATTGAAAACACGCAACTTATCGACTTTCCGAGGCGCTCAAAACGCAGAAAACGGCGAAATTGCGCCTAACTGAACGTATCGGGAACGCGACAATTCTTCACTTCCGTCCCGAACCGAAATCGGGCTGCGGAGCGGTACCAGGGCAAGAGCGAAACGCTCAAAATCTTGAGGTTTGGCTTCAATTTGGAAGGTAGCTGGGCCGTACGAGACTGGTTCAGATTACGGGTGATTGGCCGGGAGCACCCGGAACTGGCGCTTTCCTTCAATGCGGTACGTTGCGAAGTCTGCATGATCAACGGTAAGAATTACGGAAAGAAATTCACGCTTCGCCAAATACACGAGCGTGCCATCGGCGAAATCCATGGGTCGATCCCAATAGCGCGACATCAAACCGTGCACGTGCTGCAGTTCCGCATGTTCGATTGTACCGAGGACCAGTGCTCCGGAACGGACGAACCCCCAGGCGGCCTCCATCTCCGAGCGCGCATCGCCAACGAGGTGGAACAATTCGGTGAGAACAGCCTCTGAGGTTAGCAAGGGAAGGCGCAGTTGATGGAACGCATCGACGCACGAGTCGTGCCATCGGTCGGTTCTGTCAAGCAGCGCAAGAATCGCGCCAGTATCGATGAGCGCATTAGCGGGCATAGCGCCGCTTGAGGCGCCTGCGGACCGCCTCGCGTGCTGTTTCGGCGCGCCGGGAATTGAGGCCTGCGAATACGCCCAGGCAACGCGCCGCAGCGGTGTGAAGTTTTCGTTGCGCCTGGTCATCTGGAGCATCCGTATTGCTCTTCTTCAGCCAATCGCGGACGGCCGTTTCGAGGACAGAAGATACCGACACTTTGCGGAGATGCGCTTCCCGCTCCAGGTCCGACTTAAGCTCTTCAGATAAACGCCAGCTGTATACTTCTGTCTTCATGCACTACATTGTAGTGCAGAATTGCATCACATGGCAATACAATTCCTTGATGCGGATTCTGGACCCACTAGAGGCAGGGGGAGATTCCCCCGCTTCCAGCACTGGGACGCGATGGGAACGTATCTGGAACTCGGGCACACGAAGACTAATGTAATCTATTGATTACAAACAAGATATAATGGTGGAGGCGGGGGGAGTCGAACCCCCGTCCGAAAAGCGCTACGACACGAAGCCTACATGCTTATCTCAATTCGGTGTGCGACCCGGCCCTCGCGGGCTGATCGCGCGTTCACCGGCCGCGCTCAGAATGAGCAAGAAACGCAGCCAGCTAGTCCGATGGTTCTCGCCCGAGCCTTGCGGACCGAAAGGCCCAAGCCAGCTCACTGTGTGACGCCTCTTACCGGGCCCATGAGCGAAGCCCGGGGAAGCGTGCGCTTAATTAATTAAGCAGCAAGTGCCAAGTTGTAGTTGGCATTTCTAGTTTCCACCAAGTTACGGGCAGGTGGGTCCCGGCATGCCTTCGGGCCGCGACAGCTTCCGTCGAAACCGAGTCGCCCCCTGGCGCTTATTATAGCACTGGGTAGGGAGGTCGGTGGAAGCGGCCAGGCCAACGGAAGGATGGGCGCTCGCCGAACCACCGAAGCAGGCAATGGGTTGGCACTAAGCAACGATTGGGCACATAGGTACTGCTAGGCGGTTGACTCCAAACAGGTTGCCTTCCAAAATCACAAACGGGGGAGACCGGGCAAAACACCCCAGAAAACAGGAATGGCACAAGAGCCAAACACCGTGGAACAAGCCGTATCGCGCGCCTTACGGGAGAACCTCGAACGGATCCAGCGGAACGCCGACGAGCTGCACCAGGCCGTCGGCGATATCGTGGCGGCGTGCGCGAGCACCAAGCCGACCAATGCGCTGCCGTCGATGCTGCGGGCGCAGACTTCGGCGGCGTCATTGTCAGCGGCGCTGGAAGTATTGACGCGATTCGTTACCATGGCGGTGCAGCCTGAGCGGCGCTCTCCGCTGGAAGCGCAAATCACGCATCTTATCAGTACGGCTGCGGCTGAGCCTGCCTCCGAACCGGTGCGGCCGCACCCTTCGATTCCGTCGCCGATGGCGCAGGCGCCGCCGCCGGCCGCCGTGCGTGCCCCTGTACACGCTCCTCCACAGGTCGAACCGCAGCCTTTGATCGAGCTGGAGGCCGAGCCGGAAGCGATTGAGTTGATCGAGCCGCAGGCGCCAGCGGTTTTGCCCGAAGCCGAATTCGAGGGCGAGTTTGACGTCAACCAGCTAACGCCCGAGGAACAAGAACTGCACAGGCGAGCAAATCGGGTGGCGAAAGTTTCGATGCAAGATATTAAAATGCTCAGACCGGAGCAAGTGCGGCTAGGGCGCGAGAAGAAGGATCTTTGCATTCGATTGAAAGATGACATTGAAAAAGCTCATCGGGAATACGACCGGCGTTTCAAACCCATCATGGACCACCCCGTGGACTACTTTTATCGCTGGATGGTGGAAATCCTTGCGGATGGCGATGCCCACGCTCTCGGCGAATACCCGTACGCCACGCCCGCGCGGCATCGGTAAAATAGCGGACAGGAATGCGGCTGCGCCAGGTTCATGGGCCGCGGCGGCGCGAAGCGTTTGTGCGCTCGTGCTCGTGTTCGCGCTCGTGCCGGGTGGTGCGCGGGAGACTTTTGCGCAGTCCTCGCGCTCGCAAAAGAAACAGAAAAAGGTAAAAAAACCGGCACCGGTGCCTTGCCGCGTCGGTTGCAAACCGGACACGGCGGCTCCCGGAGTAACTGCGGACACTCCAGAAGACCAGGCACTTCGCAAAGAACTCTCAGGGCTGGCCCGCGCGGCGCATAACGCAGAGCCCGGAGCTTACAACAATCTTTCTGCATTTGCAGCGAAAAATGCCGCGAATGTTTGGGGATCGCGCGCGGCGCTGGCTCTCGGCTATGAAGATCACTCAAAGAATCACGAGCAACAGGCCTTCGCTTGGTTTACCAAGGCGAGCGGGGACGCGCTGTTGCGCGAGTACGTCCTCTACTGGACGGCGCAGGCGAAGCACGGGCTGGGGCGCTCGAGAGAGGCGCTCGCCGATTTGGAAACGGTCCAGCGTGACTATCCGAATACCGCGATGAAGGAGCAGTTGCTCGAGAGTCTGGTGCCGTTGGCCATCGAATTGGGGCGGACACAGGACGCTATCGATGCTTTGAACACTTATCCGGCCAGCGGCAGCCGCCCTACCCTGCTTCTTGAGAGGGCTCAGGCTTACCAGTCGTTGCATCAGCTTCCCCGCGCTGCCAAGGATTATCAGGCGATTTACTACAAAAGTTCCCAGAGCGATGAAGCGAAAGCAGCGGACAGCGCGCTAAAGAAAATTTTGCGCGAGATGGGCAAGGAATATCCATACCCCGGCGTGGAACTGCAGCAGCAGCGCGCGCAGGCTTTCTACGACGTTCACAAATGGAAAGAGGCGCGGGCTGAATTTGAAAAGCTATTGGGAATGCTGCACGACCCGCTCAATCCCAACCGGCAATTGGCCGAACTACGCGTCGCACAAGCGCGGGTGCAACTGAAGGGTTCACCGAAACTTGTCGCGTCGCTCAAGACGCCGGATTTCGAAGTTGACGCGGAACGCCTTTACGTGTTGTCGCAAGTCTATCGTTCCGACAAGAAGTTCGACGAAATGTTTGCGACGCTCAATGAGCTTACGCAAAAGTATCCGCTGAGCAAGTGGAACGAAGAGGGATTCATGGCGGCGGGGAATTATTATTGGGTGGACCTCGACCGCACCAAGGCCGCGAGCTACTACCAGCGTGTTCTCGATACCTTTCCGAGCGGCAGAAATGCGTTCAACGCGGAGTGGCGTGTGGCGTGGGTCGCTTATCTCCATCGGCAACCCGACGCAGAAGACAAGATCAAGAATTTTCTGCTGAAGTATCCAGCCTCGGGTAACACATCCGACGCGGTTTATTGGTTGGGCCGGGATGCCGAGCGTAGCGGGAAGCTCGCTGAGGCGCGGGCTTACTTCCGAAAAGACATCGAGCGATTTCCGCAGACGTACTTTGGGCACGCTGCGGCGTTGCGTTTAAGCAAGCTGGAACCCGCCGACGGAGATCCGCCGGAAATTTTGGACAAAATTCCACCGCCGCCTTCGCTGCGGCCTTTCGATGAGCCGATTCCTCCTGCTGCCGCAGACCGCTGGGCGCGCGCGCAGGCTTTGCGCACGATCGCGTTCGATGCGAGCGCTGAGCTTGAACTGAAGAACGCATATTTTGCCACTTCGTCTCCGCGATTTCTTTACGAAGCCGCGCAGGCCGCCTTCGACCAGGGACATTTTGCGGCGGGCATGGCTTACGGGCGCATCATCGTTCCCAATTTCGATGCGCGCAAATTCGACGATCTGCCGATCGACGTCTGGAAAGTGCTCTATCCGCTCCCCTACGAAGCGGTGATCCGGCGCGAAGCCGCCAAGAATAATTTCGATCCCATGCTTGCAGCCGGACTGATGCGGCAGGAATCCACGTTCCAAGCGGATGCTCTTTCTCCGCAGAACGCGATCGGACTGATGCAAGTTATCCCGAAAACGGGGAAGCTTCTCGCCAAGCAACTTCGCGTGCGTTTCTCCCCGGACAAGCTCTTCCAGCCTGAATACAACATCCAGCTTGGCATGCTTTATATTTCCGGTCTGGTGAAGTTGACGGGAGCGCCCGAATACGCGCTGGCGGCGTTTGACGCGGGCGAAGACCGCATCGCCGCGTGGAAAGCCGAGCGCAACTACGACGAAATCCCTGAACTTGTTGAATCCATTCCTTTCAGCGAGACGCGCGATTACGTACAAATCGTCTTGCGCAATTCCGAAGTCTACCGGATGATTTATGGTCAGCCGGGCGCGGCGTCGTCTTCGGCGGCGGGGCACGGCCGGTAATTTTTCGGTAGGGTCGATTTCGTTCGGACCAATTGTGCTGACAATCCAGATCGTCTGGCAGGCTAAATGAATCCCTCTGAATCTGGTATGGCGCAGGTTGCGCGCCGCATGCTTTCCGCAAAAGCGGAACAATTTACCGAATCCGTGATTCGCGAGATGACCCGCCTGGCGATGAAGCACGGCGCCGTCAACCTCTCACAGGGCTTCCCCGATTTTGCAGCGCCAGCGGAAATCAAGGAAGCGGCGCGGCAAGCCATCTCAGATGACATCAACCAATACGCGATAACCTGGGGCGCCAAACCGTTGCGGGACGCGATTGTAGAGAAATTTGAGCGGACCCAGGGCATACGTGTCGATCCGGAACGCGAGATCACGATTTGCTGCGGCTCGACGGAAGCGATGATGTCCACGATGCTGGCCATCATCAATCCGGGCGACGAAATTGTCGTATTCGAGCCGTTTTATGAAAACTACGGCCCGGACGCCATTCTGAGCGGCGCCACGCCGCGCTTCGTGAAGCTGAGTCCTCCTGATTGGAGTTACGACGAAAAGGAACTGGCTGCGGCATTTGGCCCGCACACCAAGGCCATCATCCTAAATACGCCTAACAATCCAACTGGGAAGGTCTTCACTCGCCGAGAGCTCGAATTTGTCCGCGACCTGTGTGTCCGCTGGAACGCTTTC
>Ga0210410_10002206_pt1 | contig 17588 bp, 17 predicted proteins | sample IncBWC4MmetaG_FD_161058 | JGI IMG/M metagenome (GOLD analysis project Ga0210410, IMG submission 161058) | Forest soil microbial communities from Barre Woods Harvard Forest LTER site, Petersham, Massachusetts, United States - Inc-BW-C-4-M | ecosystem: Environmental > Terrestrial > Soil >... | reverse complement strand
ACGTTCAAGTGAACACTGACGGCAATATTCGACCAATGGCCACTTCTCCATAGGAGAACAAAATCGCGGCTATCGGTAGCGTAACGAGGCGCGGTTGGTCGCCGGAGTCCAAACCTGTCAAAAAATTTCGCAGATCGGCAGAGAACGACTGAAGTCATTCTGAGAACACCCGAGAAAGAGTGCGAACCGTCTGAGTCGGTCACCAAAAAACGGGGTGTAGAGCGTTCGTGTCGCGCGAGTTCTGGAGCAAATGCGCCGGAGCGAGCGCGACGAGAAACCTCAACGCACTCTGATTATGACCGAAAATGAATTAAAGAAATTGGTAAACGAAGCTGTATCGCTGCACCGAGCCCTAACGACCTATGGGGAGCGCCTCAAAACCCTCAAGGGCGAGCTCATCCGTGAAGCCAAACGGCACAAGGAAGACTTCATCATCACCGACGGCGGCGGCTCCCGATGGACTGCCAGCGGAACCGATGGATGCATCGCGCGCGTTAATTTTCCCGCAGCCGCGCTTCTCTCGCACATCGCCACCGAAGACGAAACCTTCGACAAGGTGCTCGCTCTTGCTGGTGAATCGCTCGACGATCTATTCGAGTCGCGCCATTACCTGAAACCAATCGCCGATTTCCGCGACAAAGCCGCGGACGCATTACCGAGGCGCACCGCAAATCAGCTGATTGAGCTCTGTCAGGTCGAGTGCTCACCGCGCGTCAGCTTCGAAACCGCGGAGACGAAAAGCAAAGAGCGCTGAGTCGACATCAACGTGCGCTACAAAAACAACATTGGTCCGCAGGTGCGTCGTCGTCGTTACGCGCTCGGCTGGTCGCAGTCCGACCTCGCAACCAAGCTGCAACTTGCGGGGTTCGACATCAGCCGCAGCGGCGTCTCGAAAATTGAAGCGCGCCTGTCATACGTCGACGACAAAACGCTGCTTTATCTCGCCGAAGTTCTCAAGGTGCCAGTGCAGGATCTCTTCCCGCCCCGCACACCAGGCAACCGAATCCACGACTTCATGGAGAAGTTGGAGACGACGCGATTTTGACCCGGTGGGATTGAAAGATTAGCCGGCGAGGAGAGTCGAACTCCTGACCGGTCGATTACAAATCGACTGCTCTGCCACTGAGCTACGCCGGCAATGTTCCGCGAACGTCAGCTGAAAAAATGAGTGCGCAACCAGGTTCTGCAGCGGAGCCGCTCCACCGGAAATTTCTATACGGCCTTTCTATACGGCAGCTCCAAAAACCAGCATATGAAAGCAAATCATAGCTAAGACCGAAATGCCATTTTCCCTCGTATTATGAGGTATAGCCAATGATTGCTAAAGCCGGCAAAAGGCCATTTTCAAATTACAAATCAGCTGCTCTACCAACTGAGCTATGCCGGCAAAAAAATTGCCCGTCCGGCTCGGACCGACTCCGGCTCGGAGCGCCGGAAACTAGCGCAACCTTTGGCGTCGAACAACCGGCTGAATGCCTGCGCATGAAAACTACGGAGTGCTCGGCTCTTTGACCAGAATCGCACCAAGAAAGTGCTCTGGCGCTGGCAAACCGCGTTCGGCTCGCACAATCTGCGCGGCGGTTGACGACTGTTTGATCAGCCATGTGTCCGGGTAAAAATTCTGCTGCAAGTAGGATAAGCTCCAATCGGTAAAGTACTGATCGCTACCCGGATTGAAAAAGAGATCGTTCGGAACATAAACCGCCGTTGCTGGCGCAGCGCGTTGGATTTCCTCGGCGGCAGCGATTTGTTTTTCGCGCGCGTTCCGGTAGGGCCCGTAAAGCGGAAAGAGAAAAATGTAACGCGTCGCCGAAACACGGCGCGCGTAGAAAAGCAGCTCGGGCTCCGCGCCAAAAACGAACACGTGCTGGTCGGCTGATGTAACTTGTGCGATACGGGCCGCGAACTCCGGCATTTCGGCGAAGAAATTTCCCGGATAAATCTTTCTCACCGCGTCTGCGGGTGTGTAGCTGAACCAAAACGGCCAAAGCGTCTTCAGTGGAAGAATTACAAGCAGAAGGCTCAGCAACGCTGGCGGAACCCACGAACTTCTCCATGGTTGAAGTTCGCTTAGCCATAGCGCGCCAAAAACAGAGATCAGAGCAAGCGGCGGCAGCAGTTGCTGGAAATAATGCGGAAAGAAATAACCGCTCGCACTGACCCCAATGACGCTGGTGATGAACCAGCCGACGAGAAACGCGAACCACTTTCCCTTGCCAGCGACAATTAACGCGATCAACCCGACGGCCGAGAAGATCCAGACCAGCGTTTCTGCTCGCGTGAGGCTCGCAACGGTTTCCGAGCAAAAGTGGACCCGGTCGGACCAGGTCATCGCACCGATATATTCCAAATTGTGGGTAAACACATTGTCGACCAGCTGGCTCAATCCGTGACGCGTCCAGAAATAGAAACCAATGATTCCAGCGATCGCGAATAGTCCACCAAGCGACCAGAGGGCGAATGCGACTGCCGTGCGCCATCGTTCTTCGGTTGCCGCGAAAATCGGATACAGCGCGATCAACAAGAACCAATTCACCGCTGCGACTTGCTTGAACGCGATCGCAACTCCAGTCAACGCGCCAAAGACCATCATGAGCAAGACGTTGTGGCGCTCGTCGGCTGCTTTCAGAAATGCGATTTGAGACAAAATCAACGGAAGCAACATCAAAACTTCGGTGTTGGCCGCGGTCCCCTGCGCGAATGGGTCCGCGGAAAGGAGCGTGAACAGCGTCGCCGCGATAAACGCCCAGAACCGGCTCATGAATCGCAGCGCAAGAAAAAATAGGGCACAACTCGAAGCCGCCGAAAACAACAGTGCCGCGAAATGCACAGCCCGAATCGGTTCGAGCGGCAAAGCCAGAGCGGCGCGGTAAACCCAAAAGATCGCAGGCGGTTTTTGATCGACCCAATCGCGGTATGGCAGCTCATTGTGACCGAGCCGCCATGCGATGTAAGCGTATTCGCCTTCATCCCGTTCGAGCGGAACGTTGAGCAGCGGAAGTCTCACCGCCGCCGTCATCAGAATGAGACCGGCAATGAAAAGAATTGTCTGTCTCGCAGATGGAGCCGGTCGCAAACCGATTGCGCCTTCGATCACCGCGAACGCGAAGTGACTGTCAATGGCTCAGCCGTTTCCAAATTCTTGATCACGGTGCTGAGGTAAACCGATTGCGGATAAAACGCCTTATATTTGGTGATCTCGGCGCGGTTCAACACTTTGAAGCCGTAGCGCTCGAACATTAGTTCACCGCGCCTGCTCTCAAAAGTTACGATCTGGCCGTAAACGCGCTTTTCGCCGCAGCGATAAAGATAACTCAAGTACGCGCTCATCAGCGCGCGGGTGGTCGACATTTTTCGCGCGTCAGGAAGAAGGTTGATGGGAAAATGGGGAACGCGCCGTGGCGCGGCCGGCACTTCGCGCGGACCGTGAGCCAGAACCCAACGGACAAAACGACGCGAACTGGCGTTATAACGAAAGTAGCGAGTGAGCGCTTTGACGAAGAGCGAAACGTTTTGCCAGAATGAATAGAGCTGATTTTTGAGCGGCTTGCGGGATCCGAGCAGATAACCACGGATGTCGCCGTCGATCTCAACCACGAATGACGATTCCGGTTCCCAATCTGTGTAATAAGTAGTGAGGAAGTCGGCGAACAATTGTCGATCTTCGTAAACGGGGTCGATCGGCATTCCGAGAAAGCCCGTCTGACAACAGAGCCGCCGCACGGCATCGCGGTCCGTTTTCCGATAACTGCGGATTGTGAATGGCTTCTCCTGGCTCATGGTGCGGCGGTTCCTTTGTAGTTTGCACAGACCTCGCGGTAAATGCAAAAAAGCCGCTCGAAGACCCGCGGCCAGGCGTGCAATTGCGCCGCACGCTCAGCCGCCTTTTTTCCCAACGGCGATAACTCCCTCTCGCTCATCTGCTCGATCGCGTCCGACAGCGCTTGGGCGGTGTTTTCAGGCGCCCAATTTTCTTGGTCATGAAAAATAAGGTCATCCATGGCGCTGCCGCGAATGCCGACCACCGGCGTCCCGCAAGCCTGACTTTCCAGCGCGACGAGACCGAATGTTTCCTGGACGCCCGGATGAACAAAAAGATCGGCCGCCCGATAGTAGCGCGCGAGCTCACGCGGCTCAGCACAGTAGCGGATCCAGGAAACGTGTTTGCATCGTGCTTGCAGTTTGCGGAGCTGATTTCGTTGCGAGCCATCGCCAATCACGAGCAGATGAAATTCATTCGGCCATTGTCGCTGCAAGATCTCGAACGCGCGAAACAATTTCGCCGTATTCTTTTCTTTCGCCAAACGACCGACGTAGAGCAGGAGTTTTTGACTCGGTTTAAGATTCAATGACGCCCGAGTTGCTTCTTCGTCGCATTTATCTGGGTGAAAGATGTCGATGTTAACGCCGAGGCTTAGAACGCGGACGTTCCGCACCCCCCAATCCCGGAGGACCTGCGCCAGCCGCTCGGACGCGACCAGTGTCGCCGCATTCTGGTTGTAAAGTTTGCGCACGTAGGCGCCGGAAAGTTTCATCACCCGCCGGGTTGCGGTCTTGCCAAACAATTTTGCGCCGCTGCGCAAATAGGCTTCGGGAAAATGTGAATGATAAAAACCAACCGCCGGAATTTTTAACGCGCGCCCGGTCCGAACTGCTTTCCAGCCCAACTGATACGGATCGCCCGACTCGATGATGTCCGGACGCTCGTTTCGAAGGATTCGCTCGACCGCCCGCAAGTTCAGCAGTGCGCGATACTGCGCCGTGCGGGAAACCAATGGAGAACGAATCGTGTAAACACGCGTGCGGCCGCGTGCCCGAACCGTTGTCTTTTTTCCGGGAACGACGAGCACGTGCTTGTCTGTCCCCGTGCAGTTCTCGATGTAGTCGATCTTTTCGTGGAGGTACCGTTTCACCCCGCCGCTGACCGGCGAGTAAAACTGCGTTAGATCGCAGATTTTCACGTTGATTTTGCCATTCCGAGCGAAGTTGAAGAATCTCTTACTATTTCCGATTCTTGGCACACACGGTGTGCACAGAAATATCGAGAGGTGCTTCGACTCCGCTCAGCATGACAACAAAGGAGTTAGCTCTCCAGCTTGCTTAAGTATTTCTCCGCTTCCATCGCCGCGGCGCAGCCGGAACCGGCCGCCGTCACCGCTTGTTTGTAGAGGCGGTCGGCCACGTCGCCGGCGATGAAAACGCCGGGATGCTTACTTTCGGCCACATGTCTCGCGATCAGATAACCATCGGGGTCGGTCTCCAGTTTCCCTTGATAAGCTTTCGTATTTGGATCGTGCCCGATCGCCACGAACACGCACCCAACCGGCAGCTCGCGTTCTTCGTTGGTCTGCACGTTGCGCAAACGCACCGCGCGCATTTCGCCTTTCTCATCCGGAATATATTCGGTCACGACCGTATTCCAGATCGGCTCGATCTTCTTGTTCGCTAGCACGCGATCGGCCATGATCTTCGACGCGCGCATCTTGTCGCGACGGTGAATCAAGTAAACCTTCGAAGCGAATCGCGTTAGGAATAGCGATTCCTCCGCTGCGGAATCGCCGCCACCGATCACGCAGACCGGAACGTTTTTGTAAAACGCGCCGTCGCACGTCGCGCAACTGGTCAGGCCGTGGCCGATTAATTTCTCTTCGTTCTCGAGTTGCAGCCAGCGCGCGGACGCGCCACTGGCAACGATCAGCGCTTTGGTCTCGATCCATTCGTCGTCGGCTTTGACACGAATGTGATTGTTGCGCGGCTCGAAATCAGTAACCTCGGCGTAGGAAAAGCGGGCGCCGAAGTTCTCAGCTTGTTTGTGCATGTTCAGAATGAGCTGCGGCCCGTCGATCCCTTCCGGAAAGCCCGGAAAATTCTCCACCAACGTGGTGGTGGAAAGCTGGCCGCCGGGCTGGCCGCCTTCCAAAACGAGGGGACTTAGATTCGCTCGAGCGGCGTAAATAGCGGCCGTCAATCCGGCGCAGCCGCTGCCAACGATTATCACCTTCTCCACATATCAATCTAGCATGCCGCGCAAGTCAGCAAAGGCGCGTCAGGCGGCGAAGCCGCACTTTTAACATCGCCCGCGGAGCGGCCGATCCACCTTTGATTGCAATTGGTGCGCCGCGTAATCTGCGCGATGCCCGAGCTGGCCGAAGTCGAATGGTTTCGCAAGCAATGGGACGTGGGCCGCGGCGAGGAGATTGTAGATCTTAGCTTGCACGCGCGAAACCGCGTCTTCCGCGGGAACGACGTGCGCGAGCTTCAGCAAAAACTAATCGGCGCGAAGCTTCTCAGCTCGCACGCGCGCGGAAAACGCATGCTCTTCAAATTTTCCGGCGACAAGTGGCTCGGAATTCATCTCGGCATGACCGGCAAGGTTCGCGTTGGGCCTGTAAACTATCGACCAGGCAAGCACGATCATCTGGTTCTGCTTCAACACGACCGCGCGCTTGTTTTCACCGATTCGCGCCAGTTCGGCCGTGTTCGTTTTCACCACGGTCCTGATGAACCGGATTGGTGGAAAAGTGGTGCTCCGGAAATCAATTCGCGCGAGTTCGACCAGAAATTTGTCGATCAATTCCTGGATCGACATCCGAAAACGCCAATCAAAGCAGCCCTGCTGATGCAAAACGGTTTCCCTGGAATCGGGAACTGGATGGCCGACGAAATTCTCTGGCGCGCAAAAGTCTTGCCATCAAAACGGATGAAAAAGTTAACGGCGCGAGAACACGCCACGATTTTCCGCGCGACCAAGTTCATCGTTCGAAGATCGCTTGAAACGCTCGGCCGAGATTTCTCCGATCCGCCGCGCAACTGGCTGATTCATCAAAAATGGAAACGCGCCGGGGTATGTCCGCTTCACCGCACGCCCTTGCGCCACGCGATGATCGGCGGTCGCACGACTGTGTGGTGCCCCCGATGCCAGAAATGATGGCAAGCGTCAGGCAGTGATATGAACGATGATTTTGTGGAAGCCAGTGACGCCAGAATAAGGACTACGGTCTTCTTCCCATTCCTGGACTTCGCCTTCGCCGTCAGTCGCGCGGACGACGAGGGTGTAATCGTCGGGGCCATCGGGCCGCCAGTCGTAACTCCAGAGCGCCCAGGTTAATTTTGAGCCGGCGTAATGAATGTTGGCGTCGGTCCAGGTTTCGCCGTCGTCGTCGCTGATTTCCACGCGCGAAATTCCGCGATCGCCTCCGAAGGCGATACCTTTGACTTCGATCGGTCCATTTAACTGGCCTAACGAGAAACGAGATTCGTGATCTGGCGCGTCGATTCTCGATCTTGTTGGCGTCATGAAATCGGGCCCCCAGCCTTGCTTCTCGTAAAAGCCTTTTGCGTTGTCCCCGGTGAGCTCAACGCGCGTCAGCCATTTCACATGTTTTTCGCCGAAGTATCCCGGCACAATCGCACGCAACGGATGACCATGCCGATGCGGCAAGTCGACACCGTTCATCGCCCAAGCAAGGATCGTCGTCGGATCGAGAGCTTTTTCGAGTGGAATGGTGTCGGTATAATTATCCACGCCAAACAAGCGAACACGTCGCGCGTCCGCCATCGGTCCGGCCGGATCGATCAGGTCGTGCAGGGTGATGCCTTTCCAAACCGCGTTGCTAATCAGGCCGGCGTCGAGTCCGTTGCTGATGCACATCAGGGTCGTTTCCTGTTCGATCTGATTAAATCCTTTCAAATCTTGAAAGCGATACGTGGCCGGATTTTGCACCAGCCCGTTTACCTCCAAATGCCAAAGATCGACGTTCACGTGCGGATCGATCACGTTCTTGGTCACGCAATAAAATAAATCGTTAGGCGTAATCGGCTGGACGATGCGGCCTTTGTATTGCGTGCCGTCGTAACTGAACGTGGCCGCGCGATAAAGTTTCCTTAACAAGGCAAAGCCACCGCCGGCAATGAGCACGCCCAGGCCACCCAGGATTAACGCGCGCCGTCCAATTTCGGGGGTGAATTCGCCGCTTTCAGCTCCAGCTTTCGATTGGGTGAGAAAGTGAAAGCTGGCAACGAGTGTGCGCTCAAAAACCAAAACGCTGAGCGCGAACCCGATCAAAGTAACCGCTCCTCCCGACGCAATGGGCAAACCGATGTAGCTCGTGCCCAGCACCGGCCACAACACGATTGCGATCGCGATAATCGGTAGCGCAACGAAGATCGACATCGTCCAAGGGGTGACGCGGCGCTGCGGATTGCGTCGCATCAATAGACCGAAAATTGCGCCGCCGAGTGCGCTCACCACCAACTGGCCGGCCATGGTCGAGCCAACGCCGAGCTGCTTGAGATGATTGTATCCGCCGACTCGGCCCATGATTGACAGGAACGGCCCGGGTTTAATAAAGACCGAAAGCCGATCGCCAATGATCGCGAGCGGCGTGGCGACACCGAAACAAGCGAGCACTAACATCACGACGGTCATGGCGATGCCAGCAATAAGTCCTGCCAGCAATCCAGTGGAGAACGCCTTTGATCGGCTCATGTAATTCGCGATGATAGATTTGTAGGGACGCTTACGCTCCCGCTAGTGCATCCATAATGAGCCCGGTTTGTAGTTTGCCGCAAGGCGGCATGATTGTGCCAAGCGCCTGTCTACTTAATTCGGTGCTTGAGAACAAGCACCGCTACAACTTGCTCGATGCAATTCGGACAAATGTCGAGATGATTCGCCCACCCGCTGCGAATGTTCCGCGCAATGTTCCTGAAACTTTGGAAACGCCGCCAGTTCGACAGCGATGCTTGACGGGCACTTCGAGAATTCGCAGACCAGCTCGCGCTGCCTTCATCTGCATTTCCAAATTCCAGCCGTAAGTCTCTTCTTTCATCGATAACTTCTCGAGCGCATCGCGCCGGATCGCCCGGAACGGACACATGTCGGTGTAACGCACGCCGTACAAGATCGACATCAGCCATCCGGCCAGTCGACCCGCGAAAACTTGCTGAAAATTCATGCTGCCCGGTTCGCGTTGGCCGCGGGTGCGCGAGCCGATCACGAAATCGTAAGTTCCGGCCGCGATTGGGTCGACAAGTTGATTTATGAACTCGGGACAATCGCTCCCATCGCCGTCGAGAAACACAATGATTTCAGATTCCGGCGCGATCGCGCGAATTCCAGCTAGACACGCGCGACCGTAACCGTGACGGGGTTCACTGACCACCCTTGCGCCCGCTTCACGCGCGCGTTCTGCCGTGCGATCGGTGCTGCCATTATCCACCACGATAATTTCGGTCGGAATGTTCGTCGCAAAACATTCCCGCACGACACCGACGATGGGTTCTTCCTCATTCAGCGCCGGAATGACAACCGAGATGTTGCTCATCGCAGCACGAGCCACGCGCTGGTGAAGTATAAAACGAGCGCGCAAATATCCGCGAGCGCGAGCGTAATCGGGCCGGCGGCAATTTTTGGATCGAGCTTGAGCCGGTGCAAGAGTGACGGAACGCCAAGACCGAAGAGACAAGCGGTCACGAGGGAAAGCGTGATGCTTCCGCCAATGACGCCGGCGCTGCGCAAATCACCCCGCCAAAACCAAACGATTGCCGTGACGACACTGCCGCAGGCCAATCCAATCAGAATTGCTGTGATCAATTCGCGACGGAGCGCAGTTGCAAACCAGCTCCATGTCACCGGCGCCGATCGCAACATCTGGATCGTCACGCTCATCGATTGTGCGCTGACGCTTTCGTTTAGGCCGAGGACCATTGTGAGAAAGAATGCAACGACGAGACTGCGCGCCAAAGTGGCTTCAAACGCACCGGCCAGCACCGCGCAAATTGTGCCGGCGGCGACCGTGACCAGCAGCCATGGGAAACGAAACCGAAAAACCCGCCAGGGCGACGCGCCGCGGATTTGTTCCAGGTGAAATCCGAGAACTTCAAACACATCGTCACGAATCGGACTGGCCGGGCGCGGTTGCTCGTCACGCTCGCCCAACATTTCTTCAGCAAACAGGCTGACGTCGATGACGCCAACGACATGGCGGTGCTCGTCAATCACTGGGAAAGCGAAAAATTTGTAGAGGACGAAGAACTCGCAGGCATCGAGCACCGTTGCGCTGGCAGGAATGGCGACAACACGTCGGACCATGATGTCGCGCAGCGGGCTTTCGAGCGCAGCGGTCAGCAAACGGCGCGTGGGCAGCACGCCAACGAGGCGTTTGTCGGAATCAACCGCGAAAAAATAGATGACGCGCTCGCCCACACCTTCACGCCGGATGCGGTCGAGTGCTTCGGCCACCGTCATATCCGCATCCAGGAGCGGGAAATCCTTGCGCGCGTGCTCGACTACCGGGGAGTTGAAATCCGGAATGCCAGCGGTCTCAGGCATTCCCAACTTCTACGCGATGAACGATGCCTTTGCTCTTTAGAATTTGTTCCGCTTCGCTGAAATAATCGCGGATGTCCGATTGCGAACGGATCCAACCGATGTAGCGCTCAATTCCCTCTTCCAGCCCGACCTCCGGCTTGTAGCCGGCCGAACGAATTTTCGTCGTGTCACTCGTCAAATGTCGCATCTCGCCGGGACGAAATTCGCCCCGCGCTTCCGGTTCGATGTCGATCTTAAGGGCGGAGGAAACGATCTCGGCGACTTTGTGAATCGACACGCCTTTCTCGCTCCCAACATTTACCGGCGCCCCGTCCAGACGATCGGTCTCGGCTGCGAGCAGGTTCGCGCGCGCGATATCGTCAACAAATGAGAAGTCGCGCGTTTGCGCGCCATCTTCATAAAGAACGGGCGGCAAATTGTTGAGCAAGCGCGTGCAGAAAATCGCGATCACGCCGGTGTAGGGATTGAAGATGGATTGGCGGGGGCCGTAGGTGCATGAATAACGTAGCGCAACAGTCGGGACCCCGACTTGTTTTCCCCAGAGCAACACGAGTTTTTCCTGATCGACTTTGGTCAAAGCATAAACAGTTTCGCCGCCAACGGGCGCGTTCTCGGGAGTTGGTGCGCTTTTGGTGGTCGCGCCGCAAATCGGGCAGTGCACTTCCCAATCGCCTTTCCGCAATTGTTCGACCGGCCGCACCTCTGGGAAAACGAGCTGATGTTTCGGACAAATGCCCGCGCCTTCGCTGTAAACGGCTTGCGAACTGGCGACGACAATTTTTTGAATCGATAGATTTTTCTCGCGAATGACTTCGAGTAGTTGCGCTGTGCCTAACGAGTTAACGTGCACGTATTTCGAAATTTCGGGCATGTAACCGCCGTAGGCCGCCTGATGAAAGATGATGTCGATCTTATCGAGCGCGGCTGCGACCGTTTCACGATCGCGCAAATCACCCTCGATGAATTCGGCTTTCTCGTTGATCCAGGCCGGTTTTCCGCGGCGATGCGTTTGCCGTTCGAGATTGTCCAGGACACGAACCTTCCAACCCTCGCGCACGAGCAGATCGGTAACGTGCGACCCAATGAGTCCGGCGCCGCCAGTGACAAGTGCGCGTTTTTCGTTCTTCGGCATGAACGAACGCAGGCTAGCGTCGCAGCGACGCTCCTACAATTTTTTCCGCGCCGTGAGCGCAGCCAGAAACTTGTGCGTGTTCGGCGCGAGATCGCGCTCTGATTGGTCAGAAAGCAATTCGTCACAAAGCCGGCGCAGGGTTGCGGCATCATCGACATCGTAACCTGTCGGCAGCAAACTGACGTCGAGACTAAGTTCTCGCGCGCGTTGTTTTGTCTGCTCCAATACGCGCTCGGTGCTCCAATCAATGCGTTCGAACAATTCTCGCCGACTTTCTTTGAGACCGATGAGGTAATATCCACCATCGTCTGACGGACCTAACACGACGCGATCGCCGGGTTGCGATAACATCTCTACTGCCTCCGCGTAAACGTCCGCAGAAACAGTCGGACTGTCGGAATCGATCAAGCAAACTGACGCGAAACCGCACTGAAAGAGGTCCGCTGTTGCAAAGGACAGACGATCTCCAAACCCGTCACCGCGCTGTGGAAGAAGCTCAAAGTCGCCCGGCAGGATGTCGATGTAAGCGGCTTCAGCGCCAATCGGTGTGTAAACGCCGACGCCGCGCGCCGTCGTGCCACAAGCTCTTGCAATTGCGGCCGCGGTGTCGCGAAGAAAACAAACATTGAGCTGTGCTGCTTCTTCCGGACGCAGCGGCGGGACGAGACGGGTCTTGACCTGGCCAGCGCGCGGCGCCTTTGTCATTACCGCCAGCGCACAAAGATTGTTTTTTGTCGGAGAGCGCGCGGCAGGATCGAGAATTCGATGTCTGGCCGACATAGAACTGAGTTACTCGCGCTCAGCTTTTCTCGCAAAGGGCGTACTGATAACGCCCATCCTGCCAAACTTGAACCGACTTCCATGGCAATTGCCGGAACAAGTCGCTGAAGGCTTCGGTCGTGAGGACGGTCGCTTTTCTTGGCTCGCGATACCCGTTCCCAGAATGAATGACGCTGGCAAGTAACCACATTGCCATCAGTGGAATCGACGCCCGAAAAGCATGGCGCGGTTCGGCAATGAAACATCGGCCGCCAGGCTTTAAGACGCGAAACATCTCAGTAACGGCGCGCTTGTGATCAGGGAGCACCGTAAAAATGCGTGAAGCGATCAAGATATCGAATGACGCATCCGGACTCGGTAATGCGAGGGCGTTTACGCGTTCGAATAGACAATTGTTCACCTTTTCGGCGGCAGCACGCTGGCGCGCCGAGCGCACCTGGCTCTCGGAACGATCCACCCCGATAACGGCAATTTGGGGAAATCGTCGTGCGAGTTTTCTCGAGTAAAATCCAGGACCGCAACCAAGCTCAATCACGCGGGTTCCGGACGCAGGCGCTCGAGCTTGCCATAAAGCTGAAATGATTCGGTCGGTATCGTCGCGGAAAAGACGTTCGCGGCAGAACGCGTAAAGCCATGCGACGCGTTCAAATAGACTATCGGTCGATTCTGCCGGCGCTCGCAAGATAACACTTGTCCGCCCCGGATCCGCCTGTTGGCGGACCCGTTTTTCCGCGACTTCGGGCGTAGATACTGCGTCTGGCGGCATGATCTCTATAAGTTGAATTCGCGCGGGGAGGAGAAGTTGTTCGCACTTCTAATTAGAGTTTCTAATTGAGGGCCCATTAATTCTTCTCCTTCTCCTCGCCAACAACTCCGGCGTTACGCCCATGCGCAGCCGCGGAGCAAGCTGTTGATAACACCGCCAACAACCGCATACAACATTGATCGCAGGCGGAAAGGCGGAAGTTATTGTGCGTTATTCGAAGTTGTTGGCTTGTTGCTGTCGCATCGGTTAACAAAACAAAATGAAATTTCAGCTGCGCTGCCTGCTTCTAGTCGTTGGAGTCAGCTTTTCCACCCGAAACTTGCACAGCGCCGACGAAAAGTCGCTCTGGACCATTCAACAGACGCTGGCGTCAAAGAAATATGTCGATCTTACGCATGAGTTTGGGCCGGGCATTCCACGATGGCCCGGCTTTCCCGATGAAACGCGGAAGACAATTTATTGGTACGAGAAGCGTCCCGATACGATGGGCGCTGGGTTCTTTGCCGAGGTTTTCACACATGTCGGACAATGGGGCACGCATGTCGATCCGCCGGCTCATTTCATCAAAGGGCTGCGAACAGTGGATCAGATCGATCTCAAGGAAATGATTCTCCCGCTCGCGGTTGTCGATGTGCACAACGAAGCGGAAAAGAATCCAGATTACACTTTAACGCTTGAGCGTTTGAAGAAATGGGAAAGCGACCACGGACAAATTCCAGCAGCAGCGTTTGTGGCGATGCGGACCGATTGGTCAAAGCGCTGGCCGGACGCAGGGAAAATGGAAAACAAAGATGCGAAAGGCACAGCCCACTATCCGGGGTGGAGTTTACCGACGCTGAAATTCCTCTACCAGGAGCGCAAAATCACGGCGTCTGGCCACGAGACTACCGATACCGATCCAGGAATCGCCACAACCAAGGACGACTATTCACTCGAAACCTACATTCTGAGCACCAATCACTATCAGATCGAGTTGCTGGCAAATCTTGATCAAGTACCGGAATCTGGCGCGCTGGTGGTCGTGAGTTTCCCAAAACCAAAAGGTGGCTCTGGATTTCCGGCGCGTGTCTTTGCCATATTGCCCTAGGAAAGTATGCCGGCCGCAACCCGGGAGTGTTCTATTGCGGGGACTCAGGAGGCGGCGTGTGCTCGGTATGCAGGCTGTCGCTGACAAGGCTCGATTCCTACGTGGTCAAAAATGTGCTTGGTCAAGTTGACCGCAAGTCGCGGAAGGAACGAAGATAAGCGCACGTATCATGCACATCGCCGACATCTTGCGGGAGGATTCGCCCACGTTCTCGTTCGAGTTTTTTCCTCCGACAACGCCGGCGGCGGCGGAGACTCTTTACCAAACGATTCGCGACCTCGAATCGTACATGCCGCACTTCGTTAGCGTGACCTACGGGGCCGGTGGCTCAACGCGAGACTTAACTCACAATCTCGTCGAGCGCATTCAACACACAACAAAACTGGATCCAATCCCTCACCTGACCTGCGTCTGTCATAATGAAAAAGAGGTCGAAGACATTTTGCTTCGATACGCTAAGTCGGCGATCGGGAACATTCTCGCGCTCGGGGGAGATCGACCTCAAGGCACTCCTTATGACAAATCGCGAGACTCGTTTCAACACGCGATCGACTTGGTAAAGTTCATTCGAAGATTCAACGAATCGGGCGCACATCCGGATCCACGCGGATTCGGAGTCGGCGTGGCCGGTTTCCCGGAAGGACATCCCGCGACCCCGAATCGATTGGTCGAAATGGATCACTTCAAAGCGAAAGTCGACGCTGGTGCCGACTACATCGTCACGCAGCTATTTTTCGATAATCGCGACTTCTTTGACTTCCGCGAGCGTTGCGCACTCGCCGACATCCACGTGCCCATTATCGCTGGCATCATGCCGGTCACATCCATCAGCGGATTCAAACGCATCGCGGAGCTCGCCGGCGGTGCGCGCTTCCCCGCCAAGCTTCTACGCGCTCTACGACGATGCGAAACTGATCCCGAAAGCGTTAGGCGCGTCGGTGTTCACTTCGCTTTGGAACAATGTCACGATCTTTTGGATAACAACGTGGCCGGCATCCATTTTTATACGCTCAATCGATCTGATGCCACGCGGATCATTTTTGACAGCCTCGGCATTCCGCGGCGGCGAAACGCACAGGCCCCCACTATTTAGTCGGACTAAGCCACGACATTTGCGCGAAGTCTCTGAACCGGGCAAGATCTCAGAATGCTCGAGGCCCGGCGCGCAGTGTATCTTCAAGTCGCCACCCTCATATTCGTCATCGCGTCGTTTCTGCTACTTTCGCGCTTTTTCCCAATCATTGATTTTGTAGTGGACCTGCAACGGCGGGTCCTGGGCTTAGGTAATTGGAGCGCGATTTGTTATCCTTTGCTTTTCGCCGGTTGCAACGTGCTTTTATTGCCTGGCGGCATCTTGTGCGTTGGCAGCGGCTTTTTCTTCGGTTTGTGGTGGGGCTTCTTCATCGTGCTTCTGGGCAGCAGCATCGGAGCGGCAATCTCATTCGCAATCAGCCGATGGCTGGGCGGTCGATGGTTGCGGCGCCAGCGTGCAGCGACTCCAATGCTAAATATTTTGAAAAAGGCCGTGGAGCGCGATGCATGGAAAATAATCTTCCTCACTCAATTACATCCCCTCTTTCCAACGAGCTTGTTGAATTACTTGTACGGCTTAACTCCAATTCGCTTCGGTCCGTATATGTTCTGGACGACTGTCGGCCGCGCCCCCGGTCTTTTTCTCTACACCTATTTGGGAACATTGGGGCAATTCGGCCTCAACCTAGCGCTCGGCAAGACGCATCCGCGGCTGGTGGAGTACTGGATGTGGGGAGGTGCTTTTGTAGTGACCGCACTTTTATTTATTATTTTGACTCGGGTCGCCCTGAACGCCGTCCGAGAATCGCATGATCTCTCAGCGCCGGCCGAAGAAACCGCTTCATCAGGGCCGACATACACTACAGTAAATAATTGATAATGTGCCATTTACACAATACAACGAACTTAATCGTGGCGGCATTGACAGCGCGGGTACCGGCCTACGCACCCCATTCAGGTTTTCAGCTGGGGGCGCCGTTGGTTACGAGAGCGGGCAAGATTTACACCAAAGAGGAGGAGTTTGACCTCGCGGAATTGTTGCCATTTCCACCGCAACGAATCCTCGAAGGATCACGAGATGTTTAGGCTGCCCGATACGTATGATGTAATTGTGGTCGGTAGCGGCCACGCTGGAATCGAAGCGGCCTTAGCGTCTGCGCGCATGGGCTGTCGAACTTTGATGCTGACGCAGAATCTCGATACGATTGGCCAGATGTCATGCAATCCAGCGATTGGCGGACTAGCGAAAGGACAGATTGTTCGCGAGATCGACGCCGTGGGAGGAGCCATGGGTTTGAACGCAGACGCCACGGGAATTCAGTTTCGAATGCTCAACAGGTCAAAGGGTCCCTCTGTTCGAGCACCGCGCGCTCAATGTGACAAGAAAGCTTATCAATTTCGAATGAAGGCCGTTTTGGAGCGAGCTGCTAATTTGGACCTGAAGCAAGCTACGGTTTCGAGAGTTTTGGTTGCGAACGAAACCGTGATTGGGGTTGAAACAGATCTTGGATTAACAATCCATGGCTCCAGCGTAGTCATCACCTCCGGCACGTTTTTGCGTGGCTTGCTTCACATCGGCGAGACTAGTCGGCCCGGTGGGCGGATGGCGGACGCGAGCTCGAGCCTGAGTGACGACCTCCGACAACTGGGATTTGAAAGCGGGAGGTTCAAGACCGGAACTCCGTGCCGAATCAACGGACGGTCGATAGATTTTGCGCGCTGCAAAATCCAGCCCGGCGATAACCCTCCTCCGCGATTCGCATTTTTTGCAGATGAGTTTCGTGCGCAGGGTGACATTTTCACCTTAAACGACGTCAGCGGGAGCCCGTTCCACGTGGAACAAATGCCCTGCTGGATTACCCAGACCAACGCTCGGACCCACGAAATAGTTCGAGCGAACCTTGGTCGTTCCCCACTCTATGCCGGTAGGATTAAGGGCACCGGGCCGCGTTACTGCCCTTCAATCGAAGACAAAGTTGTTAAGTTTGCTGATCGAGATACACACCAGCTGTTCTTAGAACCAGAGGGTCGTCATACCAGCGAATTCTATGTGAATGGCATTTCAACAAGCCTTCCATACGAGGTTCAGCTTGAGTTTGTCCGCTCAATTCCGGCATTAGAACATGCGGAAATAATGCGGCCGGGATATGCAGTAGAATATGACTTTTTCTTCCCGACCCAGCTATCACACACGCTAGAAACTAAGCAGATCCAGCGTCTTTATTTTGCCGGACAAGTCAATGGCACTTCGGGTTACGAGGAGGCCGCTGCTCAAGGATTGGTTGCCGGCGCTAATGCAGCACTGAGCGTTCGAAATCGATCCGAGTTTGTACTCGGCAGAAATGAGGCTTACATCGGTGTTCTCATTGACGATCTGGTCACCAAAGGAACGGAAGAGCCCTATCGTATGTTTACCAGCCGCGCTGAGGACCGGTTGCAGCTGCGGCATGACAACGCA
>Ga0210410_10002205_pt1 | contig 17589 bp, 17 predicted proteins | sample IncBWC4MmetaG_FD_161058 | JGI IMG/M metagenome (GOLD analysis project Ga0210410, IMG submission 161058) | Forest soil microbial communities from Barre Woods Harvard Forest LTER site, Petersham, Massachusetts, United States - Inc-BW-C-4-M | ecosystem: Environmental > Terrestrial > Soil >... | reverse complement strand
CGGCGTCGTCGAAGCTCAGGTCCAGTTCCTTCTGCAGCGCGTCCGTGTACTGGTTCCCGCCCACGCTGACGTCGCGCGTGAACAGCGGAATGCCGCCGCGCACGATGTTGATATTCATCACGCTTGCCCCGATATTCAGCAGCGCAACGGTCTGCCCCGCATCCGGCTCGTAGTTCACTTCAAAGCAGTTCTGCAGCCCGAACGCGTCAATGTCCACCACCACCGGAGTCTTTCCCGCCTGCGCCAGCACGTTCGTGTGGTTCAAAATCTTGTCTTTCTTTACCGCCACCAGCAGCACGTCCATCTGCGAATCCATCGCTTCCAGCAGTTGGTAGCTGAGGTTCACGTCGGCGATGTCGAACGGAATGTGCTGGCTGGCTTCCGAGGGAATCCGGTCGTACAGCTCTTCTTCCGTCATCAGCGGCAGCGGCACCCGTTTCACGATCACGGAGTGGCCGGAAACCGACGTGCCCACATTCTTCGTTTTGATTTTTTCGTTTTCGAAAATCTTGGTGATCGCGTTGGCCACTTGCGGCGCATCCATGATCGCGCCGTCCACAACGGTATCCTGCGCCAGGGCTTCCATGCCGAAGCTGACCAGTTCATACCCGGCCTTCGTCGATTTCAACTCCACAGCCTTGATCGAGCTGGAGCCGATGTCCAGTCCCACCAGCTGCTTGCTTTTTGAACCCCCGAGTAACCACATATCGCGGCCTCTTTCCCTCTCGCTCTGACAAACCTAGCGGCGCTTCGTCACCACTTGGCTCATCTTGCGTTCCATCCACCTGTCCAGGATCGTCTTTCTAAGTTTCCAACGATTCCCCAACTTGAATGCAGGTATTTCGCCCTCTGTGATGTACCGGTACAGTGTGTCCGGGCTGATTCCCAGATACTGGGACGCCTGTCGTACGTTCATCACTTCGCGCGATTCGCTCACGAGGAACGCCCACCTTATCTTCCACTCGCCCTTCTTGCATACTTCGCCGCACCCAATTTCTTGCGTTTGTTGCAGGACACATGCTTCCCCGGGTGCCGCTCGTGAGTACGTTATGTCATTCACTCTGGCCGAGCGTCAAGCGATTCTCTTCTGTAGTTGTCCTAAGAATGCAGGTAATCTTAGGCAATTCACCTGTTATTGTAGGCAGGTAGAACTACTAATTGGATAGCTTGGGGCAGGCCACCACTACCCATTGTGCTTTTTCTCGCCGTCGCCCCTGTCCCCTCGGACGGTAATCCTTAGTTCGCAATCCCCGCTCTATCTCAACGTTCTCTACCACTTGCACGCTCTCCCGCGACTTCTCTGTGAACTCTGCGCTCTTAACTCTGCGTCCTCTGTGTTAAATCCCTTCTGTTCGCGTTCCGTCCCTTAAATTCCCAAACTCTTCCAAATCGCTTCCACCCGCGCCTTCGTCTTTTCATCCGTAACCATCTCGTCCGGCCACGGCCGCGCAAATCCCTCGCTCGCCCATTTCCGCGTCGCATCAATTCCCATTTTCGATCCAAAGTCCTGCATCCGTGCCGCGTGATCCAACGTATCCACAGGCCCTAAAGTAAACTGCACATCCCGCTCTGGATCAATCGCGCAAAGCGCCTTCCACACCACCTCTCGGTAGTCGTGGACGTTCACATCGTGATCCACCACCACGATCACTTTCGTAAACATCGCCTGCCCCAGCGACCAGATCGCGTTCATCACCTTCCGCGCATGCCCCGGGAACGATTTCCGGATCGACACAATCATCAGGTTATGTACAATCCCTTCCGCCGGCATCGAGACGTCTACGATTTCCGCGTGCGTTAGTCTCATCAGCGGCAAAAACACCCGCTCGATCGCATACCCCATGTAAAAGTCTTCCTGCGGAGGCCGCCCCACGACGGTGGCCAGGTAAATCGGATCCTTCCTATGGGTCACGCACTCTACATGGAAAACCGGATACTCCCCTTCCAGCGAATAAAATCCCGTGTGATCGCCAAACGGCCCCTCGGTCCGCATCTCGTTCAGGTTCACGTATCCTTCCAGCACAATCTCCGCATTCGCCGGCACGTCCAAATCGTTCGTCTCGCACTTCACCAGTTCCACCGGCTCGCGGCGCAAAAACCCACTGAACATCATTTCATCCAGGTCCGGAGGTATCGGTAAAATGCCGCCGAGCGTCGTCGCCGGGTCCGCGCCTATCGCCACGCTCACTGGAATCCGCCCCTCCGGATTCTTCGCCCGTGCCCGCCGAAAATGTTCCGCGCCATGCTTCTGCGTCTGCCAATGCATTCCCGTCGTGCGCTCATCGTAAATCTGCATCCGGTACATCCCAACGTTCCGCTTCCCTGTCTCCGGATTTCGCGTGAACACCAGCGGAAACGTGATGAACCTTCCGCCATCCTGCGGCCAGCATTTCAATATCGGAAAATCAAACAAGTTGACGTCGTTGCCCTGGTGCACCACTTCTTTGCACGGCCCATCCTTCACATTCTTGGGCATGAACGACCCCAGCTCCGCCAACTTCGGCAACATCTTCAGTTTGTCGAACAGCCCCTGCGGCGTCTGCATATCCAAAAAGCCGCGAATCCGCCCCGCCACCTCATCCAACTCTTGCACCTCAAACGCCAACTCCATCCGCCGCACGCTTCCAAACGCATTGATCAGCAGCGGATACCGCGAACCCTTCGGCTTCTCAAACAGCAGTGCCATGCCGCCCGGATTCCCCTTCGGCCCCGCCATCGCCTGCGCCCGCTGCACCACTTCCGTTATTTCCAGTACGGGATCCACTTCCGCCCTCACCCGCCGCAGCTCCCCCTCCCTCTCTAGCCGCCTTACAAACTCCCGCAAATCCGCATATCCCACTTCTTCCTCCTGAAATATCTCCGCGCAGCCTGTTCAATGCCCAGACTTTACCACGTTCCACCGGGCTACCGGACTCCGCACTCCCCTAATCTGTCCCGCCGGCTATCGTTTTGTCACTCAATGAATTGCAATGCTCTGCTAATGGTGGCGTAACACATGGCAGATAAATTTGCTCTCTTGTGTTCGTGTTCCCTGAGCTCATCCGATCCGCGCAGCTCTCGTGTTGGAAAAATCTAAAATCTAGGAGACCGCAATAATGCTCAAGAAACTCAGGCTGCTCTTCGTCCTGGCAGCCTTGCTCGGAACACTTCCGGTTCGAATGTTGGCGGCGCCAAATGATTCGGCGGATTTGCCGCACCGAATCAAGCACGTTTTTGTCATTGTTCTAGAAAACGAGGGCTTCGACGTCACGTTTGGCCCCAATTCCAAAGCCCCTTTTCTGTCCCAGACGCTCCCCGGGCGGGGCGTTCTTCTGAATCAATACTACGGCACCGGCCACGTTAGCCTGGATAACTACATCGCCATGCTCAGCGGCCAAGCTGCTACTCCGCAGACCCGCAATGACTGCCAGATCTACCAGGATTTCGCCCTTACGGGCGTGACCCCCGACGGCCAGGCCATCGGCTCTGGCTGTGTTTATCCCGCCTCCATCAAGGCCCTGCCGGACCAATTGAACGCCGTCGGAAAGACCTGGCGCGCCTATGCTGAAGACATGGGCAATGATCCCAACCGCGAAGCGGCCACCTGCGGCCATCCCGCGCTGAATACAGCCGATCTAACACAGGCCTCGGAAGCTCCTTCAGCCACCGTTCCCCTCGGCGACCAATATGCTTCTCGCCACAATCCGTTCGTCTATTTCCATTCCATCATCGATTCGCCGGATTGCGGGACTCACGTCGTTAACCTCAACCTCTTGCCTCAGGATCTCCTGCGCGAGTCCACCACCCCCAACTTCGTTTTCATTACTCCCAATCTCTGCAACGATGGCCACGACGCTCCCTGCAAAAACGGCCAGCCGGGTGGCCTCGTCTCCGCCGATGCATTCCTGCAGAAATGGATCCCAATGATCACGAATTCTGCCGCCTATCAGCGCGACGGCCTGATCGTCATCAATTTTGACGAGGGCGGACTCACCGTCCAGCCAACTTCCACCGGTATTTCCATTTTTGCCGCCGGGCTTTTCTGCTGCAACGAGCAACCCGGCCCCAATCTAGCCCCCTTTCCCCAAACCACCAACATCACTCCCACCGTTGGCTTGACCTTTCAAAGCTACGGTGGCGATCGCACCGGCGCCGTCCTTCTCTCACCGTTTCTCGAACCCGGCACGGTCTCCTTCACTCCTTTCAACCACTACTCCCTGCTCAAGACCCTGGAGGACATTTACGACACCGACAGCTACCTTGGATACGCCGGAGCACCGGGCCTCGTCGGTTTCTTCGGCTGTGTGAGATCAGACATACAGACTAAAGGCCCTCTCCAATCCGAACCTTGTGGCCTTCGTTAAGCAAGCAACCAGAATGGCCCGCCCTGCGCGTCTTTCTCAGAGGGACGGGCCACTTCTTTCTTGCGGCGGTTGATCTGGTCATCGACCACGTTTGCTTCACGCCCTCACGACACGCAATCCCAACTCACTCTCAAACGGATCGAAGTCCCGGTCCCGGTGCAGCAATTCGTGCCCCTCTCGGATGCAAAACGTAGCAATCCAGCAATCCGCGACTCTCCGGATGGTAAAGCCCTTTTTCCGCAATTTGCGAAAGTTCTCAGCCGCCCGGACCGCCAGGTCGATTCCGCCCGTCACAAATACCTCGAACTTCAGCAGCTCCGTTTGTACTTTCAGGAACTCCCGGTCCTCGCGAATCCCTTGCAAGACCTCGCCTAATATTAGGTCGGTAAGGCCCAATCTTTTCCTTTGAGCCTCCGTTTCCAGCCAAAGCGTTTCAGGATTTTTTACCCCTCGGAAAAAGTCGATCCATACCGTCGAATCCACAATTACCATTGCAGGGTCTTCTCTCGGCCGCCCCGCATTTCATCAAGATTCCCTTCCCACTTCACCTTGCCGCGCAACTTCCTGATGCCTTCTTGTCCCTTTATTTGTATGAGCATCCGCAAGCCCGCCTCCACGGTTTCCTTCTTGGTCTTTGTGTTGGCGCTGCGCATCGCCTCTTTCATCAATTTCTCGTCAATCTCGATGTTGGTCCTCATCGTCCACCTCGATGTGTATAATATCACGTTTTATGTGTACCGGTCCGCGAGGCTCCTCGTTCCGCTTCGCTCTGCCTGCGAAACAATGGAATCAACCGTTCCCCGTGGGGAGGAATGGCCTGCTGGCCGATAAAGTGCGTAGGCCAGCTGACCCGGAGACCCTCTTTTGCCTGGAATCGTGGCCGATCTTCAAATCGACCAAAATTGTGTCACGCTACCGCACCCGAACTGGTGCGGACAAAAACCTACACTCCGGTCCAGACTTCTCTTAATCTAGCGCTCTCTAACTATCGGGCTACCGTCTCGTTCTCAGCTCACGAACGTTTCGATGTGACACAAACCGTCTCAGACTGAGCATAATCGCTGCGACAAGTTCCTGGCTTGGATTTGAGCCGAGATTCTCTAGTTTTAGATATCTGCTTTGCAACGATTTACTTGCGCGATCAAATGTGAGCATCCGCTCGGGCACCGCCTCAAGTGGCCTTACAGTTGCTCCCCATTCTTACGGAAGGGTGCCGATTGCCCGCGGGTCGTCGCGAACGCGCGCCTCCCAGGGTCCGGAAACAGATCGTTGGCACCAGGTGCAGAAATTATTGCGTAAGAAGGAGAACTGGGAACCCAAAGCGCGCCAGTGGATTGTTTCGATCGGCTGCGGCAACGGCTCATCACCCAAAATGCTACGTATGCTCCACATGATTCGACTCGATTATCTCTCTTGCGTTTTGACCGTCTTGGGCACTGTCCTCCTCGGCAAAAAACTCTGGCAAGGCTGGGTTGTGGCCGCGCTCAATAGCGCCGTCGTCTGCGTCATCGGCGTCCGCACCGCGCAGTTCGGTTTCGTGCCCGCCAATCTCCTTTGCATCGCCCTTTACACGACCAATCTCATCAACTGGCGTCCCAAGAAGCAAGATCAGTAGTTCTCCGCCACTCCTCACGATTCCCTGCTGGTAGTATCCTGTTCATAGCCGTATGAACCGCATCTACCTCGATCACAATGCCACGACGGCCGTCGACCCCGCTGTCCTCGACGCCATGCTCCCCTATTTCTCCGCCGACTTCGGCAACGCCTCCTCGATTCACACGTTCGGCCAGCGCGCCCGCGCCGCCGTCGAAACCGCCCGCGAACAGGTCGCCACGCTCCTCAACGCTCGTCCCCAGGAAATCGTCTTCACCAGCGGCGGCACCGAATCCGACAACCACGCCATCTTCGGCGTGGCTCTCGATTCCTTTACTTCATTAACCTCCTCTACCTCCTCAACCTCCCCTCATGTAATCGCCACCACCATCGAACACGAAGCGGTCCTCAACGCCTGCCAGGCCCTCGAGAAGCAAGGCGTCGCCGTCACCTACCTTCCCGTCGATCGCGAAGGCCTCATCCATCTCGACGAACTCCGCCGCGCGCTACGACCCGAAACCGTTCTCATCACGGTGATGCACGCCAACAACGAACTCGGCACCATCCAGCCGCTCGCCGAAATCGGACGCATCGCCGCCGAAGCCGACGTCTACTTCCACACCGACGCCGTGCAGTCCGCCGGAAAAATTCCCGTCGACGTCAAACCACTGCAACTCGATCTACTTTCCGTCTCCGGCCACAAGTTCTACGCGCCCAAAGGTATTGGCGCTCTCTTCATCAAGAGCGGCACGCGCCTCCGCCAGTTCCTCTACGGCGGGCATCACCAGCGAGGCTTCCGCCCCGGCACCGAAAATGTCGCCGGCATCGTCGGCCTCGGCAAAGCCGCCGAGCTCGCCCGCCTCTCCCTCGAAAAAGACGCCGCGCGCATCTCCCGCCTGCGTGACACGCTCGAACAAGGCATCCTCGCCCACGTTCCCGATTCCCGCGTCAACTCCGCCAACGCTCCGCGCACTCCCAACACCTCCAACATTCTTTTCCCCGGCCTCGAAGGCGAAGCCCTGGTGATCGCTCTCGATCTCAAAGGCCTAGCCTGCTCCACCGGCGCGGCCTGCTCCTCCGGCGCGGTCGAGCCCTCGCACGTCCTCACCGCCATCGGCCTCCCCGCCTCCGAAGCCCGCGCCAGTATCCGCTTCAGCCTCGGCCGCCACACCACCGACTCCGAAATCAATGCCGCCCTAGAACTCATCCCCGCCGCCGTAACCCATCTCCGCAAACTCTCTCCAACTTACCCGTGACGAACCCACGTAGCTGCCACTTTCAAGTGGCCCCTCTTGCCGTTGTAGCGGCCGCCTTCCGAGGCGGGCCGCTCTTACTTTGGAGTGCGGTGGCTCTGCCACCGCTTTTCAGCTGTAAACGTCTACGCTAGATCAACGATTGCGATGCGCGTTTGCATCCGGAAAAGCGGCAGCAGAGCTGCCGCACTCCAAACGTCTCCCACCCATAACCCCAAGCATCAATTCCCCATTCACGCTAAACTAGAACCAGCATGTCCATGCGGCTCCAACTCGACCCTCTTCCCGCTACAACCGTCGAAGAGACCACTCCCGGCCTGGTCGCCGTCGCCATGTCTGGTGGTGTCGACTCTTCCACCGTCGCCGCGGTCCTCCTCAAGCAAAATCGCCCAATCGTCGGCCTAACCATGCAGCTCTGGAATCAGCGCCGCCTCCCCGAACTCCAGGGCGACGGCCCCGCCCAGCACCGCTGCTGCTCTCTCGACGACGTCTACGACGCCAAGCGCGTGGCCCAGCACCTGAATTTTCCCCACTACGTCGTAAACTTCGAAGAACAATTCGAAGCCCGAGTCGTGCGCCCGTTCGTCGAGCAATATCTTTCCGGCCGCACACCCATCGCCTGCACCAACTGCAACACCGACGTGAAATTCGAGCCGCTCCTTCGCATGGCCCGCCAGATCGGAGCAGAACGCCTCGCCACCGGCCACTATGCCCGCATCCGCAGAGACGAATCCACCGGCCGCTTCGAACTTCTCCGCGCCCGCGATGATTCCAAGGACCAGTCTTATTTCCTGTGGGGTCTAACGCAGGAGCAACTCTCGCGCAGCGACTTTCCTCTAGGCGAACTCACCAAGGAAGAAGTGCGCAACGTCGCCCGCCATGCGAATCTCCCCGTCGCCGAAAAGCCCGAAAGCATGGAACTCTGCTTCGTTCCCAATGGCAACTACGTCCAGTTCATCCACGCCTATTCCCGCGCCGAAGGCATCACCGTGAACAATCAGGAAGGCGACATCGTCACCGAAGACGGCGCCGTGGTCGGCCGCCACACCGGTGTGCACAACTACACGGTAGGCCAGCGCAAAGGCCTAGGATTCGCCGCCGGCAAGCCCGTTTATGTTCTCTCGATCGACAGCGAAAACAACCGCATCCTCGTCGGCGAAGATGACGCCCTGCGCACAACGACATTCGAAATTGAAAATGTAAACTGGATTTCCATCGCCGAACCCACCGCGCCTATCCGCGGCCAAGCAAAAATCCGCCACAAACACGACCCCGCCCCCGCCACCATCGAAGCGCTCCCCAACAATCGCGCCCGCATCACCTTCGAAACTCCCCAGCGCGCCATCACCCCAGGCCAAGCCGCCGTTTTCTACAACGCGGACACCGTCCTAGCCGGCGGCTGGATCAAGTAGCCCTTTTTTGAATGCGGGAGCGAAGCACCCGCGCATCTGCCGCGAAAGCCGCAGCGTGTCCTCAATGCAAGCTGGGTGCAGCGCCGCCGCAGTATCAGCCGACACTGCGGCCAGCAATCGCGTCTTCACTTTTCCTGGTTTGGGAGTTTTTGCAAATACAAGGAGGGCGCGCGAACCGCTCATGGCAGGAAGCTCAACTCACTCGAGAGCCAGCGATTCCACGTAAACATTCGAACTTCAGATGAACAACTCGTCTTCCTGCTCCACCGAGGTGTCCCTCGCCGGAGACGAAGCCCGCCGCGACCGCAGCACGTCGAGCCCAATCTTGATCCCCTGCACAATCGCGGAAGCCTTCTGTACCGGCGCCCAGAAACTCCGGCGCACCTGCGTACCCGCATCTTCCACGGCCTCGAGCGTGCCAGTCAAAATGCGGTCCACGGCCACCAGCTGCCCTCGCAAGCGGTCCGAAGCTTCTGTCGCGATCTTGTCGAATTTCTGCGCTTGCGAACGCGTCATGTAAACGATGTGCGCCGCGTCTTCCACCAGCGCGGAAATTTTCGGCTGCGTGTCGTCCAGCAGAATCTGCGTGCGCGTCAGAATCGGCCCCACGCGCGAGTGCATGTCTACCATCATCCTGTTCACCGATTCGGTGGTTTTCTTCATTTGCAGAAATAGCACGATCAGGATGGTCGTCTGCACCAACAGCGCAATCGCCGCCGCAAGAATAAAAACCTGCATCGTTATTTGCATACACACCCGACCCTCTCCGCAACCTCAGCGGAAAATCCCAAGCCACCCCAACAAATCCTCAGGACTTCGATTCGCGAAGAAACGCCTCGCGTCCCGCATCCACTGCCGCGGACAGCGATTCCCGCTTGCGCGAAGCCACATCCTTGCCCCGCTCGATCAATTCATCGGCGCGCTCCCGCAACTCTTTGGCCTTTTTCTGCGCAAATTCGCGCCCGTCATCCGCGCGCTTCGCCAGGTACTCGCGCGTGTCTTCGCCGGACTTCGGCGCAAACAGAACGCCCACTAGCGCGCCCACTCCGAGTCCCACCAGAAAGTAACTAACCTTGCTTCCAACGTTGTCAGACATAAAAGCCTCCACGCAATGAACGTAGCACACGCCTGTGAACGCCGCAATACGGCATAACCCCCGCAGTTGCCACATACCGGTTAGGTCGTATCTTGGTGCAGCGACAAATGTTGCACAATTTTCTCCGCCATTTTTCGCGGCAGCATCCGGCTCAACTCCTCGGCGCTCGCCTTCTTCAGATTTGCCACGCTGCCATACCGCTGCAGCAGTCGCTGCGAAGTTCGCGGCCCAATCCCGGGAATATCCAGCAGTGCGGTATGCGTCTGCCGGGCCTCGCGCCTCTGCCGGTGAAAACCAACGGCAAAACGGTGTGTCTCATCGCGAATCTGTTGAATCAGGTGCAGCACCGGCGAGTGCCGCTCCAGAATCACCGGTTCGTCTTCCTGCCCCAGCACATACAAGATCTCTTCCTTCTTCGCGATGCTCGCCATCGGCTGGTTGATAATCTGCAGCGAGTCCAGCGCCAGAGCCGCCGCATGCAACTGCCCCAGTCCTCCGTCAATCAGGACCAACCCTGGCAATGCTTTCTTCTCCTCCTGCAGCCTCCGGTATCGCCGCACCACCGCCTCATACATGCTGGCGAAGTCGTCGTTCTGGGCGCGCTCGCGTCCTCTCGGGGCTTCATCGCCGCGAATGATAAATTTCCGATAGTCCGATTTCTTCATCCGCCCGTTTTCCCATACGACCATGGACGCAACCGTGTCCGTCCCCTGAATGTGCGAAATGTCGAAGCTCTCAATTCGCTTTGCCTCCTCGGGAAGATTCAAAGCGGACTGCAACGCTTCGCCGATCGCTTTCGATGTCGGCTTCAGTACGCGGAACCTCTGCTCAAAAATATGCTTGGCGTTATTTTCCGCCAGATCCAGAAACGCCCGCTTGCTCCCTCGCTGCGGGGTAAAGATCTCCACCTTGTGCCCCGCGCGTTCGCTCAGCAATTCGCCCAGCAAGGCGTGGTCCTCGAAATCGATCGGCACGTGAATCATCTTCGGCAGGTATTCCGCTTCCAGATAAAGCTGCTTCAAGAGCGAAGGCACGAATTCGTGCGGATCGAACTCTTCCAGTTCCTCCCAAAAAAATTCCCGCCGGTCCACCACGCGCCCCGCGCGAAGGTGAAACAGATTCGCCGCCACCAGTGGCGGCTCGGCGTAATACGCCAGCACATCCGTATCATCTCCCTGCGCTGAAGCGATCCGCTGCCGCTCCTCGATGTCATCCAGCGTCCGCAACAAATCTCGGTACGATGCCGCCTCCTCAAATCGCTCGCCCTCCGCCGCGGCCAGCATCCGCTCCTCGATGCTCTTCATCAAGTCCTGCCGCCGGCCTTCCAGAAACATCCGCGCATCCCGCACCGCCTCGGCGTAGCGCGCATCCGTGGTCAATCCCTCCGCGCACGGTCCCAGGCAGCGATGAATATAAAACTGCAGGCACGGCCGCGGGTGAACCTTCGTCAGATCCACATAACACGAAGGCACCAGAAACCGCTTGTGAATGAGGTGCAGAATCCGCCGCGCTAGGCTCGCCGGGAAATAGGGCCCGAAATAAAGCGACCCATCCTTCTTTACACGTCGCGTGAAATAAACCCGCGGATATTTTTCGTATAGCGTCAGCTTGATGTACGGGTATGTCTTGTCGTCCCGCAGCATGACGTTGAACTTCGGCTTGTACTGCTTGATGAGATTGTTTTCGAGCGCCAGCGCCTCGCGCTCGTTTTCTACTAATATCGTTTCCAGGTCGGCGATCTCTCGCGCCAGAGAACCCGTCTTCGCATCCACCCAGCGCGATTCCAGAAAGTACGAACGCACGCGATTCCGCAGCGAGCGCGCCTTCCCGACGTACACCACCTTGCCTGCGGCATCCTTAAACAGATAGACCCCCGGCGACTCGGGGAGCGACGCTGCTTTTTCGCGGGGTTCCATGGAATTGAAGCGGCGCGGCCGTGCCTTCCAGCCGCCTCTTTCATCTTACGGTGAATCGAATCGGAAAGAGAAACACCTTCCCCGTCCCCCCCGACGCCCCTCTTGGTCCTGACGCTCGCGCACCGGCTCAGTTTTCGATTGGCAAGCCTCCTTCATTAAGTCCTTCCACGAATCAGGAAACTAGCCATAAATGCCGAGTGTCCAATTTGAGACATATGAGATGAAGCGGTCTTCGTAACCCCGCAAATAATTGAACGTTTATGCTTGCGTAAGATGTTATGCTGAGAGCAACTCGGCGACGCAAGCCATTCAGTGCGTCGGTTCCTTCGCATACCGGGCACTGACCATCCTTCGCTGTTTCAGACAACGCCCCAGCCAAGCCTCAGTGGAAAAGAGCTCACCGTGGGGCGTCTCTTGCGCACGTACGTGTCACCAATCGGGCTGGTTTTCGGCCGATCTTTTTTCCCGCTTTTTGCAATTGTGATCATCGTCGGTGCGGCGCTCTGGGGGCCCTGGGTGAGCCTCGGAGTCACAGTCGTTGCGATCGCCGCCGCGTTGAGGTCCCTATGATGCCAGAGGCCCGCGACTTCCCGGCCCCGGCAGCGTTGCGGCCCTGGCGCCTTCTCTCCAATCCGCAGGATTGGCACTGCGTAATCTTTCATTTCATCTGCCTCACCGCCTATGCTTGCGCGTTCTGGCTCTACCTGCATCCAGAAGCAGCGGGCATCACCGGGACATGGTCTCGCATCGCCTTTGTCCTGGCTTCGGCCTTGGTCCTGGGCTGGATCTCCGGAATCGATGTCGGCGTCAATTTCCACAACCACTCCCACCGGCCAATCTTCACTTCGCAATTCCTCAATCGCTGGTTCGGCCGGATCTGGACATTTTCGGGCGGCTGGCCTTCATTCTTCTGGGAGTACTGCCATGTCACCATTCACCACGCCAACCTGCTGTCCGCTGCGGATTGGACGTTACCCAAACATGCGCTTGACGGAAAATTTGAAAATTTTCAGCGCTACCTGTTCACACATTGGCCGTGGCGTCTTTCGATGCACCTCTGGAAGGATTTTACCGCGCGCCAAACCCTCCGGCGCCGCTCGTTCCGCGAACTCGCCATCTTCCTCGCGCTTTGGTCCATTCCCTTCTGGATCGATCCGGTCATGGCCGTATGGCTTTGGGCGCTGCCGCACTGGATCGCCAACGCGTTCGTCATGAATTCAGGAATGTACGTCCAGCACGCGGGATGCGTCCCGAAAACTCCCGCCAAACCGGTAAGCCACTCCACGGTATTCGTTTCGAATCTCTTCAATCTCACCATGTTCAATATCGGTTTTCACTCCGAGCATCATGACCATCCCCGGGTCCACTGGTCGGAACTCCCCGAACTGCACCAGCGTCTCAAGCAGGACCTGATTGCCGGCGAAGCCCACGTGGTTCCCTTCGGCAATTATCACGCAGCCTTTCTCCTCGCCGGCGATGATGCCCGCCAAAAAGGCTTCGACGAGCAGGACTCAAGATACAAAAGCACTCGATAGCCATCTGCGACTTGGCCTGGCAACTCGTCCTGGAATAAACTGAATCCGATAAGGGGGAGTACCTCAGTTGATTCACACCCGATCGCTGCGCATTGTGGCCACAGTGACGATCTTCAGTCTCTTTCTATGCGGCGCGTCCGTGGGCGCACAGGATCCTCCGGCAAGCGCGCCGCCGCCCACCCAGCCGCCATCCAAGCCAAAGAAAAACGTGGACTCAGCCGTGAACTCGGCCCCCGACCAGCCGCAATGGGATCCCCTGCGCGCCGAAAAGGATCTCGACGTCGGCAAGTACTACATGAAAAGAGGGGACATAGACGCCGCCATCGACCGCTTCGAAGACGCCACGACCGCGAAGCCCGGTTACGCCATTCCCTTCCTCTATCTGGGTGAAGCCTACGAAAAGAAAGGCAAGAAGAAGCCCGCGGTAAAAGCCTACCAGCGCTACCTCGATCTCTATCCCCACGCCGAAGACGGCGACAAAATCCGCAAAAAAATCGAAAAACTAAACAAAGAAATCGACAAAGAAAAAACCAAGCTGTAGCGGCCACCTTCAGGTGGCCAGGCTTTGCGTACGAGAAACAAATCCTACCCCGCCAACCGGTCCAAAAACTTCCTCGCGGCCCGGAAATGCTCGTATCTCTTCTCCTCCGCCCGAAATTCCGGCGAATGCGAAATCAGGCTGCACCCCGACCGCCGCGTCGGATGCTTCACATGCAGCATCTCGTGATAAAGCACATACTCCACCACAAATTGCGGCACAACCGGCCGGTCCATGCTCCGATTCAGCACAATCTGGTTCGGCCCGGGGTCGTAGCAACCAAACTGCCGCAGCCACGTCCGGCTGCTCCAGGCAATATGTGGCCGCTCAAGCTTTTGCGAAAAATACTTTCCATTCAGTTGATCGAAGATCGCGACCAGGTCGTGATGCTCTCCCTGCGGAGAAGCCGCCGCCGGGCGCACCCGTCGCCGCCGCAGATGATTGATCCGGCTGCGCGTCCGGTCCGACCGCGCATACTCCAGATACGGCCGCACCAGCGCCCGCGAAGGCCGCCGCCGAAACACCCGCGCCAGCAGAAGCGCCGCCGCGCCCTCCAGCACTGCCTGTGGCGCGCGCCGCAAAAGATCCGAAAAGCGCACGTGGTAGACGTCACCCCGCCGCCGCAAGGTAATCACCAGGCTGCTGTACGCGTAAAACTCCACATGGAAATGCGGCGGCCGCCCCTCGCAGCCGATCCGCGTAAACATTCGTTGAAACAGCGCTTCTCCCCCTGAAACGTGGGACCCAACTTTGCCGCGCGGACTCAATGCTTACGCCTCAATTCTTTCTCCGGATCGGTGGCGGCGCCGCCTTCTTCCTGGCCTTTTCCGCTTCTTTCAGCGCGTCCTCGGTGCCTTCCACCGCGTCGTCGAGGTTATCCTTGTAAACCTCCAGCTCGGGGCCGCTGGTGGAATACTTCTTCAGAATTTCCAGAAAGTCCTTGGACTTCGTCGCCATCAGGTCAATTCCCTGCCGGATATTGTCCTGCTTCTCCAAACCAAGCTGAATCAGGTCCGCCGCGTCGTCCACGCAGCCGATGTAGGAATTCATCAGATAATTGAGCATTTCCGTGTGTTTGTTCGAAGACGGATGGTCCAGCTCATACTGGAATTTTGTCAGGCGGTCTTCCGCAAAGGTCAGGAACAATTTGATGCGGTCATTGGTCGTCTCAGCGTCACGAATCTTTTCCGCTTCGACGGAAGAAAGATAGTCCTTGTCGACACGTTGCGCGGCCGCGCGAGCGGGCATCACGCTGCAAGCGCCAAACGCCGCGAACACCATCAGGGCCACCAGCATGAATTTCCGATTCATGGTTTCGCCTCTGCCGCCGGAGGCACTTTCACCGGATCCTTCGTCCGTCGTGGAAACAACAGCCGGATCAAAGCGTCGTCCGTTTCGATCAAATCCTTGCGCACGATCTCCAAAGGCGGACGCAAATCTTCCGGCGCCACTAGCAAAGTATCCTCCACCTCGCGGATGCCCTGCCGTACCTCCAGCTCCAGCTGCCGGTATCCGCCCGGATGGCGGTCCGCATCCGGCTCCTGTTTCCTCAGAAGCTGAAACGCCTGCCGCACGTTGTCCCGGTATTTCTCAAATAACAGTCCGACAGCAACGAAATCGCCCGCCTTGCTCGCCTGAATTGCCGCGTCAAATTCAAGCGCGCCGAGTTTCTGCAGGTCTTTAATTTTGGCGACGGCGTGGTTTTCCCGGTCGAAATGGGTTTGCAGCTCTTTCAGTTTGTCCGTTGCCCCAAGCGCACCGGCGCACGAAAGCGCCGCGGCAGCCATCAGGACAACCAACCGGCCGCCCCGTCCGGCGCGCCGGTCATTTCTTCTTCTCCGCCCGTTTTTCGAGGACATGAATCCGCTGGTTCGCCTGCCAAACCTGGTCCGGATGCTGGTTCCCATCCAGGTCCAGAAATTTCCGATAAGCGTCCAGGGCGGGTTGAACCTGATTGAGTTTATCGTAACAAAGCGCGCGAATAAACCACACGCCGGCGCCCGGCTTTTCCATCTTGTCCACAACGTCGTAACCCGCCAGCGCCGCGGCATAATTTCCGCCCTGGTAAAAAGTCGCGGTCAAGTCTTTCCAGTAAACGACGTTGCCCTTGTCCAGTTGAACGGCAATCTTCAATTCGTGTTCGGCATCCGCAAACTCGCGCTTCTGCAGATACAGCCGCCCCAGCCCCCCATGGAGCTGCGCATCCCGCGGCGCAAGCGCAATCGCCTGCTTCAACGTGGCAATGGCCTCGTCGAATTTGTTTTGTCCGATCAGGATATCCGCGCGAAGACGCAGGGCATCGAGCGACGCCGTCTGGCCGCTCGCGGACTTCTCCGTTTCCGCAAGTGCTTCGTCAAACTGCTTGTTCGCGACCAGAAGCTGCACAAATCGCGTCCGCATCGTGGAGTCCTGTGGCTCGGCGGCGAGATAATTTCGGTAAGCCTCGAGCGCCTCCGGCTTACCCTCCGCATCAAGACTCAATGCCAGGCCTCGAAGCCCCACCGCGGACTTCGGCTGGCTTTCGAGAACCGCCCGAAACCTTTTCTCAGCATCCGCCGGCTTTTTCAACCGCAGGTATACGCCACCCAAATGGGCCAGCGCCTCCGTATCGCCGGCATTCAAATGCGCGGCGGACTCAAACGCCTCGGCCGCTCCGGCCAGATCTCCCGAGCGCTCCAGCGCAACACCCAAAAGAAAACGCGGCCGGCTCTGGCTGGGCATCAGATCAACAGCCCTGCGCAGTGGCGCCACGGCCGCGGCGGGATCTTTCTCCAGCAGTAAGATCCCAAGATTCAGCTGCGCCTCCGCCATCTTCGGCTCCAGTGCGATGCAGCGCTCGTATTCCGCGCGTGCCTCGTCTACGCGATTAAGCCCCGTGTATGCATAAGCAAGCTGGAAATGCGCAAACGCCACATCCGGTTTTTCGGCCAGAAATTTTTGCAGCAGCGCAATGGCGGCTTCAAAATTATTTTTGTCGAGCGCCGCCTGCGCCTCGTCCAGCAGATCGTTCAACGGATTCTGAACTTTTTGCGCCTTGGTCTGCGGAGACTTGCTGGAGGGATTCTGCGCTTGCTGGAAATTTGAAGCTGAAAACGCTGCGGGTATATCGGCGGAAAGTAAAAGAAGAAACGCGAGTGCCATGCTGCGCTGCACGCGTTTTCTCATCACGGCTCCCGCGAAGTTGTCTTGCCGCTTTCATCTCGCGCGCCAGCAGGGCCATCGCCCGTCGCGACACCATTCCCCGGACGCTTCGCCGCGCCGTTCCCGTTCGCAAGCGACTTCGCCAGATAACGCCCGGTGTGCGATTGGGCATTCCGCGCCACCTGCTCCGGCGTTCCCGTGGCTATAATTTTCCCACCCTGGTCGCCGCCTTCCGGCCCCATATCAATCAACCAGTCGGCGGACTTGATGACGTCCAGATTGTGCTCAATCACCAGCAGCGACGCGCCCGACTCCAGCAACCGCCGAAACGCGCCCAGCAATTTCGCGATGTCGTCAAAGTGCAGCCCGGTCGTCGGCTCGTCGAGAATATAAAGGATGCCTTGATTCTCCGAACGAGTAAGATGCGCCGCCAGCTTCAAACGCTGCGCCTCTCCACCGGATAAAGTTGTCGCCGACTGTCCCAGCCGCAAATATCCAAGCCCGATCTCGTTCAACACCCTCAATTTCGAAATCACCTTCGGCACATTCACAAAAAACGCCAGCGCCTCGCGCACCGTCATGTCCAGCACGTCGTGCACATTCTTCCCGTGGTAGCGCACCTCAAGAATGCTCGATTTGAACCGCTGCCCCCGGCACTCCTCGCAAATCAATTCCACATCCGCAAGAAACTGCAACTCGACGGTCACCGTCCCGTCGCCCTGGCACGTCTCGCATCGCCCACCGGGAACGTTGAACGAAAAA
>Ga0210410_10002204_pt1 | contig 17594 bp, 8 predicted proteins | sample IncBWC4MmetaG_FD_161058 | JGI IMG/M metagenome (GOLD analysis project Ga0210410, IMG submission 161058) | Forest soil microbial communities from Barre Woods Harvard Forest LTER site, Petersham, Massachusetts, United States - Inc-BW-C-4-M | ecosystem: Environmental > Terrestrial > Soil >... | reverse complement strand
TTCCTGTTCGCATTTGTGGATCGCCATCTCGGAGACTACGCGGAGCGATGGATCTTTCACGCGCCCAACTATCGCGTCCTGGCACGGGACTTGTCGGAGATGCTGGCAAAGCTTCGCGAGAATGACGTGCTGGCGGGAGCGGTGGAAACCGCGGCTCGGCGAGCGCTTGACCTGAAAGGAGTCCACCTGGTTGCGGCGGACAAGTTACCGCGATCAGCCTGGTGGGATGCGATCAGTGCCGGCGAGCTGGTGGAACTCGATTGCCGCGACCCTTTGCTCGCGCGTCAGGAACTGGCCGAAGTGGAGCTGCTGGTGCCGGTCCGCGCCGAGGGTCAAGTGAGCCACGTGATGGCGGTTGCGCCGGGGAATGCCCGCCGCGGCCTGGTTACGCACGAGGTAACCTTTCTGCGCACCGTGGCGGCGCAGTTTGGGCACCGGCTCGACGCGTTGCGGATGGAGGAGCGGAGGGTCGAATCCAAGAGCCGTGAAGCAGTGCTGCAGCAGCAGATCACGGAGGCTGAACTTCGCGCTCTGCGCGCACAGATCAATCCGCATTTCCTCTTCAACTCACTCAACAGCATCGCCAACCTGGTGGTGATCAACCCGGAAAAAGCGGAGACCATGACGCTGCGGCTGGCGCGTGTCTTCCGCCATGTGCTTGCCAATTCTGCGCGGCCCCTGGTTGCGCTGCATGAAGAGATTGAGTTCCTGCAGACGTATTTGCAGATTGAGGAAGCCCGATTCGGCAGCCGCCTCCATGTGGAGATCGCGGTCGACCCGGCAATCGCCATGGAGCCGATTCCATCGCTGATTCTTCAGCCAATCGTTGAAAACGCGCTCAAGCACGGGCTGGCGCCGAAGGCCGGCCCTGGCAATCTTTGGATCACCGCCGAGGCGACGGGAAGCCAGGTTTGCCTGCGCGTGGAAGATGATGGTATTGGACCCGGGAACGGCACATCACAGAGGAACGGCCAAAATGGACACGCGAAGGGAGTAGGCCTCGAAAACGTGGCGCTGCGCCTCAACGCCCTTTATCAAAGCCAATCGCGCATTACTTTGGAAACGCGGGAGGCCGGCGGCACGCGCGTCACCATCTTGCTGCCCCGGGAAAGCGGACAGACCGCGTGATGCGGAGCTTGATCGTCGACGATGAAGCCGACGCCCGCACGCGGTTGATCCGATTGCTGCAGGTTCACGATGAAGTTGCCGTCATCGGCGAGGCCCACGACGGTCTGGAGGCTGTAGAAAAGATCGAAGAGTTGGCGCCTGATCTTCTCTTCCTCGATATCGAGATGCCCGGACTTAAGGGCTTCGAGGTACTGCGGTCGGTTCCGTCCGCCACACCGATGCCACTTGTGATCTTCACGACGGGATACGACGAGCACGCGCTCGCGGCCTTCCAAGCCAATGCGCTCGCATACCTGCTCAAGCCCATCGAAGCTGCGCGTCTCTCAGTGGCGGTGGAGCGTGCTTGCAGGCTGTGCTGTCGGCCCGAGGAAAAGGAAAGCGAGCGGGAAAGACTTGCGCGGGCAACAAACGAGGCGCCCCGATTCCTGCGTCACATCGTTTGCCGTAAACATGGGCGCGCGTTGCTGGTTCCATCTGAGGACATCCTGTGGTTTCAGGTGCAGGATGGCATTGTGCGCGCGACTACGGCCACAGACTCTTTCTGGGTCAACTACCAGCTTGCCGAACTCGAAGCTGCGTTGCCGTCGGACGTATTCTTCCGCGCGCGCCGCGAGGTCCTGGTGAACATTGCGCAGATCAGCGAGATCAAGCCCTACTTCAAGAGCAGCTTTCTGCTGGTCATGTCCGACTCTGCGTCGACGGAGATCGCCGTGAGTGAACGGCAAGCCCGGCCGTTCCGCCTGCGCGTGCCTGGTTTGTGACCTTACACTTTTCGCGGCGGGTGGCGGCGACAGCAAAGACTTCGCGCCCGATCGATCATATCCGCATTCATTCTTTTCCCGTTCGCGACATCCCCCAACCTTCCTTATGGTGAGGAGAATTCGGAGTTCCGGATGAGGTGACGGAATGATGAAATCCGATGTCTCGATTGATCATTGAGCGATGCTCGGCAATGACGGCCGCAGGGCTGGCCGGCTCACTGGCGTCCTGCTCCGCGAGGACCAAGGCTTCACTCGCGACAGCGAACTCCGCGCCGATGCGGCGCAGATTTGATCAAGGTAGTTCTTATCACGGGCGCGACCTCTGGAAGTGGACGAGCAGCGGCACTGCAGTTTACCGCGGAAGGCGCCAAGGTGAGTTTCTGCGGACGACGAGCAACGCTGGCAAACGAATTGCGGAGCGCTATCAAAGCTCGCGGCGGCGAGGCGCAATATATACGGGTCGACGTACGCAATGAGAGCGATATTAAAAACTTCGTGGATCGAACCGTCGAAAAGTTCGGAAGGCTCGATGTGGCATTCAACAATGCCGGCATTACCTTGGAAGAGCCGCTCCACGAATACAGTTCTCAGGAATGGGACGACGTAATCAACACCAACCTGCGTGGTGTCTTTCTGGCGATAAGGTATGAAATCCCTAATATGCTGCGCAGCGGAGGCGGCAAATTCGTTGTCACCTCCTCGTCGAATGCCTTACCCACAAGCGAGCGGCGTTCCGCGTATTCAGCGAGCAAACGTGGATCAGTCGGACTGATACAATCTGCTGCCGCCGTGAAAGCTGGCATTATTCCGGTTCTCAACTGATCTCGCCGGACTCCGGCTGCCCGAATCGATCGAAGGCTGGAATCGCAAGCTGTTGTTCGAATCGCGGAGTTGGTGCATCATTTCTGTGCCCAAGCGTCCATCAAAATCACTTCGCGGCGATACTTGTTGGGATCCTCAACGCTTTGTCCATCTGGATACACGCTAGACTAGCATCGTGGCAGCTTTCCGGGTCTCAACGGCCAAAGGTTTCCGGAACAGCCCACAGCGCGAACACACCTTGCTGCGCGACAGAGATTCAGGATGGGCATACTTGATCTTCACCAACAATGCGAAGAGGGGCCGCCGATCTCCACTTCGAGTACTAGGCATCTTGATCCTTCTTTTCTTCGCAGGATCCGGGATCTCGGAGGCACCGGTTTACGCACGTATCCGCACGCAGGACATAGGAGCGGAGTCACTCGCTCAGCAAGACTCGAGCGCCAGCCGCTATCCAGAATTGGTCGATATCACGAATTCTACGAAGATCACGTTCGAGCATCTTTCGAGTCCGGAACAGAAGTACATTATTGAATCGATGAGTGGTGGCGTCGCGTTAATCGACTACGATCGTGACGGCTGGCCAGATATCTACTTTACAAATGCGCAGAGCGTATCTATGGCCCAGGCTGGAAAGAAAGCGCGCAGCGCGCTTTATCACAACAACCGCGATGGTACGTTTACTGATGTTACTGACTCTGCCGGTGTTGGATATCCCTGTTCGGCCCAGGGCGCTGTTGTCGGCGATTACAACAATGATGGTTGGCCAGATCTACTCGTGACCTGTTTTAGTGGCGTGGTTCTGTACAGAAACAACGGTAACAATACCTTTACCGATGTGACGGTAGCGGCGGGGTTGGGAAGCGATCGTCTCTGGGCGACTGGCGCGGCATTCGGCGACTACGACGTAGACGGTTGGGCCGATCTTTTTGTTGCCCACTATGTTGAATTTGATTTGCATAACATGGCTGCCTTCGGGTCAAAGAACACATGCAAGTATGTAGGTATCGATGTTCAGTGCGGGCCCCGCGGAATGAGAGGATCTCCTGACAGCCTTTATCACAACAACCGAAACGGGACCTTCACCGATGTGTCCTTGAAGTCCGGCGTCGGCGACTCAGAACACCGATACGGGCTCACTGCCGTTTGGTCGGATTTTGATAATGACGGCCGACTCGATCTACTGGTGGCGAACGACGGGCAGCCCAACTATCTCTATAAGGGCGACGGGAGCGGAAGGTTCACCGACGATGGCTTTGCGTCGGGGGTTGCATACAACGACAACGGCGCGGCTCAGGCCAACATGGGGATCGCGCTGGGTGACTACCTCCATGCTGGCCGCATGTCCATCCTCATCTCTCATTTCGACAATGAATATGCGGTCCTGTATCGCAATGAGGGGAGGCTGAACTTTACAGACGCCTCCGCGGCTTCAGGTATAGCCAGGGCTACGCGTGGCTGGGTCGGCTGGGGAGACGCGTTTGTCGATTTCGCCAATGCCGGATGGCCCGATGTTTTCCTGGTAAATGGCCATGTCTATCCGCAGGTGGATAGCGTTCCCGAAGGTCCGCAATATCGAGAACCGAAGATTCTGCTCAGAAATCAACGTGATGGGACCTTCCGCGATATTAGCCATGATCTTGGTCCCGCTCTTCAGATCCCGCAGGTCAGCCGGGGAATGGCGATCGGCGACCTGTTCAATGACGGCAGTTTAGAGGCAGTGATAGAAAACCTGGTTGGCCGCCCGATGATCCTTCGTCCGATAGGTAGGAGCTTGAATCACTGGATCAGCTTTCAGTTGGAGGGCGTAAAGAGCAATCGCATGGCTCTCAATGCAAGGGTGCAAGCGACGGCAGGCCAGTTGGTTCAACTGGGAGAAGTCACGAGTGGCGGCAGCTACCTGTCGCAAAACGACGCTCGCATTCATTTCGGCTTGGGTGATCACGCTCTTGTCGATGCTGCGGAGGTGCGTTGGCCGGGCGGCGGCGTTGAGCGTTTCACCAACCTGAACGCAGACCGGTTTTACCTTGTTCGCGAGGGCGCCGGGATCGTCTCCTCAAGGCCCGCAAACCCGCACCCCGACCTGCCGTGATAAACAAGTAGCGAGACGCGAGCAGTCCAGTAATCGATTACTATCGGGAGTTTCCTTATTGTTCGGCTAATTTGGTCGGTCGGAAAGAGCAAATTGTCTCTGAGTAAAGGGATTTTTCAGGTGCTGTTTGACGTGGTTGGAAAACCTCCGGCTCTCTGTCACTTTCAGATTGACAAGCCTCGCACTATGGGTTGAGAATTCTCGCCGATTCTGACTTCCGGATTCGCAAGACCCGGAATTTGCTCAGGCGTTTCATTGAGACGAGCAGCCCTCCGGTCATCGGCTGAAAGTGGCTGGAGGAAAAAAGGGATCAGGGATCTTGCCTGCCGTGATTGACTTTCCCCGTGGCACTTCCTGCGAATGCGTGCACATTTTTCAATTGGACAGCACTTCCAAGGAAGCCATTCATCTTTCAATACTTACGATTGGGCACGCTCATCGTAAGGGGACACGGAAACCGCGAAATTGGACACCTGCAACCGAACCGATTCGGGATTTGAACAGTCGAACGGCCGGTTGGGGTCATTGCTTCCAAAGCGCTGCACCCACCACCGGAAAGTAGCGCTCTTGGCAAACAGATTACCGCCGCGAAAAGAAGCGAGCGGCCGACATAGTAAGCGTTTTCTCAGGAGGCAAATATGCAGCGCTGCGGAGTTCAGGCGTCAACGTGTGCACGCAGGAGCGGCACACTCGGTCTGCAATCGAAATTCCTGAAGATGAGTGGGTGGGGCATACTGCTTCCCCTTTTCGCAACAGTGCTTTTGTTGTTGCCGCTCCGGGCAATGTGCCAGGACAATGCCACAATCACTGGGACAGTGGTGGACGCCTCGGGCGCTCTCGTCCCCAACGCCGCGTTGTCTCTTACCAATCCGGCGACCAATCAAATTCGCGACACGAAGAGCAACTCGGCGGGAGCCTACCGTTTCCCCAATGTCGGTGTCGGTAGCTACACATTGGACGTTTCGGCCCAGGGATTTCAGAAATACACAAAGACGGGCATTGTGGTTAACGTAGCGCAGACCCTGGAGGAGAACATCACGCTGTCAGTCGGAAACCAAACCCAAACGGTGACTGTTGCGGCGGATGCTCTGCAGGTTCAGACCGAGACAAGCGAGGTGAGCAATCTCATCAGCGGGCAGCAAGTGGAACAGCTGGCGACGAACGGCCGCAACATTACGTCGCTTGCGGCGCTCGGTCTCGGAGTTTCGAACAATCTGCCTCCGTTTGGAGGCGTGAACGCGCTGACCTCCGCGAATGGCATCAGCTTCAACGGGACCCGCACAACGCACAACATTTACATGATCGATGGGGGAGAGCAGAACGATCGTGGTTGCGGCGGATGCTTCATGAATTTGCCGTCCCAGAATGCCATTGTCCAATTCCAGACGCTGGACAGCAATTACAGTCCCGACTATGGCATCGGATCGGGTGGCACCATCCTCATGGTGCTCAAGTCGGGTACCCGCAACTACCATGGAGAGCTCTACGAATTCAATCGCAACACGGATTACAACGCCAACGATTACTTCACGAAGGCCGGCGGTAAACCAAGATCGAAATTCCAACTGAACGAACCCGGTGGCAACATCGGCGGGCCTCTTTGGATCCCTCACGTCTACAACGAGAGCAAAAGCCGCACCTTCTTCTTCTGGAATGAAGAGTGGCGCCGACTGATCCAGGGCAGCGCCCCATCGGTACAGAACGCCATCCTTGCGACTAACTTCCCGACCGCTGGGCAGGACTTGCATTACACACCGCCGAAGGGGGTGGCGCCCCTTGTTCCCGCTACCACCGACCCGGCCAAGCTGGCGCTCTACGCTGCAGACGGCCTCACCGCGGGACAGCCGTTCCCGAACAATGCGATCCCCGCCAATCTCTTGGACCAGAATGCGGTGCTGGAGGTCAACGCGGGAACCTTTCCCAAGCCGAATTTTAATAACGGCACCCAATACATTGCTTCGATTCCGCAGCCGACCAACGTTCGCGAGGACATCGTTCGGATCGATCACTCCATTACCAGTAAGTATCAACTGATGGGGCACTACCTCCACGACACTTTGGCGCAGAACTACTATCCGCCGCTGTGGGGAAACAGCACCTACCCCACCGTTGGAACAGCCATGAACAACCCGTCGTACTCGGCGGTCATTAAGCTGACCCAAACCTACACCCCCAACCTCCTTAATGAAACCGCCTTCCTGTACAGTGGCAACAAAATTACTCTCACTCCCGTTCCCGGTCCGGGCGGCGGCCAGTTCCAGCAGCCCAGCGGATGGACCGCGACCAGCTTCTTCCCCGCGGCCAACAACCTGATGCATCGTCTGCCCGAAGTTCAGCTGATCGGTTCCCCGTTGCAAGTGACCTGGAGCCCGAGCTATTACCCGTGGAAGAACGGTTATGAGGGCTTTGAATACCGGGATGACATTTCCTGGACCAGGGGCCACCACCAGTTCAAGTTTGGTTTCAACTGGCTGCATGATTACAAAAACCAGCAGCTGCAACACAACACAAATGGAGTGGTGCAATTCAATTCAAGCGCCTTTTCGGGCGACTCTTACATCAACTTCCTGCTTGGAGATGCCTCGTATTACGACCAACTGGAATTCCTGGCGGGCAAGCACTGGGTGAACAACAACTACGGTTTCTATGGCAACGACAACTGGCACCTCACCCCGCGTCTTACGTTAAACCTCGGCCTCCGCTACGATGGCCTGCCGCACGCATTCGAACGCTACAACAAGTTCGCCAATTTTGTTGCGGCTGATTACAACACTAGCCTCGGCAACCCGGTGCAGGGTGATGGCACTTTGACTCCAGCATCACTTTCTACATTTAGCGCCACCGGAAGCGAGCAATTCTATCTCAACGGAATCAGGGAAGCGGGCGTGAACGGCTTCCCGCGGGGCAACGTTCAGAACCGCTACTTCACTTGGCAGCCCAGGGTAGGATTTGCAATGGACGTCTTCGGGAACGGCAAGACAGTGTTGCGGGGCGGTTACGGAATGTTCTTTGAACGAGTTCAAGGCAATGACGTCTACAACGCGGCTCTGAACCCGCCGTTCGCATACATTCCCTCTGCGAACAACGTCTCCTTCTCCAACCCGAACCAGAGCGCCCTGACGGGGGCTATTACTCTGAATCATTTCCCGTCGAGCCTGACCAATATCAAGTACAGCTATCCGCCTCCCGGCACGGCGGATTGGAGCTTCGGCATTCAACGGGAAGTCGCTCCATCGGTTGTCGCGGTGCTGCAGTATGTCGGTTCCGGTGGGTGGGATCAGAACAATGACCGCCAGATCAATACCCTGCCTCTCGGCGACATAGCAGATCGGCAGGGCGTAGCAACGGGCAAACTTAATCCCAATAAGTATCGAATCTTTCCCGGGTTCGCGGCGATCAACCAGGAGGAGAACGAGACGAACTTCAATTATCACTCCTTGCAGGCCGGGATCCGCATCGAGAACAGGCACGGGCTCACAACCCAGGTCGCTTACACCTGGTCGCACAACATCTCGGATGTCAGCAACGACCTGAATGGCTTATCGAACCCATTTAATGCTAGGTACGACAGGGGATCGGACACTGGCTTTGATCGGCGCCACATTTTGAACGTGAGCTACATCTACGCGCTTCCGTTCTTCCAGAACAACGCATCGAATCTGGCGGCAAGGGAGATTCTTGGTGGGTGGTCGGTCTCGGGCATCACGGTTGCGGAAAAGGGCGTGCCTCTTCTGATCCGCTACACCGGTTCCGATCATCTTGGATTGACCGCGGGCACGAATCGCCCCGATCTGGTAGCGAAGGTTGGATATCCCAAGACATTCAGTCAATGGTTCACCACCAGTTCGTTTGCGGACCCAGTAGCTCCCTGGGCTGGGGGCTCCAACCAGGGCTTTGGAAATGCTGGCAAAGACTCGGTGGTAGGACCAGGAATATTTAACTGGAACCTGTCATTGTTCAAGACAATTCTTCTTAGCCCGCATGACTCGGGACCCCGTGTTGAATTGCGATTTGAGTCGTACAACACCTTCAACCACGTGGATCCTCAGGGAATCGACGTCAACAATCACGATTCAAACTTTGGGCATGTCACCAGCGACTATGGGCCTCGCACCCTGCAACTGGGGGGCGAATTCAAGTTCTAAGAGCATCCATTCTCATGAGCGGGCGCGGCAGTGAATCCACTGCCGCGCCGTCGTATTTTCCGGCCGCGTTTGTCACGCTCCGTTGTTAAGGGTGAGAATCTTGGCAGAGGAGTTTTGAGGCTCGTTTTGGATTTCAAACTGCTGCCTTCGGCACTAGTGATCGCGGTTACACTCAATTGCACCGCGCAATCGGGTGCGAGCAGCGAGCGCGACACGGCCTTTGCGCTGGAGCAGGCGGGAAGATATGCAGAATCGGAAACGGCTTGGAAAGCGGTGGTGACCGATTATCCGAGGGATGCTGAGGCCTATGCGCATCTCGGACTGCTCGAAGCACGACAGGAACATTACAAAGAATCCGTGCCTTTTTATCGCACGGCGTTGGCTTTGAATCCTCAGATGCCGGGACTGCGGCTCAACCTTGGCCTCGCGTTCTTCAAGGGCGGGGAGTTGAAGCAGGCCATTCAGGTTTTTACTCCGTTGCTGAAAACCGAGCTACGCGCTTCGCCTGAAGCGCAGCGAATCATCGCCCTCCTGGGGCTGGCACACTATGGGGTGGCAGACTACGCGGTCGCCTCACACTATCTCAAGGACGCGACTGCCAGTGACCCGAAAAACTTGCAGTTCCAGCTGCTTCTGGCGCGCAGTTGCCTTGCGTCGCGGCAGTTTCAATGTGTGCTCGACACATACCACCAAATTCTTACTCTCAACGCCGAGTCCGCCGAAGCCGACATGCTCGCCGGTGAGGCGCTGGACGAGATGCACAATTCCGGAGGTGCGATCGAGCAGTTCCGAGCCGCAGTAAAGGCGGATCCCAAGGAGCCGAATGTACACTTTGGCCTGGGATATCTGCTGTGGACGCAAAATGAGTTTGACGAAGCGGGGCGCGAATTCCGGGCCGAACTCGCGAATGTTCCCGACCACCCGCAGGCGCTCACGTTCCTAGCCGATTCGGAGATACAATCAAGCCACCTGACTGACGCACTGGCGCTGCTGGAGAAGGCGTTGACGATCGATCCCCGAATCGGAAGAGCCCATCTCGACATCGGCATCCTGTACGCCGAAGACGGACACAACGCGGATGCTATCCGGGAACTGAGAGAAGCTGCGCGGCTTATGCCGGGAGACGCGAGCCCACATTGGCGATTGGCACGGATCTTTCAGTCCATGGGAAGAAAAACCGAGGCGAATCTCGAGTTTCAGAAGACACGGAATCTGCACAAAGCTGAAGACGACACGATCATGAACAAACTTAAGGCCGCCCAGGATAAGGGAAAGCCGAAGGACGATTTACCTGGCCAGCCGAAATACTGAGCTCGACGACGACATCGACCACTTCGCCCCAAAATTCGACGGGTACGTCATTCGCCATCCGATTCAATCAATCTCATGCGTGCTCGCATCTCAATCCTCGAGCCCATCACAACCCTTACGCGGAGAGATCGGTCGAAAGAACTTAGAGAAGCAGGTCCGAAGTTACTGCGGCGCCGATCGATCGTCGGAACTGCGTTCCAAGACCCCCTTTGATTAGACCTTGAGCGCGGTGTAGTGATTGCAAGGTCAGCTCAGGGATACCTAGCTCTTTGCCAATGGCACCCAGGCGTCGGGCGGTGATATTGGAGACATTAATCGCAGAGCCAGTGCGAGATGTTAGAACGAAGTCAACGGGACTGCCGAAGTTAGTCCGGCCCCTGAGGAGAAGGAGCATGGGAAGGAGTATTTCGGGAATCTGAATATTTCGTTGCCGGCACGTCTTCACGTCAGCCAATTCTCCGCGATACCACCTCTTCCGGACAGCTATAGTAATCGGCGGGATAAGCTCTCCATCGGAATCCAACCAGGCGCCCGTAAGATTAACGCGCCTCCATTGCAGACCGCAGATTTCAGAGACATTCATGTCAGTGAGTAGACTGATGATGACCATTTGCTTTTCGGGATACCGCATTGCTCCCAGGGCATGTTGCATCTGGTCCAGTGTAAGTCCACGTGCGCTCTTGGGATCAGTCGCTGGTAGTTTTGCCGAACAGGTCGGGTTGGCACCGGCGAAGGCCAGTTCTTGCTTGGCGTACGAAAAGACGACGCTGACCAGGCTGCGAATGTGCCTCACTGTCTGAGGCGAGTAGCCCCTCTCCAGCGCAAATCCAATCAGTCCGTGTATATGTCGCGGCCGAACGTCACGCAAGCGAAAGTGGCCAAGATAGGGCCATTCTGCATCTCTTGGAAGGATCGCAAACGAGTGCCCTCCATTGATCCCAAGCACGCGCTCACAGTCTTCGGGCGAAAGTATATACCTTAGAATTGAATGGTAATGCGCATGCCATGCCAACTTCTTTCCGGCCAAGAACTCAGGCAGGAAGCGCCTCTCGATGAACTCGGCGAGGGTCAATTGAGATCGTCTTGCCTGAGCTCCTGGGGGCATTTGTGACAGGAGATATCTTCGAGCAAGTCGACGAGCTTCAATCTCCGTGAGCGCGTCCGCTCCGGATGCGGCACCAATGCGCGTCAAGCTTGGTTGGGGATCGTGCGCGGCGTCAGCCAATCCAAGCGCGCGCCCGTCCCAGCAAAGCGTCCAAACGCCACCGCTCTCAGACAGCGTGACATTGCGCGGCAGTCGCACAGGGTCCATCTCGCCTCCTACGGCCGAGCTTACCGGCAACGAAGCGCCACAGGACAACAGGAATTCGATTGAGGTTGATGGCTAAGGGCCTGGTTGATTCGTCGGGTAGGTAGCAGTGACTTAATTCTTGCCTCGAACTGAGCACACCATAGAGAGCAAGGATGTAAGCACTCGCTTTCGCTCACCAAAGCGTACGTGCGCTCCATTGTGATTCAGATTGCGAAGGAGCAAATTGTGGAGGTCAAGTTTTGTACACAAGTTGTCAAATGTCTTCACAATCGCAAGGGGAGCTTTCTCCCGAACTACTTCCTTACTAAGCTGGTCGATGCTTCTTGAGGGGGTCAATCGATCCAGGGAGTCTCGATGGGCTGCGTTTCACTCTGTTTGCAGAGAGACCGGGGGAGCCTCGATAACCGCAAAATCGGCATCGCAGCACGACGGAAGCGGTGCAGACAAGAACTCTGTCTGAATCGGCGACCGCTTTTCTGCAGTTATCCAAAACACTGGCGATTTATTTTCTGACTATCACCTCAGCAGGCATCCGGGTAACTCCAAGCATGTAGGATTCCAAGATTCTCGCCTACGAACTGCTCAAAATGTCCTGCAGTAGTTCCGTTGCCTTCCGACTCTGAACATCCGCTAGCCTCTAGGGAGGAAAGCAATCTCTGTAGAGGGGAGATTTGACAGAAGTAATGATCAGAATCGTATTGAACCCGAAAGATGCGCCTTCCTTCGCTCGCGAACTTCAATCGGGATGGGCGTCGATCTTGGTCGAGATAAACATTCAAGTTCGAGTTTGCTTAATTCCGTCTTAGGGCCCTCCCAAAAAATCTTTGCTCTAGGGCAAGTCTGAACAAGTTCGCACCGCAAATACTCCGTGACAACCATTAGCGCGGCGCCAGTTGTGTCGCCAGTGGTAGAAGCAAACTCGCCTTGGGCGGGGAGGAGTGCAGCGCATGTCGAGGAGAATCGTAGGCACCTTGGTGCTGGCGGCAACTGGGATCGCGGCATTGCCCGCGGTCGCACAGTCCTTCAGGGTTCAATGTCCCACCAGTACGATCACTCATCCAACAGCAGCGGCTAACAATTCGGAACCGGCTTACTCGGCAGCAACAACACTCACTCCCGGCGCAAACGGCTACCTGGTGCCCTCCGGACATGTGAACGGAGCCATCAAGTGCCAACAGATTTCAGGCGGTGATGGTTACGCCACCATGGGTGATGGCACCCAGACCTACATGTTTTCGTTTGGTCCTCTGTCTGGTCTGTCCGATATCGCGAACGGGCTACCGGGCACCGAGTTTCCCACCGTCTTTAACACCCTCTATGCGGGAGCGCTGCCACTTCGGCCCGGCGACCCGGCAACCACCGGCTTGCCCTCGTTTAGTTTCAATGGCGCTGTCGGCCTGACTCCAGACATCGATGCCAACGCCGGGGCGGGCACAGTTGGCGCCGCCGTCGATGGGCACGTGGACCCGCGGCCCATCATGGACGTTGGCGTGATGAACGGCAACATTCCCGCGCCGATGATGGCGATCGATGAGGACGACGAATTCTTCCTTACTCTGACCAATGTGGGCATGATCATGCGCCCGGACCTCTTCGAGCAGCATACCGTGCACTTCCACGGCTATCCCAATGCATCATCGTTCTATGACGGCGTGCCTGACGCTTCGGTGGCCATCAACATCGGCGGCAGCTTTACCTACTACTACCTGGCCCCCGATGCCGGCACGTACTTCTGGCATTGCCACATTACGCCTCCAGAGCACCTGCAGATGGGCATGGTCGGCCAGATTTATGTTCGCCCGCGGCAGAACCGCGTGGCGGCCGGGGCCAGCCTGCACGCTGCGCTCATGGCGCAGCAGGGAGATCTGCGGACCGCCTGTAACTCGGCTACAGATATCCTCTGCACCAATCCGGTACCGCTGACAGACAACGGAGCAACCAGGGCGGCAAGCGGAAAATACGCCTACAACGACGGCGACGGCTCAACCTACTACGACGTCGAGTATCCCATCCAGATTCACGGCTTTGACCCGAACTTCCATTTTGTCGGCATGACCTTCAACCCTGAAGGATTCGCCGACATGAAAGACAAGTACTTCCTCCTGAACGGGCGAAGCTATCCCGATACCGTTACCTCGGGTCCGATGGAGACGGTATCGGCAGACGGCCTTAACCATTTCTCACAGCCGCTCCCCTCCATCATCAATATCCCCGCGGGACAAAAAGCCTTGCTGCGCATCTCTGACCTCGACGTAACCGAGTATCAGACGCTGGCCTCGCTGGGAATTCCCATGAAGGTCATCGGCTACAACGCCAAGCTGCTGCGCGATCAGTCCGGCAACAACCTCTTCTACACCACCAACTCCATCACGCTGGGCGGAGGCGAGTCGCTGGACGTGATTCTCGATACCACCGGTGTACCCACTGGTACTTACTACCTCTACACCCCCAACCTTGACCACCTGTCCAACGACGCTGAGAACTTCGGCGGGTTGATGACAGAAGTCCACGTGAACTAGGAGAGCGCGACGATGAGGCCGACGAACATGAAAGATACTTTCCTCAAAACGGGACTGCTCCTGATCGCAGGGGCCATTGGAGTGTCGCTCGCCTCGACGGCTCGCGCGGCAGCTCCTGGCATCACCGGTCCCACTTTCAACCTCACGGCGCAACCTGCCTACCTGACACAGCCTGATGGGCAGTCGATCTATTCCTGGGGTTATGGGTGTTCGGGAACACCGACGGGGTTCGCTCCATCCATGCCGGGACAGAGCTGCCCAACGATGCAAGTACCTGGCCCGACACTCATTGTCACGGAGGGCCAGACGGTCACCGTTCACCTGACTAACGGTCTTCCTACGCCCGCCGGTAACACCTCGATCTTGTTTCCGGGTTTCAACGTGACGGCGAGCGGAGGCAGTGCTGGTCTCATGACCCAGGAGGCCGCGCCGGGCGGGACTGTGACTTACACCTTCACGGCCGGAAGTCCGGGAACGCGCTCCTACTACAGCGGGACGCAGAGCGATCTGCAGATCGAGATGGGGCTCTATGGCGCCATCATTGTTGTGCCCGCGAATGTGCCTGCTGCCTGCACCGGCGGACTGCATGCAACCAATCTGCAAGCGGAAGGTTTCTGGGGTGAGACCGACTATCGGTTGGCGGCGTCAGCCTATGATCACGACAAAACCTGCTACGACCGCGAATATCTTTTCCAGTTTTCAGAGATGGATCCACGCGTTCACAGCCAAGCTTTAGCCCAGGTTACTGGCAAGGGTGCCTGCGTGGCCGGTGCGGTGGGATGCAGCCTGAGCGTTCCTACTGAGCCTTATCACCCCGCCTATTTCATGATCAATGGCCGGTCCATGCCCGACGACATGGATCCGAACTACGCAGCCGCGTACCCGCACCAGCCCTACAACGGGAATCCGCACATGCATCCCGGTGAGCAGGTATTGTTGCGCATCATCGGCCAGGGACGCTGGCAGCATCCGTTCCACGAACACGCGAATCACGTGCGCATTCTCGCGCGTGACGGCAACCTGATCCTCAGCAGTTCGAATACCGAGGATCTTGCGGGGCCAGCGCTTTTCACAACGACCACTACGCCGGGCATGGCGATGGACGGGATCTTTTACTACACAGGCAGAGGCCTGAACTGGGACATGTACGGCCACAACCCAAAGTCGGGCGACACGACGGCCAAGCTGACGTGCCTTCCGGATCCGAACGGCTATAACACCGGAGGGACCGCTTACCAGCAGATCAACTTCTGGGAGTGGTGCCAGGACCACAACAAGCCCCTGCAGGCCGCTCCATTCGGAGATGTGGCCGGTGCCGGCCCTGTCACTCTGCCTGATCCCAACATCCTCACCAACGGCGCATGGTATGGCGGAAGCCCTTATCTGGGACCAAATGCCACTATTCGCGCGGTTGGACCGACCGGCACCACGCCCCCCTCGGGCACGATCGCGAATCCGCCCAGCTCGGAAGCCGGATTCGCATTCATGTGGCACTCGCACAACGAGCGCGAGATCACCACAAACAATGCGTTTCCCGGCGGAATGATGATGATGATGCTGGTCGACTCGAGGGAATTCCAGATCAACGAAGCTAACTAAACCAGGAGAACAGCGATGCGACTCAACTCTCTCAAATCGATTGTGAAAGCGGCGGCACTGGGAGCGTCTGTTCTCCTTGTTGGTGCGGGCTTGGCCCCCGCCCAGCAGCAGATCAACCTGACTGCGGGATCCAGCACCACCGTCCTTCCGGATGGATCCACTGTGCCGATGTGGGGCTACACCTGCGGAGCGGCTGCAGCTGGCTCGACTGCCACGTGCGTCAACACAAAGCCGGCAACCGCGGGATGGTCCCCGGTGGTCATTACCGTGCCGACGGCAGCAACGGGCGGATTGACTATCAATCTCACCAACAGCCTTCCTGTTCCGACTTCAATCACGATTGTTGGACAGCTGGGAGGCGGCCTCGGCAATTCGGCCACCACCACCACCAGCCCCGATCATTCGAATGCGCAGGGGGCCACCACTTGGCCGATTGCAGGCGGACCCGGAGCGAGTGCGCCCGCCCAAAACCCTCGCGTGCAATCGTTCGCGGCTGAGGTCGCCCCTGGTGGGACTACGCTGCTGCCGGCGTGGGCCACGTTGCGGCCAGGTTCTTATCTGATCGAGTCCGGCACTCACCCCTCCATTCAGGGGCCCATGGGACTTTACGGCATTCTGGTCGTTACCACGGCGCCGGTGGGTACAATCGCAGGCACTGCTTATCCCGCTGTGGGAACAACAACGCCGGCCGTCAGCTACAACGCAGATATCCCATTGATCCTCGGCGAAATTGACCCTGTGCAGAACAACGCGGTCGCCACCGCGGTCGCCACTGCTGGCTTTAGCGAGACCATGGTCTGGTCGGGACAGCCAGGTGGCTGCGGCGATACCGCCTCGACAACTTACCATCAATGCTACCCCCCGGCTGTTAACTACACGCCGCTCTACTACACCATCAACGGCGCCGCGTTCGACAAGACCAAAGCATCATCGTCGTTGTTCGCGGCGACCCCAGCTACAGGTGTCGCAGCTACTGGAACGGTGTTGGTGCGCATGGTCAACGCCGGCCTCCGCATGCATATTCCCTCGATTGTCGGCGCGCAAACCGGAACCACTGGTGCGTCCGGCTTCTCCTTGATTGCGGAAGACGGCAACCCGGTCCCCGGCGCCGCGCGCGTTCAGAGCGAAGTCTTCATGGCTGCCGGAAAAACCTACGACGTCATGGTGAACGTGCCCGCCGCGGTCAGCACAGCATTGCCGATCTTCGATCGCCAATTGAGCCTGTCGGGCAACGCCATCGGGCATGACACCGGCATGTTCGGCTACATCAGCGTCAATGGCGCTGCCCTGCCGGCTGCCCCAGGTTTCGGTGCGGCAGTTGCCCGTACTGATACGTACCCCTACGTCGCACCGGGCCAGACTTTTACCGTCTCGGATTCGTCCAAGGGCGTGATTGCCAACGACACGAACGTTTATGGAGTTCAGCTTCTGGTCGCTCCCGCAGCCGGCACAGTCGTCTTGAATCCCGACGGCACATTCACGTACACAGCGGGCGCCAGCACAACCTCCGACACCTTTACCTACTGCGCGAACGGAAGCGTCACGGCGGGAGTATGCTCGTCGGGAATCAGCGCCACGGTTAATTTGAGCGCGGCTACGTTGGACACTGCCGCCAATATCGTGTGCACTTCGCCGGTCTCCTTCTCCTCCAATTCGTCCAACTACATTTCCGTCAAGACTCCCGGCATCCTGGCCACCTGCCACGATAACTTGGGTTATCCGCTCACGATTGACCCCGCCACCGTGGCCCCGTCTGGGAGTCTCAAAGTGTTTGCGGATGCCAACGGCGGATTCGTCGCCAGTACCGGAAGCACCTCGGCGACCGCAGCCTCAGCCAGCTTCACCGTGCAGGCCAAGAGTTCCTTTGGAACTCACAGCACTGCGATTACGGTGAACCTCACCTTCCTG
>Ga0210410_10002203_pt1 | contig 17607 bp, 16 predicted proteins | sample IncBWC4MmetaG_FD_161058 | JGI IMG/M metagenome (GOLD analysis project Ga0210410, IMG submission 161058) | Forest soil microbial communities from Barre Woods Harvard Forest LTER site, Petersham, Massachusetts, United States - Inc-BW-C-4-M | ecosystem: Environmental > Terrestrial > Soil >... | reverse complement strand
CGCGCCGAGAACGGAGAGAAGACAAGGCGAGGGAATTTAAGTTGGGCATCTTGCCAAGCTGGGGCGCAGCATGCTGCGCCCCTACTGGGACCTGAGTCATTTTTTTTCTAGCGGCGGTGCCGGGTAATCCGGGAGTTTGTCTTTACTGGTGTCGGCGCGCTTTACTTCCAGCTCGTCGAAGAGCAGGGACGGGCTGATGACGGTGGTGGCGATGCCGCCGCTGCGATTGCTGACCAAGGGATCGTTGCCGACGGCGATGAGGTCGCTGCGGAGGGCGCGGACATCTAGTTCGCTGAAGACGGCGCCGCGAACGAGTTCTTCGTGGCCGTCCTGGTAGACGCGATATAGGAGGCGCGGAGAGTTGCCGGCACCGAGCGTCTCGACACGATAGCCGTAGGGCTTGCTCTGCTCGGTAATCATCTGGATGACGCGCTTCTTCATTTCGTCGGGAGATTGCGCTTCCTTGCTTTTCAGCAGCAGCACGCCGAGGTTCGGCGCGGGATAGGCTCCCGTGCCGGCGCGGCCATGACCGTTGGAAGCGGGGAAATCGCGGATGGGCTGACGGCCGACGAGATAGTTGACGAGCGTGCCGTTGTCGACGAGGGTGACGGGCTGGGCTTTTACGCCGTCGTCGTCGACTTCATAGGTGCCGACGAGGCTCTTGCCGTGAAAATCGTGCAGGGTGGGATCGTCGACCACGCTGAGGAAGTTGGGCAGGACGCGCGTCTTGAGGCTGGTGGCAAACGCGCCTACGGTGCGATTGGGGCGGCCGAGCTGCGGCTTGCGACCGAGAACGTTGGTGCCGAGGAGGGAGGCGACGACATCGGTGGCCGCATCCGGCGCGAATAGCACTGGGCCACGATATTCCTCTTCGACGATAGGCGCTTGCCGCAAGGCGACGAGCGTGTCCAGAGTTTTGCGCGCGTCGGCGAGCAGCGCATCATGCGTGGGAAGTTCTTTGGCGTCGGCAAACATCCAGAAGGGATTGCGGCTAAGGCGCATGCCATCGGCGGCTTGCGCGGAACTGTTGAAGCCGACGTTGTAGGTTTTTTTGCCGGAACGGGTCACAGTGCCCTCGGAGTTCACGAGGTATTCATTGATCGCGGAGAAATGCGCGGAGGCGCTGACGGACTGCACGTCAGGATACTGTCGATACAGGTTGCTGACATCTTCCAGCGTTTTCTTCCAGTGGGCGGCGTCGACCTGCAGAGTCACGGTAGGTTCCACGTCGGCGACGATCGGAGCTTTCGCGAAATCGTCGACGGGACTTAAATCGGCGCTGAACTGCTTCAACGCAGCTTGTTTTTCCGTAAAGGCTTCGCCGGCGGCTTTGTAGGCTTCGTCGGTGGCCAGCCATATTTGGTGGCGAAGGGCGATGGGATCGTCGTCGAGCGGGAGAATATTGGTCTCGCCCATGCCCTGGTTGTAATAGCTGTCCTGCTTGTAGTCGCCAATGCGCACTACCACGCGGAGGACGCGATAGCGCATGCGCTGGCTTTCGCGGACGGCGCCGAACGCGGCTTCGGCCTGGTATTCCTCGACATCGTTGACGCGATATTCGATGTAATAGGGAGCGGCTACCTGATCCATTTTTAGTTGCGCTTTGGAGCGATCTAGCTCGGTGAGCAGGGCGTCAAGGACAGCGTCGCCGCGGGCGGCGAGGCGCGCGGCGGCCAAGGGATCCGGCACGGCGTCCTTGGTGGGATCGTCTTTTGCCTTGCTGGTGTGCCTGGCAGCGTAAAGCGAAGTGCTGGCTAGTGTGAGAAGAGCTGCAGATGCGATGGTGAACGTCGCGCGGGCGATTTTCACGGCTTCACCTCTGTCTTGGATAGCGCACCCTGCGCCGTGGTGGTGGTGCTCTCAAAACCGGGCGGAGGCAAGATGGGCGGACGTTCGTGCAAGTGTCCGCGCTTTTGCACTTCCATTTCGGAGAAGAGCATGGCGGGAGCGGCCGCGGAAACGGGAACGCTGCCGCTTTCGGCGCCGCAGACACCGTTGAAGACGTGTTGCTGGTCGCCGGTGGTCATGATGCGGGTGAGCGCGGCGAGGGGCGTGCCGACGATATCGACGCCCCGGACCAGTTCATCGGGACGGCCGTCGGCGTAAACGCGATAGACGACCACAGGGAGGACCTGGAAAGCTTGCGGGAGCTGGCGTGTGGTGAGCGTGAAGCCGCCTTGAATGTCGTCAAAGTAGAGGCCGTAGGGCTTGCCCTGGCGCTTTACCTCGTCGATTAATTTTTGACGAAGCTGCGCTTCGGGAACCGTTTGCGTTGAGGTAACGATCAAATTGCCTTGGCGGCCGGTGGGCATGAGTCCGGGCTGGTTGCGGCCGTGGCCGTTGGAAACGCCGAAATTTTTGATGGGCATGCGGGACATCAGGAAATTTTTGAGCACACCATTCTGGATGACTTCGACGCGCTGGGCAGGCGAGCCTTCGTTGTCGTAGTCGTAGGAGCCGGCCAGCTTTACTCCGGCGAGTTCGTGAATGGTGGGATCGTCTGCGACGCTGAGAAACTTTGGCAGTACTTCCTGATCAATTTTCTTGGTGAAGGTTTGTCCTTCGTCTTCGTCGCGCTGGCGATGGCCTTCGAGGCGATGGCCGAGCACTTCGTGGAAGAAGACGGCGGCGGCGCGGCCACTGAGGAGGGCGGGGCCATCGTAGGGCTCGGCTGCCGGTGCTTTGCGCAGATCTTTCAGGTCCTCGGCCATTTTGTCGATCTTCGCGTTCAGATCGGCTTCACTGGGAAGGCCGGCGGCGGAGGGTGCTTGAAAGGTTTCCACGCGAATGAGTTCCATGCCGTCATCGGCGCGGGTTTCCGCTTCCATGATCAGGCGGGTGCTGGTAGTCGGCGAGGCGATCGCGGTGCCTTCGGTCGAAACTAAGCGCGAATTGGAATTTTGCACTTGCAGGACGACGCTGGCGAAGTAGACGCCGGGATATTTGCGGAAGGCTCCGGAGAGGCGGCGAATCTCGCCTTCTAGCCCTGCGCGGTCAAAACCAATGGGTACCAATGCCTCGCCGGTGTGCGTTTGCGGGGCTTCCTTGGAGAAGTCGGGAGATTTGTCTTCTTCCTCGGCGCGCACCGCGGTGTTGGTCTTCACGTTTAGGTACGCAGGAGCGGCGCGCTTGTATTCGCGATCGGTGAGCTCCCACAGGACGCGAGAGATGGCTTCGGGATTGTCGCCGAGCGGAAGCGAGCCGGAGGTCATGCCGCTGACGCGGCTCTGACCGTGCGTGTTGTCCAGCGCGGGAGAACCTACGCGCATGACGACGTCGGCTTGGCGGCGTTGCAGCGCGGCGTCGGTGAGCAGGCTGCCGTAGGCGCCGACTAACACGACGATATCCTGGTCGTTTACGGTGTAGCTGAGAAAATAGGGCGCGGGATCAGTTTTCGAAAGAGAACTGGTGGCGCGAGAGAGCTCGGCCTGCATTACCTTCAGAATGGGATCGGAGGGCTTGGCTGCTGCGGTCTTCGTGGATGCGGATTTCTCCGGTGGCGCGGCGGACAAGAGCGGCGCGAAGGAGAGCTGCAAGGCCATGAGGCAGCAGGCGGCGAGGCGAATAAATTCACGAGCAGAAATTGGCGAGCTTGCGGGGAAAGACGACTTCACCTGGAAAGACGACTTCACTTGGAAACGGAACCGCGGTTGGAGCGACAACTTGAGTTGGGCTGCTGCAAGGCGAATGATTTTCATGAACTACAGTCTCCCGGTACAGCGATATCCGAAAGGGTTGGCAGACCCTGATGAAGTCGAGATATTTGAGGTGGACAATACGAGAGTATGCCTTAGCAGTCCTCTCGGCGCAATTCAGGCGTGCTCGAAGCGTTCCCGTTCAGTCAACCGTGCGCCATTCGCAAATTCCACCGCCGAAATTTGTTTGCGTCCTTCCACTTTGACGGAGAGAAGGCGCAATAAGGTTGCGTGGCCGCAGGCAATCAGGAGCTGCGTCTCTTCGCGAAAAATCGTTCCGGGCGCGCCGCCGGTCAGCGTGCGCAGGGAAAACGGTTCGGCCCAGAGTTGGCAGGTTTGTCCGCGGAAAGAAGTGTACGCGCCGGGCCAGGGAGCGAAGCCGCGCATGCGGTTGTAGATTTCTTGAGCAGGACGATTCCAGTCGATTTGGCCGTCTTCCTTTTTTAGGAGCGGCGCGTAGCTCGCTTCGTCATTATTCTGCGGGCGCAGAATGAGCTTTCCTTCGGCGAGGCCGCGCAAGGTAGCAAGCATCAGGGGCGCGCCGGCCTCGGCCATGCTTTCCGCGAGCTCCGTTGCGGTCTCCTCGGGAGCGATGTCGACTTCCTGTTGGAGAAGGATTCCGCCGGTGTCCATGCCGGCGTCGATGCGCATGGTGGTTACGCCGGTTTGCGTTTCGCCGTTGGCGATGGCCCAGTTGATGGGGGCGGCGCCGCGATATTTGGGCAGCAGGGAGGCGTGGAGATTGATCCAGCCGAATTTGGGGATGTCCAACAGACGAGCTGGGATGATTTGTCCGTAGGCGATGATGACGATGCAGTCTGGGGCGACTTGCTTGAGCAGATCCTGGGCTTCGGGCGATCGGATTTTCTCGGGTTGGTGAACAGGGACGTTTGCGGCTATGGCCGCTTGCTTCACAGGAGACGCGGAGATTTGGTGGCCACGGCCGCGGGGGCGGTCGGGTTGCGTGATTACGGCGGCGATCTCGATGTCGGGCTGCGCGAGGAGGTGGATGAAGGTGGGGACGGCGAAGTGTGGGGTGCCGCAGAAGATGATGCGCATTGGTTATTCCGGGGCGAAAGTGGGGGTGACCGTGCTGAGTGCTTCGCGGTTGAGATCTTGGGAAGCTGGGGCGCAGCAGTGCTGCGCCCCTACGTGGGTCACGCTACCACTCGCCTTGTTTTCTTAGCTTCTTGATTTTGCGCTTGATCAGATCGCGCTTCAGCATGCTGAGATGTTGGATGAAGAGAACGCCATTGAGATGGTCGATCTCGTGGCAGAAGGCGCGGGCGAGCAGGTCTTCGCCGCGGATTTCAAAGGATTCGCCCTTGGCGTTTTGCGCTCTTACGGTGACGAATTGCGGGCGTAGGACATAGCCGCGAAAGCCGGGAATGGAGAGGCAGCCTTCCTCTTCGCGCTTTTCGCCTTCGGCGTGAATGATTTCCGGGTTGGCCAGGACGATTTTCGCTTCGGGATTTTTTCCGCCGGTGACGTCGACTACGGCGACGCGCAAGGTCATGCCGATTTGCGGTGCCGCGAGTCCGACGCCTGAGGCGGCATACATGGAGGCGAACATGTCTTCGGTGAGCTGCTCGAGTTCGGCGTCGAATTTTGTTACCGGGGCCGTCGATTTTTCAAGGATGGGGTCGCCGTACTTTACGATCGGATAGATCTTGCGCGCAGCGGAAACGGTGTCCGGCGTAGCGGCTTGTGTGGCTTCAGAACTCGTCGATTTGTCGGGCATAGTTATCGAAATTCCGCCGCATCTCGGCGAGAGAGTCTCCTCCAAATTTTTGCAGAAAAGCATCCGCGAGCACAAGTGCCACCATCGCCTCGCCTACAACGCCTGCCGCCGGGACTACACACCAGTCGGAGCGTTCGTAGGCCGCTTGCACGGGCTCCTTTGTGACCATGTCGGCAGTGCCAAGGGCGCGGCGCAGGGTGGAGATAGGCTTCAGATAGCCGCGCACAATTACGTCTTCGCCATTGGTGATACCGCCCTCGAGCCCGCCGGCGCGATTGGAGGAGCGGCGGAAGCGCTTGGCTGACTTGTCGTAAGAAATTTCGTCCTGGACTTCGCTGCCGTAAGAGCCCGCGGCGGTAATGCCGGCGCCGATTTCGACACCTTTGACCGCTTGAATACTCATTACAGCTTGCGCGAGGCGGCCGTCGAGCTTCTCGTCCCACTGCGCGTGGCTGCCTAGTCCGACGGGAACATTGTGCGCGATGACTTCGAAAATGCCTCCGACGGTATCTCCGGCTTTGAGGGCGGCATCGACTTCGGCCTTCATTTTGTCTTGCGCAACGGAGTCGACGCAGCGGAGCGGAGAGTCGAGATCTGAGTTCAGAGCAAAGATTTCATCCCAACTAGCAGCTCGAGCAAGCTTCACGTGTCCGACCTGGACGGTGTGGCTGGCGACCTCGGTGCCAAACTGGCGAAGCAGCAGCTTGGCAAATGCCGCGGCGGCCACGCGAGACGCGGTTTCGCGGGCGGAGGCGCGCTCAAGGATGTAGCGGGCGTCGTGAAAACTAAATTTCTGAGAGCCGGCGAGATCGGCGTGACCGGGCCGCGGGGCGACGAGCTTTTTTGTTGGTGAATCATCCTCTGAAGAGTCTTCTACTGGAAGAACCTTCTGCCAGTTGGCCCAGTCGCGGTTTTCAATACGCAGCGCGATGGGAGCGCCGATGGTCTGACCGTGGCGCACTCCGGCGAAGATGTCCGCGCGATCCTTTTCGATTTTTTGGCGTCCGCCGCGGCCGTAACCGAGCTGGCGGCGATGGAGTTCATGATTGATGAAATCTACATCGACCGGAAGCGACGCCGGAAGCCCGGAAATGAAGGCCAACAGGGCTTGTCCGTGCGATTCACCGGCAGTGTAGAAGCGAAGCATGCAATTGGGAACAAGCAGTGTAGCGGCGGCGTGCTTGCGCGTCCAGTGCGCGGAAAAAAGAGTGACGGTCTTTCCGATTACGAGTTCGACCCCCGGTAACGCGGTATGGGAGGGCACAAGGGCGATTCTGGCCCGCGATCTATGTCCGGCTATATAGTAGTGGTCAGGAAGTGCACGCTGTGTGGCGCAAGTTCGCTCCCATCGTTATTCCTCTTTTGCTATGCGGAGGTTCTCCTCGGTTGTTCGCACAGGAGCGCGTCGAGGCTGGCATATTTCTCGATTACCTCGGCATTTCCCAGACCAACACCGACAATTTCGGAGTGGGCGGACGGTTCGGCTACCGCATTCATCGCAAAGTGATGATGGAAGGGGAACTTGCTTACGACTTTGGGATCAACTTTCACGAGGCCTACCGCAACATTACAAACGGCAACATAACCGCGATTGAAGGCACATCGATTGGCGTCACTCATGGCTTGTTCGGGCCTACGCTGAAGCCCGCGAAAGGTGGATTTCGTCCATTCGTCACCGTAAAGGGCGGATTTATAGACTTCCGCCTGAGCCCAAGCCTGCTCCCGCTCAGCACTTTTGAGAGCACGCTTCTCGGCATTCGTACCTCCAGCTTAAACGTTGCAATCTATCCGGGAGCAGGAGTGGAGGCAAGCCTGGGTCCTGTTGGGTTACGCTTTGAATTGGGCGACGAAATCTATTTTAACAACGGCGCGCATAACAACCTGCGAATCACGTTTGGTCCGATCTTCAGGTTCTGACCCTAATTCTCAAGTATTTCGCGCAGATGTTTCTGCAACTCATGAAATTCCGTCGTATCGGTCAGATACTCGGCTTTGGAAACCACGAGAGCGCCGACTTTTACTCGCGCTCTACGAACGCGGCTCGGAAGCGGCGGCTGATCGTCAAGCAGCCGCCTAACAGTCGAGCGGCGCTTCTCTTGCATAGCCCACCTTTCGAGAACATGCAGGATTTCCTGCGGATCGTATCCCGCGCGCGATAGGTATTGGATAGCAAGCAAATCCGCCTCGTATTCGCAACCTCGGCTAAAGCGGTGCGAGGGAATTGCACTCAGTACCCGCGGCAGTTGTTCGACAGTGGTTCGCAACGGGCCGATCCATTCGATAGACAAGAAAGGAAAATTCCACATACGCTCCCGGGTCAGTTTTCGAGTCCTGTGCCGGGCAGCAATGTGACCCACTTCGTGGGCTATGACCCCCGCCAATTCTGCCTCGCTCCGTGACTTCAGCAATAGCGCAGTCGTGATGTAGATATGTCCGCCGGGGAGCGCGCTTGCGTTGTCATCATTATCGACAAAGACTTTCACCACCAAGGGACTTCGTCTGTTGCTCTGCTCCCAGATGCGGCGGGCCACCCGATTAACGTATTCCGAAATTGGAGCGTCAATGATTATCGGCAGGTCGGCCTCGATTTCCTCCGCCAGTTCCCGTCCTATGCGCTCTTCTCTCTCTTCTGAATAGAAATTAAGGCCTCGTGGCTGGTGCTGAGATCGAATTTCAACACCCGACTCGTCGGCGTCCCCATTGGGTCCACCACGACGAGCAAGGTTCCACCGATCGCTAGTTTTCTGCGCGGACAGTTGCGAGTCACAGAACGCTGCCAGGCACAAGGCCAGACAAAGGGAACGGCACAATTGATGCTTCGCTCTGAAGCCCAGAGTGTTAGTCAGCAACAACCAATGAGTTAGCGGCATTGAGGCACCCACGCATAGGGGTTTGCGGCCGATTATGAGAAAAACGACAGCACTGGGGAACTGTCACAACTGACAGACAGATGAGCCATAGCAACAGTGCTTGACGCGATGCGCAGCGGCGGTTACGCTTCTGGTTTAGTGTTTGTCTTGCAATAGGTTGCGTAGAGCGGCGAATCGGTAGGGATTTGTGGCAGACACTTCTTTCCAGTTAGCGGGTCAGCAAGCGAAGACTGTGGAACGCGTTTCCATGGGCGAAGTGCTGACCGATGCCTTCAAACAATTACTCGCGAACATTCAAGATTATTCGGAAATGTCTTGGCGAGCACTCCTGAACCTAGCCAGTGGTCCGCGTTATTTCCAGGACATACTCGACCAAATGGACGACATTGGGGTGGGTTCGCTGCCCATCGTGTTGATGGCGGGCTTCTTCATCGGAGCGGTGATGGTGCTGCAGACGGGGTCGCAGTTCACGCGCTTTGGGCAGACGGCGCTGACGGGCGACGTGGTGGCCATTGCGCTGGTGCGCGAGCTGGGACCGACACTGACCGGGATTCTGGTGGCCGGGCGCTCGGCGTCGGGTATCGCGTCCGTGCTGGGGTCGATGGTGGTGACCGAGCAAGTGGATGCCATGCGCGCCATGGGAACCGATCCGAGCCGCAAGCTGGTAACGCCGCGAGTGCTGGCGGGGATTTTGATGCTGCCTCTGCTGACCGCGCTAAACGATTTCATTGGATTGCTGGGCGGCTGCGTGGCGTCGGTTTTCTCTCTGCGCCTGAATGCGGTGGAATTCTGGACGCGCGCGATCAATGCGCTGGATTTTGCGGACATCATGCAAGGAATGATGAAGCCGTTGGTCTATGGATTTATTCTGGCGACGGTCGGATGCTACAAGGGGTTGAACGTGCGCGGGGGCACGCAGGGAGTGGGCCGCGCAACCACGCAGGCGGTGGTGGTCGCGTCCGTGATGATCATCGGAGCGGATTTGTTCCTGACTAAACTCGCGTTGTACCTCGGAGATAAAATCTTTTGACGCCCTCTCCGCCAGAGAACGACACCTCCACAGTAATAGCTTTCAAAGACGTAAAAATTGGATTCGATGAAGGCGACGTGCTGCGTGGTGTGTCGTTTGAGGTGATGCCGCGGGAGACGCTGGTGTTGCTGGGCGAAACGGGCACGGGAAAAACGTTGACTCTCAAAATGGCGGCGGGGCTGCTTCGCCCGGGGGAAGGAAAGGTCGAAGTGCTCGGGCAGGAAGTTTCGTCGATGAGTGAGGCGGAGCTGCTGCCGTATCGCCGGAATCTGGGATTTGTGTTTCAGGAAGGCGCGCTGTTTGACTCGCTGACCGTCGCCGAGAATGTCGCGTATCGCTTGCGCGAGGATCGACTTAGCGAGGATGAGATTGAAAAGCGTGTAGAGGAAGCGCTGAGCTTTGTCGAACTGGCGCACACCGGGGATATGCTGCCGTCGGAGCTTTCGGGCGGGATGCGGCGGCGCGTCTCGATCGCGCGCACATTGGCGTCGCGGCCCCCCATAGTGCTATACGATTCGCCGACCGCCGGACTTGACCCGGTCACGGCGCAAACCATCATCACGCTGATAATGCAGCTTCGTGATGTATTCGGAGTAACGGCCATCATGGCCACGCATCGACTACAGGATGGATTTGGACTAGCGAACTTTCGATTCGATCCGGAGTCCAAGCGCGTGGTGCGCCTTGAAGAGATGGAAAGCGCCCCTCGAGCGGAAAATGGCGGGCCAAGCACACGTTTTCTGGTTTATCGAGAGGGACGAGTTTATTTCGAGGGCGCGCCCGAAGAACTGGCGGAATCGAAGGATGCGTATTTGCAGCGGTTTTTGGCATCAATTTGATAGGCTGTGTGGGCAGAAAAGCTAGCGAGGGCGGAAAGATTCCATGACGCAGCGCAAACAACTGACCTGGACGGAACTGCGCGTTGGGCTGTTTGTGCTGGTCGGATTGTTCGTACTGGCGGTCGGAATCTTTTACGTGACGGGCGCGAATTTTATCGGTCCGAAGTACCGGCTGAAAACATATTTACCGGAAGTTTCGGACTTAGCCATCGGCGCGCCGGTCCGTGTCGATGGCGTCGAAGTCGGAAACGTGGAGTCCATCCGGCTGGTGCCACGGACACCCGGGCACGTTCCTGAGAAGAACAAGAACATCGAAGTAGTGATGCGCATCGACCGAAGATTCCAAAACGACATTTTGACGGATTCGACGGCAAGCCTGGTGACAGAAGGCTTGCTCGGCAACCGAGTGGTGAACATAACGCGCGGCTTTACCGGCGTGCCATTGAAAGAAGGCCAGGAAATTCAGGGCACCGAGGAAAAGGCCATCAAGGAAGTTGTGGAGCGCAGCGCGGATGTGCTGGCCAATCTCCAGGCGCTCTCCGACAACGTGAAAGACCTGCTACAGGGCGTTCAACAAGGGCGCGGGACGTTGGGCAAGCTGCTCACCGACGATCAGGCGTATAAGAACCTGAATAGCGTGCTTGCAAAGACAAACCAGGTGGTGAGCGACATTCACGAAGGGAAGGGCACGCTGGGCAAGCTGGTGGTTTCCGATGAGCTCTACGGCAAGGTGAACACCGCAGTCGATAACGTCAACACGATCATGAGCGACGTGCGCAGCCAGAAAGGCACGCTGGGCAAGCTGCTGTACGATCCATCCCTCTATGACGAAGCGAAAAACGCTTTGAACAGCGGCAATGCAATGATCAGCGACGTGCGCGGGGGCAAAGGAACGCTGGGCAAGCTGGCCACGGACGATGCGCTCTACAACAAACTCAGAGATACGAGCACGAACCTGGCGAATGCCACGGCGAAACTCAGCGACAATACGACGAGCGTCGGAAAGATGTTCTCTGACCCGCAGCTATACGATAATCTGACCGGCCTGACGGGGGATCTACGGCTGTTGATCGGAGATTTTCGTCAGAATCCCAAAAAATTCCTGCACTTCAAGGTCACGATATTTTGAGGATTGCGCTGCTTTGCCCGGCCGCTCTGCGCTGTGTTGTAATGACCGTGTAACAAAAACTTACTAGGCTCCGGCCAATCGAGTTGATCGTGTCAGCAAATGTTATGGATACGCAGGAACAGCAGCAGAAAACGGCGCCACGCCAGGACCCGGCAAAGTCGACGCTCCCGCAGCCGGGGCGGCCCGTCCCGAGCCGCGCCTATCCCGGGGCGCTTATCGTTGTTGAGGGCACGGACGGCTCCGGCAAGAGCACGCAATTGTACTTGCTGAAGCGCTGGCTCGAAATCGGCGGGTACCGGCTGCATTTCACCGAGTGGAACTCTTCGCCGCTGGTGAAATCCGCGACGCGCCGCGGGAAACAGCGGCGGTTGCTGACGCCCACGACATTTTCCTTGCTGCACGCTGCGGATTTCGCGGACCGCTGCGAACGGCAGATTATGCCATTGCTTCAGGGCGATTATCTGGTGCTCGCGGACCGCTACATCTATACGGCATTCGCGCGCGATGCCGCCCGCGGCTGCCCGCCGCGCTGGCTGCGCAATCTGTATCGCTTCGCGCCCGTTCCCGATATCACATTTTATTTTCGTGCGCCGCTCGACGTGGCGGTGCAGCGGATTCTCAGCGGACGCCCCAAACTGAAGTATTACGAAGCGGGAATGGACCTGGGATTGTCGTTCGACCGCTCGGAAAGCTTTCGCCTGTTCCAGGGGCGCATCCTGGATGAATACGACAAGATGGTGGACACGGATAATTTTGTCGTGCTGGACGGCACCATTCCCGTCAACAAACTGCAAAAGCAGATGCGCGACATTGTCGCTTCCAAGATCGACCTAAAGCGGTTCGCGCCTCGCGTGGCCGAGGCGGAATAGCATGTCTGACCAGGAAAAAGACAAAGAGAAGTCAGCGGCCGGCGCGACCGCAACTCCGGATGCTACGTCCACCCCGTTGCCCGGTGCCGGGACGAAGACGGCCACGGAAGAGGAAGCTTCGCAATATTTCTATGGCGAAGCGTTGGTCGGCTTCGATCCCAGCGAAATCACGGGCAGCTTGATCGTCATCGAGGGCATGGACGGCTCTGGCCGCTCGACGCAGATTACGCTGTTGCAGGAGTGGCTCGAGTCCGAAGGTTTTGCGGTGCAGACCAGCGGTCTGCGGCGTTCGAACCTGGTGGGACGCGACATCGATGAGCTGCTGGCGAAGAACGCGGTCACGCGGCTGACCCTGTCGTTGATGTACGCCACGGATTTTTTCGATCAAGTCGAGCATCGCATCCTGCCCGCGCTGCGGTCCGGCACGGTCGTGCTTGCGGACCGCTTCATCTTTACCTTAATCGCGCGTGGCGTTGTGCGCGGCATCAATCGCGATTACATCAGCGGCTTGTACGCGATGGCGCTGCGGCCGCACCTGACGTTTTGGCTCAACGTGCGCCCGGAAACCGCTTTCGCCCGCGAATTCAAGAAAGCGCAAGCCATCAGCTATTGGGAGGCCGGCCGCGACATGTCACTCTCCCACGATCTGTATTGGTCGTTCATTCGCTATCAGACAATGATCAAGCGCGAGTTTGAAGTCATGGCCAAGCGCCACAACTTTATCGAGCTTGACGGCGAAGCCAGCGTCTCCGCGGTCAACAAGCAGCTTCGCCAGCGCATTGCCGAGCAGTTAGGCATTCGCGCCACGAAGTACACTCCCTCCGCCGCGCTGGCACATCTCTGGCGGTAAACTCTGCGCATGTCTGAGCCGGTCCACATCGCCGCCATCGACGCCGGCTCCAACGCGGTGCGGCTTTCTGTCGCGCGCGCTTACTCTGCGTTGGACATCGAGCCTTTGCATAACGAGCGCTACTCGCTGCGACTCGGCGAAGGCGTCTTTCTTCGTCATCGCTTCAGCGAAGAGATTTTCAAGAAAGGCGTGAAGGCGTTTCGGCACTTCAAAGAAATAATGGACGAATTCGGCGTCACGCAGTATCGCGCGGTGGCCACCAGCGCCTCACGCGAGGCGCGTAATCGCGACGCGTTCGTCCGGCAAATCAAGCAGAAGGCGGGCATCGCGCTGGAAGTGATCAGCGCCACCGAAGAGTCGCGTTTGGGCAAGGAAGCGGCCATCGCCGCGCTCGGTCCGGAGTCACCGCCGCGCTGCATCGCGGATCTGGGCGGCGGAAGCTTGGAGATCAACATTCTTCGCGATCATGCGGTCGAACAGAGCGCGCAATTGCCGGTGGGCACCGTGCGCCTGATGACCACGCTGAACCTTCCCGGCGTGATACGTCCCGCGCAAGAGGAGCAGGTGAAGCGCTACGTGCGCGCGCTGCTGGAGTCGCGCCTTCCCTCGCGACCTAACCTTGCGGAAAGCATTGCCGTGGCGCTGGGCGGCAACGCGGAAACTCTCATGGCCGTCGCGCCCGGGCCCCGCGAACACGGCGTACCTACGTTGCAGCTTTCGCTGCTGCGCGAGCGCCTGGACGATATTCTGCGGCGCGATGTCCGCGAACGCATGAAGACCTACGCGGTGCGCCGAGATCGCGCCGACGTCATGGGCATTGCCGCGATCACGTTCGTGACGCTCGGCCGTTACCTGAATCTGCGTACCCTCTCGATTCCTGGCGTTGGCATTCGCGAAGGCCTGCTGCAAGAAATCGCGCGCGATGCTTTCTCTCGCAAGGAGCCGCATCGTTACAACGCGGCCGCGCGGCAGCTCCTGGTGGGTACGCGCAGCTTCGCGCGCCGGCTGGAGTATGATCAGCGACACGCCGAGCATGTTCGTGAGCTGAGCATTTTGCTTTTCGACAAGCTACAGCCGGTCCATCATCTGCTGGCGGAATCTCGCGTGCTGCTGGAATCCGGCGCGCTGCTCCACGATGTTGGGCACATGATCAGCCACCGCGGTCACCACAAGCACGGCGAATACCTAGCGCTGAACGGCGATATTCCCGGCCTCGAGGGCCGCGATCGCGCGATCGTCGCCGCGGTGGTTCGATATCACAATCGGAAGTCCGATCCTGCCGGACATCACGTTGCCTACGCCTCGCTGAACAACAACGATAAGCGCATGGTCCGCCGGCTCGCTTCCATTCTTCGGATCGCCGAAGCGTTGGATCATTCGCATCGCCAGCGCGTGACCAACCTCGACGCTTCCTTTCAGCGTGGCGCCGTAGGCGTGCAAGTAAGCGCGCGTGGCGACGCTGCTGAAGATCTTCGCGACGCCAATCGCAGCGCCGAGCTTTTTGAAAAAGAATTTCACGTGCGCATGTATTTCCGGCAAGCTGGGGCTGCGCGTTTTTAGTCCGCACAGATTTTGCAATCGACATCCGATGGAAAGGTCACGCTCATGCAGCTCTACATCGTCCGACACGGTATCGCCATCGATCGCGAAGACCCGAAATGCCCGTCCGAAGCCGAGCGCTATCTGACCGAAGAGGGGATAGAGAAAACGAAGCAAGTCGCCAAAGGGATTGCCGCTTTAGGCCTCGAGGCCGACCTGATGATCAGCAGCCCGTACACGCGTGCGATGCAAACCGCGGCCATTTTCGCCAGCGCCCTCGAGTACCCGAAGCAAAAAATACGGCGCAGTGACAGCTTGCTTCCTGGCGCCGAGCCCGGGGCATTCTTGCGTGAGCTAGCAAGAGAGAAAAACGTCTCGTCCGTATTTTGTTTCGGGCACGCTCCGCATGTAGACGGTCTGCTGGCCGCTGCTGTTGCCGTATCGCACCACATTACGTCGATAAAGAAGGCCGGAGTCGCTTTCGTCGAGCTAAAGCGCCTGTCGCCGCCCAATGGGCAGCTCGTGTGGCTGGTCACGCCGAAGCTCATTCGCAAAACGAAATAACGGAATCCACGGACGCCGCCGGCATATTTACTTTCGGGCGAGCCTCTGCAGCTCTTGCGCGCGCCGTGTTACTCTTTTCGCCGCCAGGGAGCCCCATGACTGAAAACAATTCGATTCCGCGTCGAAAATTTCTTTCGCAGGCCGCAGCGACGGCCGCGCTGACCATCGTGCCTCGCCATGTTCTGGGGCGCGGCTTTGTGCCGCCGAGCGATAAGCTCAACATCGCGGGGATAGGCGTCGGCGGTATGGGCCGCGTCAATCTCATTAACGTCGCCTCGCAAAATATCGTCGCTCTCTGCGATGTCGATTGGGGCTATGCAGGAAAGTCCCTCGATCGTCTCGACTCCGACATTGAAAAGCTTCGCGCTCGCATCGACGCGCCGCCAGTGGAACCACTGCCCGGGCAGCCCGCACCCGAATTCAGTCGCGAAAAGGCCAAGGCGCAGCTGGCGGACATGATTCAGCTCAAGAGCAACCTGCCGAAAGCCAAGCGCTACAAAGACTATCGGCAGATGTTCGAGCAGCAGAAAGATATTGAGGGCGTCATCATCGCCACCCCCGACCACATGCACGCGACGATCGCCCTCGCAGCTATGGATCTTGGCAAGCATGTGTACGTGCAGAAGCCGCTCACTTGGTCAGTCGACGAAGCACGCCGCCTCTCGCGTCGGGCCAAAGAAACCAAGGTCGCCACGCAAATGGGCAATCAAGGCCATTCCTTTGACGAAGCGCGCACCGCCGTCGAATACGTTTCGGCCGGGGCCATCGGAGACGTAGGCGAGGTTCATATCTGGACCAATCGCCCGCTCGGCTACTGGCCGCAAGGCGTTCCGCGTCCCGCGCCCCTAAAAGCTCCCGCTGATACGCTGCGCTGGAACGGCCAGGGCGTGGACGCACGCCTGGCCGCCGCGCTCGCTGGCAATTACCCGGTGCCCGAAGGACTCGACTGGAATCTTTTCCTCGGTGTCGCGCCGCAAGTGGAGTATCAGCCCATCTATCATCCCTTCAATTGGCGCGGCTGGACGGATTGGGGTGTCGGCGCGATCGGCGATATGGGCGCGCACCTGATCGACGTGTCCATGTGGTCGCTCAATCTTGGCATGCCAACCACCGTCGAGACGGTCTCGACACCGTTCAATGGCGCTTCCTATCCTCACGCTACGATGACCTTCTACGACTTTCCCGCGCGCGACAAAATGCCGCCTGTCAAACTCACGTGGTATGACGGCGGCCTTCTACCCAACCGGCCGGACGAGCTTGGCGACGAGCAACTGAACAAAACGGGCGGGGCGCTGCTCATCGGCAGCAAAGGAAAACTTCTGCACGATACGTATGGTCTCAATCCTCGGCTTCTTCCCAAATCCCTGAACACCTCCGTCGGTAAGCCGCCACAAAGACTCCCACGCATCCCGGGAGAGCATCACGAGCTAAATTGGGTGGACGCCGCCAAGGGCAAAGCTGCGACCTCTTGTCCCTTCGAGTACGCGGCCCGCCTCACGGAAGTGATGCTCCTCGGAGTGGTCGCCCTCCGCGCCGGAACCAAGATCCACTACGACGCCGAAAACATGCGCGTAACCAACGCCATCGGCGCCAATGATTATTTCACGCGGGAATACCGCTCCGGCTGGTAGCCACCGCGGTCGGGTTCTCTCTCATGGTAACTCTGCGCGATGCCACCGAGTCTGATTCGCCCGCCATTGCGCGATTGCACGCCGAAAGCTGGCGTTCGGCGTACCGCGGAATTTTGTCAGATGAATATCTCGATACGCGCGCCCATTCCGAACGCGCCCTGCTCTGGCGAGCGCGCTTTTCAGAAAAGACCTGTAAGCCATTCTTTGTAATTCTTGCCGAAATCGGCGCGCAACTAGCGGGATTCGCGTGCGTTTTTCCCAACGAACATCCGATCTTCGGGTCGTTCGTGGATAATCTGCACGTCACTCCGGAACTCAAGCGAAAGGGAATTGGCAGAACCCTTCTCGCTGAGGTCGCGCGCCGGCTTGTGGCAGATCAAACGCGGGGTGGTGTCTATCTCTGGGCTATCGAGAAAAATAGTAACGCACGCCAATTCTATTCGAGTCTTGGTGCTGTGGAAGTGGGGACTGAAGAGTTTGCGACGCCAGATGGCGGCAAGGTGAGAGAAGTACGCTGTTACTGGCCCGACCCTTCAAAACTCTTGTCCCGACCATGAGAATTGTCACGTAGGCTGCTTCGCCTCAGGACAATGCGATAGCTCGAGCCCGTACTGCTACAATTCTCCCAGGGGGGAAATCCCGCCGGTATGTTCGTGGTCCGCCTAATCGGCGTCTTGGCACTTGTCGCGCTGAATGGATTTTTTGCGGCGGCCGAGTTCTCGCTTGTCGCCGTGCGCCTCTCCCGCGTGCGCCAACTCGTGCGCCAGGGTGACGTGCGCGCCCGCGTCGTTGAGATTCTCTTGGGGGACCTCCATCGCGTGGTCTCCGCTGTGCAACTTGGAATTACGCT
>Ga0210410_10002202_pt1 | contig 17612 bp, 10 predicted proteins | sample IncBWC4MmetaG_FD_161058 | JGI IMG/M metagenome (GOLD analysis project Ga0210410, IMG submission 161058) | Forest soil microbial communities from Barre Woods Harvard Forest LTER site, Petersham, Massachusetts, United States - Inc-BW-C-4-M | ecosystem: Environmental > Terrestrial > Soil >... | reverse complement strand
CAGATCTCTTCTCAAAAGCTCCTCCTCCAGCTCATAGCCCAGCATTTTCTGGAGCGCTGGATTGACTTGCAGGAATCGGCCGGTGATGCTTGCACGATATATTCCGTAGGGCGCGTCCTCCACAACTGAGCGAAAATCTGCCTCCGAGCGGCGCAGGGCTTCCTCGGCTCTCTTGCGCTCCGTGACATTGCGATTCACGATCACAAGCTTTTCCGGCTCCCCATTTGCGTCGTGAGTGACGCTCGAAGTGGATTCCAGCACCAGCCAGTTTCCGTTCTTGTGGCGAAGACGGTACTCAAGGGTTTTTCCAATCCCCGAGCGCCGCGCATCCTCGGCGGCGCTTTTGACGCGCTCACGGTCATCGGGGTGAATTTGTTCGAATGCCGATGAAGCCTGCAATTCTTCGGGCGAATAGCCCACTATCTTTTGATAGGAAAGACTGTTGAAAATCCGCTTCCCATTCATGTCCACGATCGCGATCATGTCGGCGGCGTTTTCACTGATTAGGTGGAACAGTTCTTCCCGTTCCACTAGTTCTTTGCGGATCCTGTGAATCAGAAGATGCTGATAAATCGTGTACAGGTCGAAGAGAAAAATCAGGCCCACCAGGCCTCGGATGGCCTGCGGCAGCACAGCTTGCGAGTAGAAGTCTTGGTGAAAGCTCGCGCTAGGAACAAGAAATGTCGCCAGACCAATTGTCAGAAGTAAAGTAATGACGATTGCTGCGGCCCAGAGCCACCACTCCTGCCGCTCCAGCCGCCGGAAATTCACCCGAACGGCGCTCGGCTGTGGATCTCTCGGATAGTCCCTAGATTTTGGTAGATGCAAGTGCATCAATCACCAGTAGGAGCTCACTGTTTCGCGCGAGCCCCGAATACTCCCGTGGCCGACGATTACACCCTGCGTGGTCTCCTGAACCTTCCAATTTAGTTCTGCACGAAGCCAACCATTTGGATTCCCCATTTTGTCCTTCGGGCAGGCGTAAGGTATTGAAATGTCAGGCGATATTCCATTCTCAAACGAATGAATATCAGGAACGCGAGCGATCCTGTGCCATCATCAAGCGAAAGTTTCTTTCTGAAACAGGTATCTCTGGGCATCCGTTATCCGGGAATCCAGTTGTCACTCGTGAAGCTGAAAATTACCGCACGCACCGGATTCAGCGGGTTTATCTGCCCCTCGCGCCCCGGCGTGTTTTTGCTAAATGCCTACCAATCAGGAAGATGGTTGGTAGGGGCGGTGGGGATCGAAAACAACGCCGATCGGAATCGAAAGGACTTGGGGGAAATGTTGAGAAGCGCTAAGGCATTGAAAAGGAACAATTGGGAATCCAAAGGATCCCTTATTGGCCCCTCGATGGCCCCTCATTTATCCGGTTGCTCAGATTCCGTCGCTATGTTTCCTCTCAATGTTCGAAAACCGTTATCGGCTTCGGCCCAAATTTTCGCGGCGCGGATGGCAAGCCGATGACGCAATATTGTGAGGAACTGAGAGTTGATAGGCTTTGCACCGGCAAGTTTGGAAATTGACTCTGCCGAGTTCAAGGTTGTTCCCGACTAACATCGTGCCGCATCAAGAGATTGCGACACCCCCTTTTTGGCTTCACGGAGATGCGGAGAGTCCTCGGTGAAGACAGATTAGTGGGAGGCTTTTTCCGCGCGCGGCACCTGCTGAACCAACCACTCAAAAGTGCCTAACCCACCCTTTCTAAGGGCGACCACTTGTCTCGAATAGCTCGGTATTCATTAGTTGTCATTCCTCAAGTCCCGATAATCCAGGTAATCGGAAATCGCCCCCATTTCCAAGCACGCAGCGGCTGCGCAATTTCCTCCGAACTGCTACTATGCTCGCCACGGGAATTCCCGCTAATATGGCCCCCAGCCAGCCCATGATGGAGCGTCCTCGCGTCGAGACCACGCGAGACCTCTTGCTCTCGCTCTTCCCGCCGGCAGCGCAAAAAAATGCCTCCCTGCGACATCTTGCTGACCGAGCCGAGGCTTTCACCCGCGCCGGAACCCGCCGCGCCCGCCTCGACGCCCTCGTGAACCTCTATTTCTGGCTCCGCGCGCGCGACACCCACATGCCAGATCTCAGTCACGAACTCATTTTCCCCGCATTGGCTTCCCCGGATTGGCGCCGCGAGGGCGTGTGGCTCTCCATCCTGCGATCCTCCGACGAAATTCGCGACCGCTACTTCGCAGGTATCGCCTCCATCCTCGACGAAACTGACGGCGTCTCCCTCTTCGCCGAATCCGGCATGCCTAGCGACCGCGGCTTGCTTCCGGAAGCCTTGGACCGGCTCTTCAACAACCTGCTTCCCGCGCCGCGTGAGGAAGCGGAGCTTGCCAAGCTGTTTCTTCGCCTTTTCCCCACGCAGAAGGAAGTCGACCGTTTCTTCAGCTTTCCTCCGGATGTGCTCAACCCCGCCGTTTCCCTTATCGTGCCAGTTGATATCGACGAAGCATGGGAGGTTCCCTTCGCTTCCTTGCTCGACGCTTTCTGCCTCCTCGGCGCTCGCGTCCAGGGTCTCGGCCTTTCCGAAAAGCTTCGTCTTCGCAGCAATCCCTGTCCCGTTCAGCAGTCTCCGTTTTACCGCCTCACACGCGCGGGAGACGTCCTTGTCGATGCCCTGCGAAAGAAAGTCGGCACCGCTTCCGCGGCACAGGCCTGGAAAGCGGTTATCGGCGAATGCCGTGCCGAACTCGCCGCCATCGTCGCGCATCTCAACGCCCGCGGTGTCAATCTCGACATCGTCTACGCGCTCGACGTCATCGAAAAAAGTCTCGCTCGCATGGAACTCATCTCCGGAACGCTTCTCGCGCAGCCCGGCCCTCCCAAGCTGCTGACCGCCCTCCGCCTCACCAAAGATGTCATCCGCGGCCGCCTGAACGACCGCAGTCTCTGGAGCCTCGCTCACAATAGCTTCCGCCTGCTCGCCAGAAAAATCGTCGAGTGGGCCGGCAAGACGGGCGAGCACTATATTTCTTCCAATCGCGAAGAATACGCGCAGATGTGGAAAGCCGCGCTCGGCGGCGGCCTGCTCACCGTTGGCACCGCGGCGATCAAGCTGATGGTCACTCATCGCGGTCTCCCTCCCTTTATCGAGGGCTTCCTGGCCGGACTCAACTACGCGATCAGTTTTGTGCTGATGCAGAATTTCCATCTCGCGCTCGCCACCAAGCAACCATCCATGACCGGAGCGACCCTCGCGCACATCATTCACAATTGCCGGGAAACTTCCAAGGTCGACGAACTCATCCGCTACGTCCAGCGCATCTTCCGCACCCAACTCGCAGCCGCACTCGGAAATATCATCGCCGTCGGCGCCGGCGCGGTTGTTTTCAGCATTCTCTGGAAGCTCGCCGCCCACAAACCATTTCTCTCCGCCGAGACAGCGGACTATGCAGTCAAGTCCCTCAATCCTCTTCGCAGCGGCACGATTTTGTTTGCCGCTCTCACAGGCGTCATTCTCTGGCTCTCCAGTCTTGCCGGCGGCTGGATCGAAAATTGGGCCATCTACCACCAGTTGCCCAGAGCCATCGCCGAACACCGCTGGGGCGCCGCGCTTAAGCCTGAAACTCTGCTTCGTTTTTCTGATTCCTTCTCCAAGAATATCGCCGGTTGGGGCGGCTCCATCGTTCTCGGCTTCATGCTGGGCATGACCCCGGTCGTCGGACACTTCTTCGGAGTGCCCCTCGACGTCCGCCACGTTACGCTCTCCACTGGAACCATGGCCCTCGGCATCGCTTCCCGCGGTACGGAAATCCTGGGCCGTGGCGCTCTCGTTTGGGCGGGCCTCGGCATTGCCGTCATCTTCGTGCTCAACCTTGGTGTGAGTTTTTATCTCGCCCTGCGCCTAGCCCTGCGCGCGCAGGACGTTTCCCGCCGCGACCACCTTGAAATCCTCCGCAACCTCTGGCGCCAGTTTCGCGCCACTCCCCGCGACTTCTTCTTCCCGCCCCCGCAAGATTTTCCCGCCCAGACACAACCCTCCCACTAATCCGTGCCTCAACGCGAAAAGTCTCCGTTGTCAGACCGCTGCCCAATCATGGTGGATATCCCGCTTTCAGAGCCATCGCTGAAATCCATTCAGAAATGATGCCGCCGGGAATGGCGAGGATCAATCGCAGATAATCGATTTCTTCAAGTTTCGCGGTATCGCCTCAGGTCCCGCCCGGCACTGGCTCGATATCGATGCCTTCGTCCAGCCAAGCCAGGAACAGCTTGTATCCAACCGACACTAAAATGGGGCCCACGAAAAGGCCAATGATACCCATAGCCAGGAAACCACCGATCGCGCCCAGGAAGACTATGACGATGGGAACAGGAACGCCGCGGCCGAGTAGCAGCGGCTTAAGCACGTTGTCCATGAGCCCGACGACAATGCACCAAATCAAGAAGGCGATCGCCTTGAAAGTACTCGCAGTTGCAAAGATGTAGATCACAGTGGGAATCAGCACGATGGTTCCAACCTGAAGCACAGCGGCAACAAGGAATATCAGTGCCCACAGACCCGCACCCGGTAGCCGCACTGCTAGAAAACCGAGACCTGCGAGCAAAGACTGGATTAGCGCCACACCCAGAATGCCATTGGTAACGCTGCGTATGGTCGCCCCGGCGAGTGCTTCGAACTCCGCGCCCTTGTCGCCGAAAATACGGATGGCGAGCTTTCGCGAAACTTTGGCTCCCTGGCTGGAGTTGGCAAGAAGGAATCCCGCGATCAGAATCGAGATAAAAAACTGCAGCGCGCCCAGGCCGACTCCGGTAGCCGCTGACATTAGTCCGTTTGCAACCGCTTTGAGCTGCGGAGCGAAGCTACGCAGTGCAGCGGAGAGATTGTTGGAAGCCAGGCTCCAGAGGTCGCTCAACGGTTTGCCAATCAGTGGCCAGGTCGCGATAGTCGGCGATGGCGGTGGAATCATCAGGGTTTCATTGTGAAGGCGGAGCGCTAGTGCCTGGAAGCCATCGACCAAGGTTTGAGCCAGGAGCGCGATCGGTACGATCAAAATGCTGAGAAGCAGGACGGAAAACACGACGGATGCAAAACCGCCTCGTCCGCCGAGAAGCTTGCGCAGCCGGCAGAATCCAGGGTAACCGGCAATGGCGATGATCAATCCCCACGCGACCACAGCGAGGAACGGACTGAGAATGCGGAGGCAGGCGACAGCCAGCAAGAAAATGAGGCCGAAGTGAATGAAAACTTCGACGGCCCGATTCAGGTGCGATTTGTCGGGCGCCGGCCGGTCATAGGTCACAATGCATCCTCCCCCTCCCATACAGATCAGGTGTGCTTTTTGGTCAATCGCTACTTGCGCGTCGCCGGGCGGAAAAAAGCTCAGGTTGCCCAGGACCTCAGGTTCCTTTCAAAGCCCTTGTCGCGGCAAAGACACCCAACGCGATGATGATGCCCGTAGTCAGTAAGCCCAGCAAGGCTATGAGAACGGCAATGATCCTGGATTTTTTCTTGGTAGGACGGAAATCACCGTAGCCGACGGTTGTTGCTGTGACGAATGCCCAATAGAAACTATCGAAGCGCGTCCAGCCCTCCTCCTTGCCGGCAAGATACCCAAGCAGCATGAGTACCAAGACCAACAAAAGGGGTGACAAAAGCCACAGTCCGATCGCTAATTGCATGAGGAATCTGAGGGTCAGTCCCCAAGGAATCATAATGATTTCCAGCCTTTCCAATGAGCTGTCGGAGCGCGTACGCTCCTGCCTATCGGGGGTTAAAACCGGAACTGAATGCCGGCCTGGTAGCGGAAGTTGCTCTGGTTCTGGTTTCCAGAGGTGAAACCGTTGCCAAAGCGGGTAAGAACGTAATCAACCTGAACGGGCCGGAAGGCGATGGAGGGCGAGAACGGAATGTCGAGGCCGCCGCCGAGCACAAAGTCAAATGCGTTGTTGCTTGGATTATTGACGACGCAAGTCGCAAGCTGTTTGCAAAGGTTGCCATAAAAACTGGAATGCGCGCCACCAAACAGGGCTTCCGCAAAGGGTTCAAAGTGTTGGGAGCGGAACTTAACGATCGGCCCTACGTTGTACGTGAAGAGATTGGCCGAAGCCTTCGCGGTACTGATATTGTTCGTAAAAGTCACATTACTGCTCTGGTAGCCGGCAAACTCGGCTTTAATTCCGATCATACCGGCGAAGAAATAGCTGATATCCGCGCCGCCGCCGTTGAGCGAATGGCTGCTGAGGGTTCCGCTATTTTCGGGATTGAAGCGAAAATAAGAATAGTAACCCGTGATTTCCGCGTTCGAGCCGTCCTGCGCGAGGGCAACCGTTCCCATCAGCAAAACAGCAATTAGCACGAGCACTTTCTTCATTTCCATTTCTCCTTGTTATTCCTCGTGGACAAACTGAAAACTCGTCCGACTATCGGTCAATTTACGCTTTGACAAACACACGAAAGTGGCGCAGGGAGGAGGGAGAGCGGGTTACGGAGGATCATCCCCATACAAGAAGGATTAACCCGTGAGCGCAAGCCTGGCCGCTCCGCCTCACTTGCACTCAACCCAGTATTCAACCTCTCTAGCTGGTCCAGCCAGTTTGGGCTGGAATGTTGCCAATTTAGGCGTTGATACCATCCAGCCACAACTAGGGGAATCCCTAACAACTCCGGCGAGAGTTGCCATAACTCCATCTGATAAGTTTGAATATATAGCTCGAGGGAGGAGTGCTTGTTGTACAGGAGTTGAACTCAGCGGGCGCTGATTCAGAGACACCAAGGAGACTCCTCCATGGAACCTATGTACAATCTTTTTCGTCTCCGCCAGGATAGGACCGGAATGTCAGGATCCATGAAACTGCCATTTGCTCGCTCGGCCACGTTACTTGCCCTAACGCTGTTTTTTGGTCTTATTGGTGCTACTTTCAGCCACGCGGACAATGGTCCAGGAATTTCGCACGAGGCTGCGAAGCTGAATCAACGCGGCCTCGACCATCTTCACAGGAAGGAATACGAGCAGGCCATCGCCAGCTTCCGCGAGGCGCTGAAAATTCAGCCGGAGTATCCGGACGCGTTCGACAATTTGGGAAAAGCGCTGGAATCTACGGGCAAAGACGCCGAAGCGATTGCGGAATTCGACAAAGCCATCAAGATCGCTCCAGAAAAAGCTGCGGTGTATGCCGATAAGGGGCTGGCACTTTTTCATGAAGGGAAATACGAGGACGCAGCCGCCTCGTATCGCCAAGCAATAGAACACCATAAGGATTTTTCCGAAGCGCAGAATGGCCTGGGGGGTTCGCTCCTCCATCTCGGGAAGAATGAGGAAGCGATCGTGGCCTTCCGGGCAGCCATTGCCAGCAATCCCAAGAATGCCGATGCGCTGGGAAATTTAGGGACAGCGCTGCTCAGCGAAAAAAAGGCGGATGAAGCTTTACCCTTCCTTCGCAAGGCACATTCGCTGCGTCCGGACTCGCCGGATGTGCTGGAAAGCTACGCTGTGGCACTGGACCAGGCCGGGCAGACTCATGAAGCGATTGCCGCTTACCACAAGCTCACCAGCAAGCATCCGGATCAGCCCGGGCCATGGGAGCATCTCGGACATCTCTACTACAAATCCAAGCGCTACGATCATGCCGCCGCTGCGTTTCAGAAAAGCCTCGCTCTCAAGCAAGATCAACCGGAGGTGTTGCTGGCGCTGGGGCAGACGCAGGCCGATGAGGGCAAGCTCGGCGACGCGATCCAGTCCTTTGAAAAGTGCCTGGCGCTGAAACCCGATGAGTTCTACGCGACTTACAATTTGGGAAATGCTTACTACGCGCAAAAGGATTACGAGAAAGCCGCGGCGAGTTACGAAAAGGCCTATGCGCAGAAGCCGGATTACCCGGAGTCCTTGGTGGGGCTCGGCGCCAGTCAGTTGGCGGCGAACAAGTTTGACGTGGCTATCGCGACGTACCAAAAGCTGGTGCCCTTGAAGCCGGATGATGCCAATATCCGGTTCAATTTCGGAACTGCCCTTTTCAACACCGGGAAATACCTGGATGCTGCCGCGCAGTATCGCGAAGCCGTACGGCTAAATCCGGCTTTCGCGCACGCTCACTATAATCTAGGGATGGCACTGCTCCGCCTCAACGACGCGAAGTCCGCCCAGACCGAATTTGCTGAAGCGCATCGCCTCGATCCCAACCTCAGTCCACCCCTTGCCACAAAATAGAAGCCAACACCCCCAGGCCCCGGCACGCACTTCAATCCCACGACCGGATTTTTTCGCGCCCTCTATGCCCAACTCGTCTCAAGATCGAAGATGGAGATGGTCACAATTCGTACAGGGATGCAGCCAACCGTTTTAGTCCACGATCACAGGCGATAATATCGAGGTGAAGCGAAGTCCAATCCGCCAGAAAGAGGGACTCGCTTCCCTCTCCATTATAGGTTTTGAGATAAGCGCGGCAGGACTGGCAGTAGTCGATACGAAGGGATTTTTCTCCCTCAATGGCCAGGGCGGAGAGGCGATGATCGTCCGTGCTTTCGCAGAACGGGCACCCAATTCGCCGATATCGCCAGCGTGTGCTGCAACAGGCGCAAGAAAGGAGCCGCAATCGGCCGGGATCAATACCGACTAACTGGGCCATGGCGGGTGCCGACCCGCAAGTGGGGCAGTAGCTGCGGAACCAGTGCTCTTCGACGCGCCAGCTCCCGAACCCATCCACTAGTGGGCTGAGGAATCGGGCCAACGCAGTCCAACCTAAGTAGTGAAGCAGTCCTGGGTGCGCTGGCTTGAAAACCTCGTTGTCAAGTAACCAAGCGACCGCTTGACGCGGCGCATTCATTTCACAGCGCAATTGAGTGTGCAAGATCCGGCACTCGCCGGCAAACTTCTCTGGCAGAGGCTGCGAAGTCAGACTCTCCACTAGAGATACAAGAATCGGTTCCGCAGGCTCGAAATCGATTGCTGCGTGGGAACTCCGCAATAGGGGGATACCTGCCTTATAGTCACCGATGTAATCCTCGAAGTTTGGAGTGTGCGGGCGAGCGACTGAGATGGCGGCTGCAGCAGCCGCGACTTGTGCGTGAAAGTCAGCTGCGCGCTGTAGGTATGGATGCTTCGCCAGCCAAGCGTCATGGATCATGGAATCGATCTTCCTATCCTTGTCCGACCTCTTCCTTGGGGAGTATCGGCATGATTCGTGCGCCCAGCCCGAAAAGGAAGATAGTTGCAGCGATGAGGCCAACGGAGATGCCCCACTCGAAGATGGACGGGGTGTAGGACGCCGGTGCGGTCTGTGGCATTGACCCTTTTAATTCCATCGCCAAGAGAACCACATTCACGCGATTGAAAACCACCCCAGCCGTCGTGAGAAGCGCGCCGAGGAAGAGTAGGCCTGGGCGGGCCCGCAGTGGTGCTCGGCCAAGCAGGACCATAGGAAGAATCCCGCCAAGGAATAATTCCGCCGCGAAAAGGACTCCCAGGCTCCCCGAAAATGCGACTGAGAACTGGCCTCGAACCACCATATCGACTAGCCGAAAAGCCCAATAAAACGAAAGCGACCAGAATGAGATCTTACCCATTGCTGCCAGTTGCGGGATCTGTAGGCGACGTGCCCACGCCTTCGCCATCCACATCTCGCAGAGGATCACAAGGGACGTGCCGGCCGCAATGGAGGACAGAAAGAAAGAAACAGGCATCACCGGAGACCACCACTGTGGAGCAAGCTTGTCCGGCATCAGCAGAAACAAAGAGCCCAGCGAACTCTGATGCATCGTCGAGAACGTTACCGCGGCGATGGCCAGCATGATCGGTTCAGATTTTTTGTCCCTGGCCCGGAACGCCCAAGCAAGAAAAGAAAACAAGACGGCTGTCAGCAACGCGTAGGTTAATTGCCGCGAGAGCAGGTAGACAAACAAGGTAAGCGCGCCGGCGACGTAAGCGCCAGACCATCGCTGCCAGATATCCTTCGCCTTCTGCAGTCCCCATCGCTCAAATGGCACCGGAAGGAACTCTAAAAGCAAAATCGAAACGTAGAGGCCGACACACCAGGACACTTCGAACATCGCCGATTGCTCAGGAGACTGCAGGCCAAGCTGATAGAAGTGCCACGGCAAGCCAAGGTCCGCGATCAGCGTGACCGTAACAAACGAATAACTCAACAGGCCCATCAGCACGGCTGAGCGGCCCATAGAGTACAAGTCCTTACGCTGAAAGACATAGATGATGCCGGCAGTGGCGAATGCGCCGGCAGCCACTGCGATCCAAACCAAATCGAAGACGATCCAGAGTCCCCAGGCGTAAGTGTTGGAAAGATGTGTGCTACCGCCCAAACCCAAGACGAAGCGGGCGATCAGCGAAATCAGGCCGAACGCTATGAGTGCAAGAAGGATCCAATTGAACGGAGTCAACAGCTTTTGCTGGATAGGTTCGAACTCCGGGTGATGGCTGGCGGCATTAGCGGGAACTGCATCCGGCCCATTCGCGATTGCGAAGGCCCTGCGCTTCAAGAAGGCATATGTGCCTCCCAGCAACGCGCCCACAGCCAGAACCGCAGGGGGGACAGAGTGTATCGCTATTGAGGAGACTGCCGGATACGCCTTGGTGCCGACGTCGGGAAAACCCAGTTTCTCGAAAGGCACGGACGAAAGGTACAACACACTCGTGCCACCAGCCTCTTTTTCGCCGTAGATATGGTCTACATACTTCTCAGGTTGACCGGATATTCGAGTGCGCGCTTCCTTCAGAATGTCATCTCTGGTGCCGAACTGCAGCGCGTCAGCCGGGCAAGCCTTGACGCAAGCCGGCTCGACAACATTGGCTCGATACTGTTTGCTCTCCTCCTGAGTAAGCGCTAGTCCATTGCGCGCCAAAGGTATGGGCTGATCCTCGCGGTCAGCGCAGTGAGTACACTTCTGAATCTTGGGAGCAAGAGAATCCCATTCCGCGGTGGGCACGCCCCAGGGGCACGCCCAAATGCAGTAGCGGCAACCGATGCATTTGTCGGCATTGTAAGTCACCGGGCCATCGGGTTGACGGTTTAGAGCGGTTGTAGGACAAGCCGCGGCGCATGCAGGCTCCAAGCAGTGCAAGCACCGGCGCATGGTGAACAGGTAATTCAAGCCACCGGGCGCCTGCTCATTGGGCAACTCATGAAACGTAATTAAGGTAAGCGTTTTTGCGCTGAGGGTAGCGGGGTTCTGAAAGCCCAGATCCCACTGAAAATCGGTTTCTTCCCCATCGCGATCGTTCCACTGCTTGCAGGCAACCTGGCACGCACGACAACCGATGCATTTCGTGATGTCGACCAGCGTCGTCTTAACGGAGCCTGAGTTCGCAGACTGACTCATGCACTACCCCCTTCGCGAGATGGAGGATCTTGCGTCGGCTTCGCGGAGCTTGATCACATTCACCAGGCAAGCCTTTGTTTCTTGGGTACCCGCTCCCGGATCGACGGCATCGATGGTGAGAAAATTTACGCTGGGACCGGTGGAAAGGCCTTTAAAACCCCAGTTGTACGGCATCCAAACGACAGTGACCTCGCGGTCGCCGATTTTCAGCGCCTTCATGCGTGGCGTGACGAGGGCCTTGACCTCCAGCTCACCGCGCGCCGACGAGACCCTGACCCGGTCCCCCGATTTCACCCCGAGCTTCTGGGCGAGGGTGACCGGCATCTCCAGCACCGGTTCGGGGACGAGCTCGTTGAGCCAGGGAATGTTCCTCGTCGTCGAGCCGGCGCACCAGTGTTCGGCGACCGTCGACGTCATCAGCACGTAGGGGTACTTGTCGGCCGTGCCAATGGGCTGATGCGTCGCGACGCGCGGATACTTGAGCATCGGGTTGCTCTTCACGCGCGGGTGAAGGATGTTTTCTACCGGGCTCTCGACGGGTTCGTACATCTCCGGCAGTGGACCGTCCTTCGGTACGTAGGCCACGTCGCGCGGATACCCCGGATGTTTCTCGTCCGGGTCCGAATAGACGGCCGCGAACAGGCGCCCGACGCCCTCCGCGCCTTGGTGGAAGGCCCGCTGGCCGTTCGGCGTGGCCGGTCCGTCGGTCAGGACAGGGACGTCCGGCACGTCGTATCCAGTCCAGCGCTTCGCCTGCTTGTCCCACCAGACGATGGGTTTCGAGCCCGGATAGGGTTTGCCGTTCCGGTCGCACGACGCCCTGTTGTAAAGGATGCGCATGTTGTTGGGCCAGGTCCACCCGAAGCCCGGATAGAGGCCGAGGCCTCCGGGATCCGTTTTCGAGTCGCGGCGCTTCGAGAGGTTCTCGCCGTTGGCGAAAACGCCGGCGTAGATCCACGCGCCGGACGACGTGGAACCATCGGCGCGAAGATCGCTGACTTTGCGGACGAGGTCGCCCGCCTTTAGACCGGTCTCCGCGTTGTCGCGCAGGGCGTAGCCGTTGATCTCGCGCAGGACGTCCTCGGCTGTGGTGTAGTTCCAGAAGGCCTTCCGGATGATCTCGTCCCTCGGCTCCTTCGAGTCCTTGACCAGATCGCGCACCCTGCGGAAAACGAGGTCCACGATCTCGCCGTCGGGTTTGGCTTGCCCCGGAGGCTTCACGGCAGCGTGGCGCCATTGCACCATGCCGCCCGAGTTGCTGATGGTTCCGTTCTTTTCCATGAAGAACGCCGCGGGCAGCAGGATCACCTCGGTGGAGATGGACTTCGGGTCGACGCCGGGCCGGCTCCAGAACGCCGCGGTCTCGGTCTCCCAAATCTCCTGGACCACAAGCGTCTGGAGCTTCGCCAACGCGTCAAACGTCAGCCTGAGGTTGGGCACGGTGACCGCGGGATTCTGGCCGACGATCCAGAGGAGCTTCAGCTTCCCGGCGAGAGCATCCTCGAGCATAGGCAGGGTTCCATAGTCCTTGGAAGCGTTCCGCTTGGGCAGCCAGGCATAGGCATAATCGTTTTCGGCGGTGGCCGCCTCACCGAAGAACGCCTTGAGCGTGTTAACGAGGTACCGGCTGTCGGCGATCCCATTCTTGCGCACGTAGTCGTGGATTGTCGGCTCGGTGTTCGACGCAGAGTTGAGATAGCCCGGCATGTAGTTGTAGAGCACCGCCATGTCGCACGCGCCCTGCACGTTCGGCTCGCCGCGCAGCGCGTTGACGCCGCCGCCCGGCTTGCCGATGTTGCCGAGCAGGAGCTGGAGGATCGTGAACGACCGGATCCCCTGCACACCGGTCGTGTGCTGGGTCATCCCGAGCGCATAGAGGATGGATCCCGGCCGGTTCTTCGCCATCGTCTCCGCGATCTGCTGGATCTGCTTGGCCGGGATGCCGGTGATCTGCTCGCCTGTCTCCAGCGTGTACCGTGAGACGAAGGTCTTCAGGCGTGAGAAGACACAGTGCGGGTCATCGAGGCTCTTGGCGACACGGGGCTTTCCCCCGGCATCGAGTTGATATCCCCAAGTCTCCGTGTGGTACTTGTGGTTCTCCGCGTCGAACCCGCTGAAAACGCCGTCCTTGAAGTCGAACGCCTCGTCGCCCAAGAAGAGGGCGTTGGTGTGGGTCACAACGTAATCCTCGTCGTACAGCTTGTTGACGAGGATGTGGTTGATCATCGCGTTCTGGAACGCGGCGTCGGTTCCGGGCCGGATGCGCGCGTACACGTCTGCGGCCGCGGAAGTCCGAGTGAATCGTGGATCGACGTGGATGATCTTCGCCCCGTTTTCCTGTGCCTTCCGGATCCACTTGAAGGCCATGGGATGGTTCTCGGCTACGTTGCTGCCTTCCACCAGGATCGTCTTGCAGTTCTGGAGGTCGATCCAGTGGTTGGTCATCGCCCCCCTCCCGAACGAGGCCCCCAGACCGGGGACCGTGGGGCTGTGTCAAAGTCGGGCCTGGTGCTCGACGTAAGCCAGGCCCAGCAGCCGGGCCGCCTTCTGGAATAGATAGCACTCCTCGTTGGTGTTCTGCGCGCCGCCCAGGAAGCCGATCGCATCCGTACGATTGACCGGAACCTCCTTGCCGCCGACCTTCTCGGTGGCGATCCAGGTCGCGTCACGTGTCTTCCGAATCTTCTGCGCGACCCGCGCGATTGCGTCGTCCCAGGAGATGTCTTCCCAGTGGTCGCTGCCCGGTGCCCGATAACGCGGGGTTGTAAGCCGGTTCGGTGAGGTGTGAGTCGCGAACATGGATATTCCCTTCACACACAGGGATCCGCGATTCACAATGTGGTCGAAGTCACCCTCCATGCTAATCAACTTGCCTTCGCGTACAGTCGCGACCATGCCGCAGCCACACGAACAAAAGTTGCAGGAGGTAGTGAACTCGTTCACGTCGGAGAGTTTCAGCATCTGCGTGCTAGCCCGCACGGCTTCCACATCGACAAAGGCACCCAGCGCCAGTCCACCACAACCGCCAGCCGCCGTCCTGAACCACTCTCTACGAGTGACCCCTGTCAGAGTCTTTGATGACTCACCAACAGTTTTTTCAATCTGTGCCCTTATTCCAAGTCCTTCATTCTTATTCGGATCCAAGGCTTGCTCCATACATCATGAATCAGAGTTGCATCTCAGCGCCGGCTGGCATTTCTTCCCGAAACAATCACAGTGTTCAGAACGGCCATCGACATCGGTCATCCTTAGAGATTTAGAACTGAAACGCCCCTTTTCACAGAACGCTCGCCTTCCCGGTGATCCATTACGGAGTGGAGACTAAATGTTGAGTCTCCTGCGCGCTACTAGGGAAACCCCTAGCTGACATTGGGAAATCTTTAAAATACGTTCTGTGGCAGGAAGGTTTTTCGAAAAACTCTTTGTCCTCTCGAATTGCCGGCTTCACCAGCTTTCAAGGCGGGTTCCGACAGTTCGCGAGACGCCCAGCTCTCGAGGTGGTCGTGTCCTTCGAAAGAAAGCGGATGCAACCTGGTTCGGTGGACGCAGGAATCTGTCCACCGTTAGCCCGAGGAGTTCTATGAAGTATTGGCAGCGGCTCCCCATTTCTTATCTTCTGGCAGTGCTGATTGTGGCGCTGGCAGTTCCTTTGGTCCATTCTGGCGACAAAAAGAAAGACGCACAAAAGACCAAGTCTTCTGACCAGGCCAAAGCATATGTTGCGCCGACAGATCCCGCCCTCTACGTGGGTTCCGAGACCTGCAAGACCTGCCACGAAGATATTTACAATAACTTTGCAAATACACCGCATTTCGCCACCACCATGGATGGAAAGCTCGACGCCCACAAAGGGCCCGGGTGGCATGGCTGTGAAGCCTGCCATGGCCCCGGCAAGGAACACGTGGACGGCGGCGGCGACAAGTCAAAGATCTTCACCTTTAAGGACGCCTCTCCCGCGAACATCAGTGCGCGCTGTCTGCATTGCCACCAAAGCAGCCATGAGCAGAACAACTACGGTCGCTCCGCCCACTTGCAAAGTGGCGTGTCCTGCATCGATTGCCATTCGCCGCATCATCCAAAGGAAAGTGAATTCCTCCTGAAAGACTCCTCGCCAAGACTCTGCTACAGCTGTCACATGGATGTGCGAGCGCAGTTTGCTCGTCCCTTCCACCACCGGGTGAACGAAGGATTATTGCAATGCAACGACTGCCACAATCCGCATGGCGGATTTGAGCGCCACCAGCTGCGTACCGCCGTTGGCCAGGACGAAGTCTGCTACAAGTGCCATGCCGACAAGCAGGGCCCATTCGTTTATCAGCACGAAGCAAAGCTTGAAGGCTGCGTAGTCTGTCACTCGCCGCACGGCTCAACAAATCAGCGCATGCTCAACCAAAACCAGGTCAATTTACTTTGCATCAGCTGCCACTCGCTGAATGCAAGCGTTGGCCCCTCGGCCACCCCAAGCTTCCACAACCAAGCCACCAAGTACCAGGCGTGCACGCTCTGCCACGTCGCGATTCATGGCTCCAATACCAGCCCGGTATTTTTCACACCCTAAGGAAGGAGGAACACGATCATGCCGAAAACAAGAATGGAAGAAACTCCGAATATCGAGAATTTCACACTCCCCGTGACGCGGTTTCTCCTGTCAACCTTGATGCTCGCGGCTTTTTGCATCCGCGTGGCGTTTGCTCAGCAAGTGGACGAGCAAAAGGGGATTGACCAGGGTAACTACAACATCAAGCAATCTGTGGAATTTGGTTACCGCTTCACGGATGTTGTCGGCAATAAGCAGTCGTACGACACCTTCGTCAATTTACAGCAAGGGCCGCGGTTGCTCGACTTCAGCACCGATATGAACTCCTTGGACCACCACGGTACTTTGTTCGACCATTTCTTCTTCAGCAACTTCGGATATGGCGGCGATCCCAACAACGTTTCCCAACTGCGCATCAGCAAGAACAAGTGGTACGCTTTTAACGGCATGTTCCGCAAGGATCAGAATCATTGGGACTATTCGCTGCTTTCCAACCCGCTGAATCCTCCAACGCTTTTCCCCAACACTCCGCCGAACTTCAATCCGATCGTAAATGCCCCTTCAAACGTCGTGGGTACCTCAGTGATCGGCACAAGTCCGCAAGCCTTCTACACCGCCAGAAATATGCAGAATTATGGGGTGACATTTCTGCCCGATTCGAAGATCCGGTTTCGCCTTGGCTACGATCAGAACACCCTGTACGGCCCGGGTTTCAGCACCACGCACGAAGGTACCGACCAATATCTGACACAGAACTATTCCGTCCACAATCGCAACTATCGCCTTGGCGTGGATTTCCGTTTTCTCCCGCGAACCACGATCAGCTACGACCAGGTGTGGAGTTACTACAAGAACGACCTGGGCAGCACCGATACCAACCTGCAATTCTCCCCAGGAGCAGGCTTCCCCCCGGTGGACTTGGGCGTACCCTGGAATGGCACCAGTCAACCGTGCAGCAATGCATTTGCGCCCGGTGGCATTGTCAATCCCGTCTGCAACGCTTTTTCAAGTTACCTGCTGCATTGGCGCACCCGATTGAACAGCCCGACCGAAAAAGTTAGGGTCCAATCCAGCTACTTCAAGAATGTGGATTTCGCCGGAACGTTTAGTTATACGGGCGGAGACCTCACCGTTGAGGACTATCAGCAGAATTTCTCGGGTTTGACCCCCAAGGCGAACCTGTCCAACTTCGCGGAAACCGGACCGATCAGCGGACGCCACGTGGCCACGTTCGCCGATTTGGGTGTTACCTGGCACATCACGGGACACGTCAGCCTGGTCGATTCGGTGCGCTTCAGCAATTGGAAAGAGCCGGCACAGTTTGCAGCGACGGATTGCTCGTTCTTCAGCCCGAGCCTCATTGTGAATCCCAACGTCTTCTCGCCCACCGCCACGCTTCCCGGCACGTGCGCTGCCCCGGCCAACGGCGTGCCCAATGCAATTCCCGCTCATACGACGAGCTCGGGCGGAGACATTGCTCTGAATCTGGATAGCAACTTCCTGAAGCAGCAGGATCTCTCCAACACGATCCAAATTCGCGTGCAGATTTCGCCGAAGGGTGGCGCGTATTTCGGCTACGAATATCGCGCTCGCGTCATTTCCGATAACTTCTTCAATAGCTTCGGCGGAATCTATTTCCCCAACAACGCAGCTCGTGGAAATTGCACCCTTGTGGATCCGGGACTCCCTCTCAGCCAGGGCAACCTCCCCGCAGGGTGCACCCTCAATGCCGATGGGTCCATCAACTATTCCTTCCCTGGCACGTTCGCGTCGCCCAGCGAGACGGATATCAAC
>Ga0210410_10002201_pt1 | contig 17621 bp, 9 predicted proteins | sample IncBWC4MmetaG_FD_161058 | JGI IMG/M metagenome (GOLD analysis project Ga0210410, IMG submission 161058) | Forest soil microbial communities from Barre Woods Harvard Forest LTER site, Petersham, Massachusetts, United States - Inc-BW-C-4-M | ecosystem: Environmental > Terrestrial > Soil >... | reverse complement strand
GGCCGTGTTTGGCTTGGTGTTAGTCATTGCCTGTGTGAACGCGGCTACTCTTCTGCTGGCACGGGCCACCGGGCGAGCGCGCGAAATGGCGATACGGTCAGCATTGGGCGCAGGGCGAGGTCGCCTGATCCGGCAGATGCTTGTCGAGAGCACGCTTCTCTCCGGTCTCGCTGGCTGCCTTGGTTTGCTGCTCGCGTATTGGACCTCCCCGCTCCTGCTCGCGCTCAAACCCGCGAGCCTGCCGATCACGCTACGGGTTCCACTCGATTGGCGAGTGCTCCTTTTCACATCCTTGGTTTCACTTTCTACGGGAATCGTTTTTGGGCTGACTCCAGCGCTACGAAGCGTAAAGGTTCAGGTGGCTCCGATTCTCAAGGACGAAGCCCAATCAGCAAGTTATCGCAAGTCACGGCTGCGCAGCTTTCTTATGATCGGGGAGATCGCCACGTGTATGGTGTTGCTCGTTGGCGCCGCGTTGTGCGTGAGGAGCCTGCTCAACGCCAACTCGATTGACCCGGGTTTCGATACCAAGCATGTGGCCGTTGCTACTCTGGACCCTGGGAACCTCGGATACCCCGAAGCGAAGGTGCGCGGGTTTTACGAGCAACTTTCCCGGCAGATCAGCGCGCTGCCCGGCGTGTCCTCGGCCAGCTTCGTTAACCACCTGCCTCTGGGAACTGCGCGAGAGCAAGGTGCCGCCATCGAAGGGAACCATTCTTCCGCAGGCCAAAACAGTGTCGCGGTCGACGTGTTGCGGGTCGCTCCTGGCTATTTCGAGACGATGGGCATTTCACTTTTGAGGGGTCGCGACTTCCTTCCACGGGAGAGCGAGGCGCCCGGCGGGGCATCGGGGGGCGTGGCGATCATCAACGACGCCATGGCACGAAAACTCTGGTCGAGCCAAGACTCCGTCGGAAGACGAATAACCTTAGGCGAGGATACCCGCCTGGAGATCATCGGAGTAGTGAAGACCGGCAAGTATCGCACTCTAGGTGAAGAGCCGATTCCTCTTGTTTACCTGCCTCGACTGCCGGGCCAGCGCACGCTGGTGGTGCGCACCTCGGGCGATCCGAGCTTTCTGCTGGACAGTATCCGGCGCGAGATTCAGGCGGTGGATGCCAATATCGCCGCAACAGATCTGGAGACCATCGAGCAATACATGGCTCTTCCACTTTTCCCTGCGCGAACCATAGGTCTTCTGCTGGGCACCTCCGGCATCTTGGCATTAGTGCTGACTTGTATCGGACTGTTCGGCGTCATCTCCTACATGGTGTCGCAGCGCACGCATGAAATCGGCGTGCGTATGGCGCTCGGCGCGAGCCAACACGAAGTCTTAAAACTGGTAGTCGGTCACGGCCTGACCGTGGCATCGATCGGCTTGGCCCTCGGACTGGCTGCGACATTCGGGCTTACCCGTTTTCTTTCTTCACTTCTATACGGTATTCAGCCCAGTGATCCCGCAACGCTGCTGGGTGTTTCAGTGGGCCTAATCTTCATCGCCGCGCTGGCTTGCTACATCCCGGCACGTCGTGCGATGAGCGTCGATCCGATGGTGGCGCTGAGGTACGAATGATGGCACAGACGATCCTGGGACCGAGGGACCGCAAGCCGGAGAAGGTATGACTCTCTGGAGCCGGCTTCGTTCTTGGGCGCAGACAACTCTCCGCCGTTCTCGGATGGAGAGCGAAATGGATGCGGAGCTGCGGTTTCATATTCAGGCATTCGCGGATGATTTAGTCCGCGGCGGAGTCCTTCGTCCAGAAGCGCTGCGCAGGGCACGCCTGGAATTTGGCAGCGTCGAATGCGTCAAAGAGGAAGGCCGGAAAGTGCGCGGCGTCAGCTTGTTCGGTGAACTTCTGCAAGACCTGCATTATGGTCAGCGCGTTCTGCGCAAAAGTCCGGGCTTTACCGCCGTCGCCGTCCTCACGCTGGCCCTCGGCATCGGCGCGAACACCGCCATTTTCAGTGTGGTGAACGCGGTACTTCTTAGCCCGCTCCCCTACGCCGACGCAGACCGCCTCGTGCTGGTTAAGGAAGTTTTGTCCCACGCTGGTCCCGAACCCGTCAGCGTTTCCGGACCAGACATCTCGCAGATTAAAAAACTGAATCATGTCTTTGAGAAGGTCGGTGGATTCCGGGTCTGGACCTACGAGTTTTCCGGAACAGGTGAACCTCAGCGGGTAACCACCGATCGTGTCAGCAGCGATCTCTTCGATGTGCTGGGCGTCCAACCCATCGTAGGCAGAGTATTCACAGCCGAGGAAGAACTTGCCGGACACCGGGTGGTTATCCTGAGCTACGGCCTGTGGCAGCGCGGTTACGGTGGACAACTTGGCGTTCTCGGCCAAACCGCAAATCTGGACCGCGAACCCTACACAATTGTCGGTGTCATGCCGCAGAGCTTTGTCTTCCCGCTCCCTGGCATGGCGCAGGGTGTCGCAGCCGATCTTTGGGTGCCATTGGGTTTCACGAAAGCGGAATTGGAGGACGTGGGTGACAATTTCGACTATAGCGTCGTGGCCAGACGCAAACCAGGAATTTCGCTGGGACAAGTCAATGCCGACTTGCAGCTCGTCGCACGAGGGGTGTTGGAGACCTACGAAAAATTCGCGCGCGAGGCCCACCAGTCCCTGGGCGACTTCCAACTGGGAATGGCCTCCGCGCCTCTTCGCGAGGAAGTGACTGGTCCGCTCAGGCCGACGCTCTTGGTGCTGCTCGGCTCAGTGGGCTTGGTGCTGTTGATCGCTTGTGTCAACGTCGCAAACCTTCTGATGATGCGCGCCGCTGGCAGGCAAAAGGAAATGGCCGTTCGCCTGGCTATCGGCGCCGGAAGATTGCGCTTGCTGCGGCAATTCCTTGTTGAAGGAATGCTGCTTGCGTTTCTGGGAGGAGCGCTCGGTTTGGCGGTCGCGCTTTGGTTTAAGGATGCCCTGGTGGCCGGAATGCCTTCAACCGTTCCGCGGTTCCACTCTATCGAGCTCAATTGGACGGTTTTACTCTTCTCGTTTCTCCTCGTCTCCCTGGTCGGGCTGGCCTTCGGCGCTTTGCCAGCCATGTGGACATCGCGAACCGATCCCAATTCGTCGTTAAAGGACGGTGTTCGCGGCACTTCCGAGGGCCTTGAGCGTCGGCGCACGCGGGCCGCGTTTGTCGTCGTCGAGGTAGCGCTCTCCGTGATGTTGCTGATCGGGGCGGGACTGCTGGTGCGAAGCTTTCAGCGCGTTTTGAACACCAATCCGGGCTTCCGTCCGGAGCACGTCTTGACCGTTTCCATTGACCTGCCGTCGGCCGAATATGCGCGGGATGAGCAAGTGGTTTCGTTCTACAAGCAATTGACCGATCGCTTGCGCCAAACCCCGGGCATTGTCGGCGTGGGAGGCTCGACCGATCTCCCGCTGCTCGGCGGTTGGACACACGCCTTTGTCCCGGAAGGTTATCGGCCCTCTCCCGGAGCCGGTCTGAACATGTGCAATCACTCCGTCATTTATGGAGACTATCTCGAGGTGATGGGCATTCCCCTGCTCCGTGGGCGCTACTTTACAGAGCACGATGGACCTGGTTCCACGCATGTACTCATCGTCAGCGACTCGCTGGCAAAGAAGTATTGGCCCGGCGACAACCCGTTGGGCAAGCGCCTCAAGTGGGGAACCGCGGAATCGACCGATAGTTGGCTCACTATCGTTGGCGTAGTCGGCGATGTTAAACAGGGACCTCTGGACTTCGTAACTGCTCTGCACACCTACGAACCCTACGCGCAACTCGGCTCGGCACCTTCGTTGCGCATCGCCGTGCGAGGCCAGCGAGAACCGGCCGGTGTCGCCGCTTCTGTTCGCGCCGCTGCGTGGGGTCTGGACCACCAGCTTGCGCTCGGCGATGTGCGACCCATGGGTGAGGTGATCAGCCGATCAACGGCCGACCGCCGCTTCAGCCTCTCGGTTGTAGGCGCTTTTGCGGTCTTGGCGCTGGCCCTCGCAGCCATCGGAATCTATGCGGTGCTGGCATACTCGGTCGCGCGACGAACGCATGAGATTGGCGTTCGCGTGGCGTTGGGCGCCGGGCGTGCCGACGTGGTCCGACTGGTGCTGGCTCAAGGCCTCCGCGTTACGGCTATCGGAATCGTGTTTGGCGTTGCGGGAGCGCTGGGCTTGGCGCGCTTTCTTCGGAGTTTGCTCTACGAAGTGCAGCCCACCGATCCGCTTACTTTCGTGGCGGTGCTCCTGCTTCTGGTCAGCGTGGCAGTCGCGGCATCTTACCTCCCGGCGCGCCGCGCGATGCGAGTCGATCCGATGGTCGCGTTGAGATACGAATGATGGCGCATACCAACGTCGGAATTCGGGGCTGCATACTGGAGCATGTATGACGTTTTGGAGCCGGTTTAGTTCGTGGTCCAGGGCAACTTTTCGTCGCTCTCGCTTGGAAAACGAAATGGACGTGGAGCTCCGTTTTCACATCGAGACGTTCGCGGATGATTTAGTCCGCAGCGGAATGCCCCGCCAGGAAGCCATGCGGCAGGCGCACATTGAGTTCGGCGGAATCGAGCGCTTCAAAGAGGAAGCCCGGGAGGCGCGCGGCATCCACTTTTTCGATGAGATTGGACAGGATTTCCATTTTGGAGCGCGCCTTCTGCGCAAAAGTCCGGGCTTCACAGTGGTTGCCGTGCTCACACTGGCCCTCGGCATCGGTGCCAACACAGCGATATTCAGTTTGATTGATCAGGTGGCACTGCGATGGCTGCCAATAAAGAATCCCGAGCAGTTGTTCGAGCTAAAGCGGAACTTTCTCATTCCCGAGTACGAAAAGCTAAGCGCCCGGACACGCTCGTTTTCGGGAATCTTTGCTGCGGATACAGGACCCATGATCGCGGGTATCGATGGCGTCTCGCAAAATGTCAAAGGAAAATTCGTGTCCGGGAGCTATCACTCGGTAATGGGCATCGGTCCGATTCTCGGTAGAGTCATTACTCTTCAGGATGACCAGCCTGCGAGTCCTTTCGTTTGCGTCCTCAGCTACAACTTTTGGAAGAGCAGATTCGGGCTTTCGTCCGAAGTATTGGGGAAGACCATTACGTTGAAACGAATCCCTTTCACGGTTGTCGGGGTAGCGCCAGAACTCGCGAGAGAGCAGGGAGACGACATCCTGGTCCCCATGGCGAGGCACCTCCAGCTGGCCATGAAAGATAACGACACGGTGCGGATTATCGGCCGTCTGAAACCGGAGCTGACGGAAAATCAGGCTGCCGCGGAACTGACACTCGTCTATCAACAGATATTGGCCGAGTCGGCCGGAATCCATCTGACACCAGAGCAGCAGCGGCTGGTCTTGGAAAAGAAGATTCAGTTGAGACCCGCCGGTCGCGGCGGGTTTGATGGATTCTCTACGCAATTGCGCATCTTGGCCGGCGTAGTTGGAATGGTGTTATTGATCGCCTGCGCCAATGTCGCCAATCTTCTCTTGGCCCGAGGCGCTGCCCGACAGCGGGAAATCGCCGTGCGCCTGGCTATCGGAGCCGGGCGTTGGCGACTCATCCGGCAATTGCTGACGGAAAGCATTCTTCTCGCGCTCATGGCGGGTTGCCTGGGTATGTTGCTGGCGTTTTGGGGAGGTCAGCTTTTCTGGGCGTTATTTTCTGGGGATGCGACTGCGATTTCACCGGACACGCGGGTTCTTGGCTTCACTGCCTCCGTATCCCTATTGACTGGAGTCGCCTTCGGACTGCTGCCCGCGCTTCGCGCAACTCGTGTCAACCTTACTCCTGCGCTGAAGGAAGGCGACCCTAGGGTCGGATGTTCTTCGCGGAGCGCTGCCGGTTCGCGCTGGGGACTGGGTAGAGTTTTGGTGGTCCTACAAATTGGGCTCTCTTTGACCTTACTGATCGGCGCAGGTTTGCTCCTGCGCAGTCTCGAGAACCTCAGCCGCGTGGATGTGGGGTTCGACCGCGAAAACGTGCTGGACATGTGGGTCATGCCGACGATGGTTGGCTACGACGTTCCGAAGGAGCACAACCTCTATTGGCAGTTGCTGGACAGGTTGAACGCCCTTCCCGGCGTGCAGTCGGCCAGCCTTTCACGATTGCAACTCTTTGGCGGTTTTTGGGCGCGTCCCGTCGCGATTCCGGGATATTTGCCTGGGGCGAACAAAGAGGACATGCGAGTATCGTGCAACACAGCAGCGCCAAAGTTTTTTGCGACCATGGGGATCCCGATGTTGCTGGGGCGGGACTTTACACCCGCCGACAGCGCTACCTCTCCCCAGGTGGCCATCATTAGCGAGACTATGGCTCGGGAGTATTTCCAGGGCGAGAATCCGGTGGGCCGGCGTTTTCGCTTTACCGGCGAAGATGCCACGGGAGACGTTGAAATCGTCGGAGTTGCCAAGGACATACTGACTGAATTCCGCGAGGAGCAGTCCAACCGTTCTCCGCGTGCTGCCTATATCCCCTTCACTCAGGCGCCCTCGACGATGACCGGGCAGGCTGTGATCGAGGTCCGGACCCAAGCAAACCCAGGCGATATAGCAGCCGCCATGCACGACGCGGCACAAGCCTTGGACAAGATTCTGCCAATGGGGAGCGTCGAGAAACAGGACGAGATCGTAAATCAGTCCCTACACGGACAGCGGTCGCTTTCAGGGATGACTGCTTTTTTTGGCTTGCTCGCATTGCTGCTGGCGTCTATCGGCCTTTACGGGACGATGTCCCACTCCGTCGGCCAGCGAACGAAAGAGATCGGTATCCGCATGGCTCTGGGCGCTGGGCGGCAAGACGTGCTGCTCATGGTGCTCCGCGAAGGCCTACGCCTGACGTTTGTCGGGATCGGTGCAGGACTGGCGCTCGGAGCCGTGCTTACTCGGCTGTTATCGAACCAGCTTTACAATCTCAACGGCACGGATCCCCTGACGTTCACCGCCGTATCGCTGTTTCTCATGGTAGTGGCACTTGTGGCCAGCTACATCCCGGCACGTCGCGCAATGCGCATGGACCCGATCGCGACACTGAGGTACGAATGACTGAGCACGACTTCCGGGAGATCTGAGGCTGCAAAGTGGAGGAAGTAGGATGCTTTGGAGCAGACTTCGTTCCTGGTTCGAAACAACTCTCCGCCGCTCTCGCATGGAAAGCGATATGGATGAGGAGCTGCGCTTTGACATCGAGGCCTTCGCCGAGGATTTGGTCGGCAGCGGCATGTCGCGTGAGGAGGCGCAGCGGCGCGCCCGCATGGAGTTTGGCGCCGTAGAGCGCGTCAAAGAGGAAGGCAGGGAAGCCCGCGGCGTGAACTTGGTCGAAGCATTTGTACAGGACGTACGTTTTGGCCTGCGCATGCTGCGCAAAAATCCGGGCTTTACGGCGGTCGCCGTGCTGACGCTGGCTCTCGGCATCGGCGCAAACACAGCGATCTTCAGCGCCGTCAATGCTGTCCTCCTGCGACCTCTACCGCTCAAGGATCCCGAACGCCTGGTGTTCATTGTCTCCTTGCGGGAAGGATTTGATCCCTTCGGCACATCGCTCCTCGAGTATGCGGCGTACAAGGACCGCAGCCACTCGCTCGCTGACGTCGGGCTTGCAAATACGCGCTCCTTTAATGTAACCGGGCAGGGAGAGCCGGAGCGCATTCAAGGGGCGGCCATTCTTGCCAACTACTTGAGTACTCTCGGAGTCCAGCCGGCCATTGGCCGGAGTTTCACTGCAGACGAAGACAGTCCGGGCGGGCCTGCCGTGGCGCTCATCAGCTATGGTCTCTGGCAGCGTCGTTTTGGAGGTGCTACGCATGTCCTCGGTCAATCGCTGAATCTGGAAGGACGCCGAACTACAATCATCGGCGTCCTGCCACCGGCATTTGATCTGCCCAACAAGGCCGAACTATGGATTCCTCTCCAAACGAACATCCAGGGCTTGCCGCTTGCTGATCGTGCGGCGCACGCCTTCGAAGTGGTGGCGCGCCTCAAGTCGGGCATTCCTTGCAGGTGGCCGACAGCGATCTGAAGGGAATTGCTCGCGAACTGGAGCAAGAGTTTCCCCAAGTGCGAAGCGGCTGGAGCGTGGAAACAGTTTTCCTGCGCCAGGAACTCATCGGCGATCTAGGTGGAGAACTCAAGAAAGCTCTGTTCGCGCTCGTTGGTGCGGTCGGATTTGTGCTGTTGATCTGCTGCGCCAACGTGGCCAGCTTGCTGCTGGCGCGCGGCGTCGCTCGAGAACGGGAGATCGCCCTGCGCCTCACGCTGGGAGCTGGAAGATCGCGAATTGTGAGACAGCTTTTGACCGAGTGTCTTCTTTTGGCGCTGCTCGGCGGCTTAGCCGGCCTTCTGGTGGCGTATTCGATTCTGCCGCTTCTGAATTCCTTGAATCCGATCCAGGCGGTCGGCTTCGGCGGCGTTCTGCTGGGCATTCGGATTGACGGGCACGTGCTGGGATTCGTTGCGTGCGTCACGCTGTTTACTGCAGTGCTCTGCGCTTTGACTCCCCTGGCAAAAACAGGGAGCACCGATCTCGCCCCTCTCATTAAGGATGGTGGCCAGCGAGGTGGCACGGGATCCGGAGGCCGCCGCTGGCTGGCGACGCTGGTTGTGGCCGAGATAGCCATTGCAATGCCTTTGCTGGCCGGCGGTGGACTGATGATCCAGAGCTTTCAGCGCCTTCAGCGGGCTGAGTTGGGTTTCCATCCAGACCGCCTGCTGACAATGCATATGGATCTTTCCGCTTTCCGATACCGGGAATATCAGCAGCGCGTCGTCTTCGTTGACCGAGTCATCGAACGCCTCAAGAGCTTGCCCGGGATGGTCTCCGCAGGAATAACCACGAACATGCCGCTGACCCAGTTCATCTCTTACGATGCCGTCTTCGCCGTCGAAGGACATCCGCCTAGGAATCCGTCCGATGTTCCCATCACCGCGCACCGCCTGGTCAGCCCCGAGTATCTCGAAACTCTCGGGGTTACGCTTATCAAGGGGCGTCTGCTCAATGAACAGGATCGAGCCAACACTTTGCCGGTCGTGGTGATCAGCGAGGAGTTAGCGCGACAAGGTTGGCCCAGCGAAGATCCCATTGGGAAACACATCAAACGAATCAGTGCCGGTCAATCCTTCCCCTGGCTGACGGTCGTGGGCGTCGTCAAAGATGTCAAAGAGGATCGCTTTAATTTCAGGATAAATCGTCCGGCGTGGTATTTGCCGTACGGACAAAATGGAAACACTCAGCCGTTGGACCTGATTGTGAAGGCCAACGGCGATCCCTCGAGTCTAACGGCCGCGATTGTCGACGCTGTTCATTCGGTCGATCGTGATCAGCCGGTTTCTAACGTGGAGACGATGCAAACCAACGTCGCGGGTGTAGTCGGCACGGATCGGTTCGGCGCCGTCCTGATGGGCGCGCTGGCGGCGCTGGGACTTGCATTGGCCATGATTGGACTCTATGGCGTGATGGCCTATTCCGTCAGCAAACAGACACGAGAGATCGGGCTGCACATGGCGTTGGGTGCGCATCCTCCCGACATCCTGAAGATGGTGGTGGGCCGCGGAGCGAGACTCGTCGCCTCTGGGCTGTTGCTGGGGTTGCTGGGAGCCCTTCTGTTGACGAGGTTTTTGTCGGGTGTGCTCTATGGTACGAAACCGAGCGATCCTCTCATCTTCGGAGCCGTTTCACTGCTACTGGCCTGCGGCGGATTGGTCGCATGTTATTTGCCCGCCCGCAGGGCGACGAGAGTCGATCCGATGGTGGCACTGAGGTATGAATGATGACCGTGATGATCACGGAATATTGAGTCAGTAAGTCGGAGGGAGCATGACGTTTTGGAGCCGGCTTCGATCGTGGCTCGAGACGACACTCCATCGTTCACGCATGGAAAGCGACATGGACGCGGAGCTTCGTTTCCACATCGAGACGTTCACGGATGATTTAGTACGCGGCGGAGTGCCACGCCAGGAGGCGATGCGGCAGGCGCGCATTGCGTTTGGCGGCATCGAGCGCGTCAAAGAGCAAGGCCGAGAGGCTCGCGGTATGAGACTCGTCGATACCGCGATCCAGGATTTGCGGTACGGCCTACGCGTGATGCGGCAGAACCCGGGGTTTACGGTGGCCGCTGTGCTGGCGATTGCTTTGGGAGTGGGAATAAACGTCGGAATCTTCTCCGTGCTAAACGGCGCCGCTCTACGTTTGCTCCCCATTCCACGTGCGGAACAGATGGTGAGCGTGAGCCAGGTGTTTCACGGACGAACGCGGCGCGACACTCATGGCGAAACGAGCATGTTCTCGTATCCCGAATACCTCGACTATCGCGATCACAATCACGTTCTCGCGGGACTGCTGGCCTATGAGCCGTTCGTTGAAGCGACCCTTACCGGCGGCAAGATGCAGCGGCTCTTGGGGGCGCTGACTTCTTGCAACTACTTCGAGGTCTTGAACGAGCATCCAGCGCAGGGACGTGGCTTTGTCGATTCTGATTGCGCGGCTCCCCGCGAAAACGCGGTGGTAGTGCTTAGCGACGAGTTGTGGCGAGGCGCGTTTGCCAGCGACGCTAGAATCGTTGGCAAGAGAATCGTCCTGAATCGGACGGCGTTTACCGTCGTTGGCATAGCTCCGCCCCGATTCACGGGCACAGAGCCGGTCCCGACCGCATTCTGGGCGCCCGTAACGATGCAAGAAGCACTAGACTCTGGTCGTGATTATTTGGCGGACGACAATGTGAGCTGGTTGGCCTTGCTCGGGCGCGCGCGGCCTGGCGTTCCGGTGGAGCGGGTGCGCGCGGATCTTGGCGTCATTGCCGGACGCATCGATCAACTGCATCCTGGCCGCACGACCTCACTAGCCATCCACACGGCCACGTATTTCGGCAGGCCGGAAGAGCGGGACTTCCTACTCCCCGCCGCTTCGGTAATTCTCGCTGCCTTCGGTCTCGTGCTGCTGATTGCGTGTGCGAACGTAGCCAATCTTTTGCTCGCGCGCGCTTCCTCGCGCCACAAGGAAATCGCGCTGCGGCTATCCATCGGCGCAAGCCGGTGGCGCCTGGTTCGGCAATTGCTGACGGAGAGTCTCCTGCTTTCCCTGTTTGGAGGGACGCTGGGATCGCTGCTCGCGTTCTGGTCGTTTGCAAGCATCACGCAGTTTGTGACCTCTCACCTGCCGCATGAGCTTTCTACTCTCGCAGTGAATGTTGCGCCGGACTTTCGCGTGCTCGCCTACGCGCTGGCACTGACCCTTCTTACTGGAATCACCTTTGGCCTCATCCCGGCTTTGCGGAGCTCGCGACTTGACCTCAACACCGCATTGAAAGATGCCCGTGCACATTCTGGGCCTGGCAGAACGAGCGGCCGGTTTGTACACAACACGTTGATCGGCGCTCAGATCGGCGTGTGCATGATCCTGCTGCTGGCGGCTGGATTGTTGCTGCGCGGACTTTACTACGCGCAGACAGTGAATCCGGGATTTGAGATGAGTGGCGTCGTGGGAGCGTTCCTCAATCTCAGAGCGCAGGGTTACGATGAAAGCCGCGCAACGGTCTTTGTAAAGCGCTTGCGAGAGCGCATTGCAAGCCTTCCTGGCGTGACGGAAGTTGCGCAAGCAGAGTGCGCTCCGCTTAGCCACGACTTTAGCGCCGACTATTTCACGGTTCCTGGCCGGGCCGAGAGGGTTCTGGTCGAATACAATCACGTTACGCCAGACTATTTTTCCGTTGTTGGCATTCCCATCGTGCGGGGCCGGGACTTTACACCACGGGAGACGCACGACGCGCCAGGAATTATCGTCACGGAATCCACAGCGCGCCGCCTTTGGCCTGGCGAAGATCCCCTGGCGAAGACGCTGCGCGAAGACACGGGGCGCGAATATTCTGTTATCGGAGTGGCGAAGGATGCTCAAGTCTCGCATCTGGGCGAGCTCAACACCACATACCTCTATTATCCATCTGGCCCACAAGACAACGTGCGCACCTATGTGCTGGTTCGCTCAGCAGCAGGCTTCACGACGACGGCCAGTGACATTCGCGACGCGGTGCAATCGCTTGACCCTGACGTGCCTGTCGAGGTGACAAGGCTTGAAGACTACCTCGAAATCTGGCGCACGCCCTCGCGCATTGTGGCTGCGCTCTCGGGAGCACTGGGCACCCTAGCCCTGTTGCTCGCCTCGATTGGCGTCTACGCAATGGTGTCCTATAGCGTCAGCCGATGCGTGCGCGAGATCGGCATCCGCATGGCTCTTGGCGCTGACAGCACCGAAGTCATGAGCCTTGTGCTGCGGCAGTCGATGCGCCCGGTGCTGATCGGCGGGCTCGTCGGTGTGGTCGGGTGTGCCGCCGTGTCCTGGGTGTTCTCCAGTATGCTTTTTGGGCTGAGCGCACGGGACCCCATTGCTTTCATTTCTGTTCCTCTATTCCTGTTGGTTGTGGCCCTCATCGCCAGCTACATCCCTGCGCGGCGGGCGATGCGCGTGGATCCGATGGTGGCGCTGAGGTACGAATGATGGCCTAGATAAGCGTGGGAACTGCAAGCTGGAGGATAGTATGACTCTCTGGAGCCGACTCCGTTCTTGGTCCGAGACAACTTTCCGGCGCTCTCGCATGGAAAGTGAAATGGACAGGGAGCTCCGTTTCCACATCGAGACATTCGCCGAGGACTTGATGCGAGGTGGCGTTTCGCGCGAGGAAGCGGTGCGTCGTGCTCGCCTCGAGTTCGGCGGCCAGGAGCGCTTCAAGGAGGAATGCCGCGAAGCTGTGGGTGCGCATTTCCTAGAGACGTTCCTCCAAGATTCGCGCTACGGGCTGCGGATGCTGCGCAAGAATCCAGGTTTCACCGCCGCGGCGGTTCTGACATTGGCGCTCGGCATCGCGTCCACTGCGGTGCTGTTCAGCATTCTCGACGGCGCTTATATTCACTTCGGAGAAACGGAGCAGGCCAATCGAGTGGTTCTAATGAGGCAACAATTCACCAAAAGTGAATCTGAAACCTCGCGTTTTTCGCCGGCCGAATACTTGGACATCAAGGATGCAAGGGACAAAGGGGGCCTGGCCCGATGGTACGGCGGCAGTGTCCGCGCTATTATCTGCGGTTGCCTTGATCGCAAGCTATGTTCCTGCGCGGCGGGCCATGCGCGTCGACCCAATGGTCGCGTTGCGCTACGAATGAAATATGGCTTTTCAGCCCGTCTCGAAATGCAGCGCAGGGGGCCAGCGCCGCTGGTGTTTCTCCTCGGCACCACCGATCGTCACGAGTCGGCGCGTCCAAAGCGAAACGTCTAAAACAACTTCACCGCCAGATCCTTCGGGGCAGCTCCCACTGGAATCATCGTCAACAGACTGTTCGTTCGCACGCGAATCACCGCAACATCCGCCGAAGCCTCGTTCACGGCGATTAGCAGATTCTCTTCAGGATCAAAGCGCATCACGCCAGGAGACTGGCCCGCCGTAATCGGAAACTCCTTTCCCGTTCCGGCCTCACGCACCACCCGCCTGTTCGCAATGTCCACCGGAATGACGTGCCCCGCCGCGCTGTCCGAAACATAAAGGGTGCTTCCATCCGCGCTCAAAACGCCTCGCGTTGGCGCCGACCCGAGCACCATATAGTCGCCCACCTCGTGCGTCCATGTGTTGATCACCTGCAACCCGTGCGCATCCGGTGAAATCACGTACAACTCGCCACCGTCCGGCTTGAGCAGCATGTCCGACGGATTCCCGTCCAGTTCGAGGTTCGTCACGAGAACGCTCCTCCTCAAATCGACGACGGAAAGCCGGTGCTCCGTCCGGCTCAAGACAAACGCCAAGCTATTGTCCGGAAGTATCGCAACTTTGTCCGGCTGCTTGACGATGCCGACCGTACTTCGAAGCGCGAGCGTCGACGAGTCATGAATCCCCAGGGTCGCATCGCGATGATTGAGCACCAGGACGCTTTTTCCGTCAGGCGTCACGTGAGCCAGAACCGGCTCGCCGCCTGTGTGCGTCCGCGCCAGCACATTCCGTGATTGGCAGTCAATCGCCAGCAGTGTGTCTGATCCCGCCGATGTAGTGTACAAGCGTCCCCCGTCCGGCGAAAAATCGATCGCATAGGGAAGCGACCCAACCGGAATGCGCGCGCTGACTTGATTCGCGCGCGCATTGATCACCCAAACATATCCGCCCGCCGAACTAACACCCCAAACTTCGGCACGCATGGGGTGCTCACGCATGCCGGATAGTCCAGGGCCAATGGCAATCCGCGCCACAGCCGCCAACTTCACCAGATCGATGACCGTCACGCTTCCGTCGCCCGCAGAAACATATGCGCTCAATCGCAAGCCCGGCCTCAGAAAAGACGGCCGATGCTCGCGAAGAAGCAGAACGACGCCCGTAATCAGCAGGACGCCAAGCAGAAAATACATACGGAAATTACGCGGCCGGTTCATGAGTCAGAGGGATTGTTACATGTAGCCTGAGGAATTAGCCAGAAGCCCACGCGTCGATCGAGAAAGAGAAAGACAAAAAGAAAGAGAAGTGCGCGAAAGCCCTGCAAATCGTCTTCAATTCACTTCGCGCCCCAAAACTGCCGCAATCTGCCGGACCTCTTCCACCAACTCCGCAAATTCTTCCGGCAAAATCGACTGCATGCCATCGGAGAGCGCCTTATCCGGCTGGTGGTGCACTTCGACGAGCAATCCATCCGCCCCTACCGCAATCGCCGCGCGCGAAAGCGGCAACACCTTGTGCCGTTTGCCCGTCCCGTGCGATGGATCGACCAAAATCGGCAAATGGCTGCGTTTCTTCACCGCCGGCACCACCGCCAAGTCCAAAGTGTTCCGCGAAAAATCCGAAAACGTCCGCACGCCGCGCTCACACAGCATCACGTTGTAATTTCCCTCGGACAAAATATATTCCGCGGCCATCAAAAACTCGTCCAGGGTCGCCGACATTCCGCGCTTCAAAAGCACCGGCTTCTTCGCCCGCCCCGCCCGCTTGAGCAGCGAAAAATTCTGCATGTTCCGCGCGCCAATCTGAATCACGTCGGCATATTCCTCGACAAGATCGAGACTCTCGTTGTCGATAGCCTCGGTGATGATCCCGAACCCATACGCCTCGCGCACCTTCGCCAAAATCTTCAGCCCCGGCAAACCAAGCCCCTGAAAACTGTACGGCGAAGTCCTCGGCTTATACGCCCCGCCGCGAAACAGCCTCGCCCCGCTTTTCTTTACTCGTTCCGCAATCGCCAAACACTGTTCTTCGGTTTCCACCGCGCAAGGTCCAGCCACCATCGCGATCATCTTCCCACCTACGATCACCTCCCCCGACGGCGTCGGAATCCGCAGAACGGTATCCTCCTCCTTTGCGTCCCTGCTCACCAACTTGTACGGTTTGCTGACTGGTATGCACTCCACCACTCCCGGCAGCGACTCCAAAACTTCGAGATCGACCGCCCCGCTATTCCCGGTAATCCCAATCGCCGTTCGAATCGTTCCCGGAATCGGATGCGCCTTCAGCCCCAGCGCCTCAACTTTGTCGCATACCGCGCGGACCTGTTCCTCCGTCGCGTGCGATCCCATCACAATCAGCATTATGCGTTCCCCAGACTCTTGGCGAATTTTTCAGTGTACTGCACCCGAACAACGGACGCAAAGAAGAGCCGTGTTTGGCCTCGCTCGCTGGCCTCTATGGATCACCACCAAGCATCTCGTGCACGCCTACGGTAAATGCCGGCCGCTTCTACAGGTCTTCACAGGAAAACCCGCTAGCCCCGTCCGCATCTAAGAGTCCTAGAGCCATTAATTTTTCGGCCGTGATCCGCCCTCGAGCCCGGGCTCTTTGCGTATCTATATAGACCCACTCTGGAGACTAGAATGAAACGACTCTCGGTTTTGCTCATCTTTGCTGCCTGCGTCGTACCAGTGTCCTTTGCCCAGGAAAATGATCGAGTCCAAGTCGGCGTGTTTGCCGACTACCTCCGCCTGTCGCAAACTAACACAAACTTCGCCGGACTCGGCGGACGTTTTACTTTCACGGGCTATCGCGCGCTCAAGCTCGAGGCAGAAATGTCCTACGATTTTGACCAGGTCTTCACCGAGGGGTTCACCGACACCGGCACCGGCAGAGTCTCGATCAATCGCTCCAACCTCCGCGTTCTCCATGGCATGTTCGGCCCCAAGTTGGAGATTGGGCATTTCCCTATACACCCTTTCGTGACTGTGAAGGGTGGATTCGTGAATTTCCGTTTTGACCATCGGCCCGCCACCCTCGATACCTTCCTAAGCTCCGTCGAAGGCCTGCGCTCCACAAACGTCAACGGCATGCTGTATCCGGGCGGCGGCCTTGAAGGTCATCTCGGCCCGGTCGGCCTGCGCTTGGACGTCGGCGATGATATTTATTTCAACAGCGGCACTCACCACAACCTGCGCGTCGCGTTTGGCCCGTTTATTCGGTTCTGAGCGCAAGCGGCGAACTGAGAACTGCGGCCTCGCGCTCGCGGGACGCGCGGGGCCGCCACGCCGCCCCACGCATCTTTCGGTCCACATCCAGCCATTGGACAGGGGAGGGCGTATGCCGCGAGACACAAGCTCATTGTTCGATTACCCGTTCTCCGCCGACGATCTCCTTCTCGCCGCAGCCGTTTTGCTGGTGCTTGCCGCGTTCTTACTCGTCTCCAGCAGCCGCCGCAAGATCGTGCTGCGACACTCGGAACTGACCGCCGCCCTGCAGCAGCCAACCGCTGCTCCTCCGCTCCAAACGCGCGGCAACGATCCCGATACCGTGCGTTATCTTTTGTATGAAGCTGAGATACCACGGCAACGCTGACCTCAGAGACGCTGCAAAGACTCGCACCCGGGTTTTTTTCCTCCATTTGGAGAATGTGTGTCGCTCGGTTACAATAGAGGATTAACAGCCACACAAAAAATCGCACTGACAGCATGCCCGACCCTCAACCCACCTTAGACACCCAATTCGACGCAGAAGACGAATATCGCCCGGAACCTGAACCTGAGCCGCTGCCGCCCACCTGGATGGACGGAAGCCTGCGCATTGGCATCCACGCCTCTATCGCCAGAAGCTACCTCCACGCTCTCGAATCCGCGCGCAAGCTAGGCTGCAATGCCGTGCAAATTTTCTCGTCGAGCCCCCGCATGTGGCAGGGCGGCCCCGCGCGCATCCCTGAAGTAGACGCCGCAGCCTTCCGCGCGCGCCGCGCCCAACTCGGCCTCGGCCCTCTAATCATTCACGCGAACTATCTGATCAATCTAGCCGCTGCGCAACCTATGCTGCGAACGCGCTCCATCCAGGCTTTTCACGATGAACTTGTGCGCAGCATCGCCCTCGGCGCCGATTTTCTGGTTGTTCATCCCGGCTCGCGCGGCGAAGCCACGCCTGAGCAGTCTGTCGTCACCGTCATCGAATCCCTCAAGCAAGGCTCGAAACGCTCATCCCTCGGCAACCTGCGCATCCTCGTCGAGAACACGGCAGGCATGGGAGTCGCTGTCGGCGCGCGCCTTGAAGAGCTTGCCGAAATTCTCGCAGGCTTGAAAGATGTTCCCGCAGCCGCGTGTCTCGACACCGCGCATCTGTTCGCCGCGGGCTACGACATCAAGAGCGAAACTGGTCTCACCTCGACGATCGACTTGATCGACAGCACCATCGGCCTCGATCGCGTCCCGGTCTTCCACGCCAACGACTCGAAGATTCAGC
>Ga0210410_10002200_pt1 | contig 17622 bp, 34 predicted proteins | sample IncBWC4MmetaG_FD_161058 | JGI IMG/M metagenome (GOLD analysis project Ga0210410, IMG submission 161058) | Forest soil microbial communities from Barre Woods Harvard Forest LTER site, Petersham, Massachusetts, United States - Inc-BW-C-4-M | ecosystem: Environmental > Terrestrial > Soil >... | reverse complement strand
CGCTCAGGGCCCGTGCACCCTGTACCGGCTGGGATGGCCGGACCCGTGCTTGTGCATCTTCCTCGGCCGCCCAAGCCTGGAATCCGGTGAACAGGGCTTCGGCTCTAGGCTGATCGACTTCGGTCTTATTCTCCAAGGCAGATTTAAAAGCGGCAAGCAATTCATCGCCTGGAGCGGTTCCCGGCAAGGCCTCAGCGCTGGTTGTTGATTGAATCGCGGGTGTGCCGACCTCGGACGCCGTGACGCTCGCAAAGAGGATAACCTTCCCAACCGATACGACCGCGAACACGACCGCTGCAGCTGCGAAGACCAAAACTGCTTTCTTAATGACTTCCGATGATGCAACTTTCCTGATCCCTGATTGCTCGGGCACTTCGGCGGGACCGGAAAGAAAGAGAGGAAGACGATCGTCAGGAGGGAAGCGATCCTTCATCGATTGATGCCTCCAGCTAGGGCTCAAAGCCTAGTCGGCGGCGGGGATCTGCTCAAGCTTGTTTGGTTGTGCCCCCGGTGGGCAACTGAAATTACTCGTGGACTGTGGCAGGGCGGCTACGAAACAATCAGATTCACTAAACACGTGTCTAGGGTAGCTCGCGAACGCCGGTTTCCAAACCGATTGCCACGTCCACTTTTTGGCGGACGCACAGCTACGAGCCAGAATCATGCGGGCGCCGGCTTGCTATGAACCTGGTCAAAACCCTAGGGCGCTTGGGACGGCTTGTCGTTTCGCTGCCACGCGCCTGAATGCTCAGAAATCCATTTGAACGCGTCATGTTCCGTAACGAAGCCTTTGACTACTTCGGTTTCACCATCGGGCCATAGAATATCAATCCCCCAGCCACTTCCGGGATTTTTACGAGCCGCAAAGGTTGGCATCTGCTCCAACATCCATCCGAGTATGCGCCTGTGGCGGCTCGGTTCAAGGCAGCTATCCTGCCCCAATGAAACTTATCCATTAGCGGGATGCTGCGCTTCGGGGCCAACCTTAGAGGAACGATTGTCCTTTTTAGGAGTCGGTCCTCACATTGCCGTGGAGAAACCCGGATGACCGGCGAACGTGAATCGCTGCAAGACCTGGAGGGCGCGAGCAAGCTCGACCAGGCTAAGGAAGCCGTTCATGCGGCTACGAACACAGTCAAGGCGACTAGCCAGACTATTGCTGACGCTATCGATGCCGGTCGGAATCCCCTTGATCGCATGGCTCACTGGGCACGAGAAGCGCCTCTGCATTCAATCGCCGTGGCGTTTTTGCTGGGTGCTTTACTTGGCGGCCGTCGCCGCAGATGATGCGTGTTCGAGTCCGGGTTGGTCCGGGAGGAGGAATGCCCCCGGCGAATAATAATAGGGTCTGCCGTAGCGATAGGGATAATACGGCCGATAGGCGTGGTGGTGTAGGTGCCTACCGCCCTGGAAGCAGCGCTCCCGGATTTCTTTTCCTTCGAACGGGCTAGCAATGGCGCGCGCTGAAAAATGCTTTTCCTCAATGTTGATGGGGCCGAGCACCACTAAGCCGCCGGCTTCGTCTCGAGCAATGCGGTCACACCGTATCACGGCGATGACTTCGGGCCAGCTCGCAAATCTCATTTCTTCGGCGCCCGCTTGTCCCAGGGTCAAACATGCTACAATGAGCAGCGCACGTCGCGTTGGAAAGCGGTGGCCAGACCGGATAGCGCTCATCATTCTTTATCTGGGACAGACAAGCGGGATCTTGGCAGTTCGATGCCTGTCTCTTGTGCGCATAATGCACCCACTCTCTAAGACCACAGAACCCGCAGGTCTTTATCAGGCGGCCGGTTTTTTGCTTTGTATGCGAGAGCCTGGCCGGCCGAGGCTCAATCAAAACCCGCAGTCTCTGTACTGCTTTGCGCCGAGCCGAAAACCCGAACTCACCTCAACGAAGTCAACATCGAGACACTGGTTTCCACGACGAAACTGGCCCAAGCCCTCGCATCGAAGATACTCAAGATTTATCCGCCAGCGCTTTTCGCGAGGTGAATAGGTTGCAAAATCATGTTCGGCGCGGGCCGGTCCCTTGCAAATTTTAGCGATGTATTGCCGGATTTCGGCGGGCAGACGATCGATATGATGGGGATTGTACGGATCATCGTGGATGACGGCGCTACCTTTTGGAGCGGCTGGAAGCGCACCAGCGATCAGAAGGACGACGGCCAATGACAAGGTGCGCATTGTCATTTTGCTTCCTCCCTACGAAGGCGGTCTATCGGCGCGACCGCCACTGATAGACGATCCAAATCACGACCAAGGCGAACGCCAACACCATCCAATTCTGTATTGGAAACCCGGGCGTGATGTCCCTTACAAGCCAGTTATTCATCGCAGTCTCTGGAGGCGAGACTACGACCAGTTGCTGACGTGCACCTTACGTGCGTCGGCGCCTGCCGCGGGCTATTTTTGTGATCGCCCCAACCACGCCAGTGCTCGCAATTCACCCCGGAGCCAGCCCGCCGTTTCCCGAGACTTCATCGGATCGACAAGCTCGACCACGCGCTGACGAACACGCCTTGAAAATGGAAGCGAAAGCCGCGAGCGATGTTACGGTGCTCGAAGGGCGTACAGTCTTTGGTAAATCATCGGCTCGGGTAGCCAATCCAGCAGCCAGTAGCCACGCGGCAACTTGAGGAGGTTGGCGACAATTCGAGATGAAAATGGATGCCAATAGACCGACAGGTTATGAAATTTGATGACAGTGAATCCAAGAGCCTTGAATTGCAGCATCAATCGCCTGTGACTGAAGTACCTCGGGTAATCGATGATTGGACCCGAAAGCAAAAGCATCTTGCCGGCGTGTTCCCTGGCCACCTTCTCCAGAAATGCTTCCTGCTCCTGGCGGGATAGATAATAGATACATTCGATGACTGCGATCACGTCGTATCCCCTGAATGAAGTTTCCAGGAGGTCGGCGGTCTCAAATCTGGCATTTCGCAAATTCAACGATTTCGCGCGAGCAATCGCTACATCGCTGATCTCGACGGCAGTCACCGATCGTGCCTTGTGGAAAATCGCCTGGGTGAGGTGGCCTTCGCCACAACCAAGCTCAAGAACCGATTTGTTGCGAATGGACCGCGTCAGGTGCCGGCGCAAGACCCTGTCCCTGAACATCGCGCGCGAGATGCCCCACGGATCGGGCGTTGCATAGTAGCGATTGAAATCGTCGGCCGTACGCATGGCAGCGACTTATACCACGACCTCGGGAAGAAAAAATGGGAGCGGGAACGGCGCCGACGTCGCAGGTTAGATTCCCGTACGCAGCAGTGACCAATGTCCGTTGAGGCTCATTTCCTGAAGTCGAGCGGCGCGTCTCCCGCGTCAGCTCTCACCCAGACAGCAGACATTCCGCATCAAGGTCACCAAGTCCGAAAAATGCCACTAACGGACGTCGCCAGCCGCGCACGGGCCTGCCACGCCGACGCCCAAACGACAGCGCGACTGACCATCCTTGATAGTATTTTCGCTGGCGCCGACCACAATCTACACGCTTGATTGTCACGGGGCTTGAGCCCGAGACCGGCGCACCAAATCGCCGCACGGAGAAGAACCATGGCCAATGCTCCTGTTATACACGGGCCCGGTCTACCTCAGTCGCAAAAGATGCATCGGGCTGCACAATACGTCCGAATGTCCACCGACCGCCAACAATATTCAATTCTCTGAAACTCCAAATCGTCTTGGGACTACTATCTCTAATCACGAGCTTACGCTTGGATTGGAATGTGGATGCTCGAGCGCAAAGCCAGGGTTAGGGCTGACGTCGGTCAGCACCACGAGGAGCTCATAGAGGAGTTGGAAGCGCAAGTCGGATTTCTAATGGGGGGAGGCGTTCGCTTTGCGGTCGCAACAATGGATGTTCTGGGTATAGCGCTGATCGTGATTGGCGTCGCATCGGTTTGCGGCGGGCTCATCTTGTGGCCTCGATCGCGGACTGGCGGCGACGACCAGGAGGCAGATAGTGTTGGGCTCGCTGATCTAGTACAGCGCCTTAATGAAAGCAGCGACGAGGATCCCCTAAGATAAAAAATGCGAAGATTGCAGCGCGGCCAGTGGCCGAGGCTCAGGGCTTCGGTCCCAAGCTACTTGCCGTCGTTCGATCCGCAGAGCGACGGCTTTTTGCCACAGAGTCGCCACCGGCTTGGCTGACGAATCGCGACTGTTTGATCGTTCTTTTTTTGGAGGATAACTGAAGTGGCTATAGGGACTGTGAAGTGGTTCAACGCGACCAAGGGATATGGATTTATTCAACCCGCCAACGGCGGCAAAGATGTCTTCGTGCACATCTCCGCAGTGGAAAGGGCCGGTCTGAGCACCCTTAATGAAGGTGCCAAGGTCAGTTATGAAGAGAAGGAAAACCGCGGCAAGATGTCCGCGGAAAATCTGCGGATCGGCTAAGTCGACATGCGAGGGGCGGCCTTCGGGCCCCGCGCTCACACCGCCGATAAAGGCCTCGATCTCGCCGCTTCAACTCGGTGTTTCTGTTGCTCGTCGATGAGCACGGCGATCTGTTGGCCCTCACTATCCGGCTGCTGGTTCCGAGGCGCGACTGATACAGTTTCCCGCGCTATGACGTTCTGCCTGTCTGAGCCGCAGTGATGAGTTGGGAAATCTCACCAGGTGTTTCTTGAACTGTTAGGCTTTCCCGATCTAGCAGCAAGTCAGTATAGCTTCGGCCGCTAACACGTTCATACGAGATGATCTTGTTGATGTTGATGATCACCGCGGTTCCGGTGTTGTCGTAGTGAAGCTCGATAAAGTTGAGCACTTCTTCCTCTTTTCGATTTGCGTCACTTCTTCGCCTTCAACCCTCACGAATTTCTGCAGTAGCTCCATTCTGCTGCCTGTCAGTCAAGTATGCGTTGGACGAATGCTGTGCCGGTAGGATTGCTCGCGCAGATATACGAATATCGTTCGACGACGCCAGTTGCGAGCGCATCAATGTCGACGATGATCGGCTTCGATTGACCTTTCCAGTTTGCGAGCTGTTGAGGCGGCATTGATCTGGTAGCTGACTTTTTGACCTGCAGCCCGGCGATTTTTGGAAGGGCTTCAGTTGCTTTCACTATGCATGATCTGGCCTTATCGGCTGCAGCCAAGCTGAACGCAGGGATGAACAGCGCCAGGACCGCGCTGCTGATGACCGTCTTCATGCCCCGTCCCCTCTCGAGGGTGCACGCGGAAATTCAACAGCAAACAGCGCCGATAGGCAACGGCCCCAAAAAGGGGATCAACGCAAATTAGGCACGGAACGGCGTCGGGCTACAGCGCGTCGCGGTCGCGATCGAGCATACACGCGGCGGCGCGGCGCCTTCCGAGGTGGGTGGCGCAAGGCTAGCGGACCAAGGTTGCGCCATAGACCACTGGACTTAAACGGTGCGGAGCCCTCGTGCCAAATATGCAAAAAGCCCGCCTCCGGGGAGAGGCGGGCTGAAGTCACAAGTAGTAAGGGGCCTGCGGCGTATGCAGAACGTGACGCGCCGCAGGCAGCCCCAATCTAGCGGGAGAGCCAGTTCGCGGTTCGCTCATAGGGATAATATCTATACCCATAAGGACTAATCCCACGTCGGCGCTCTGACAGCTTGGGGACGCTCGCGCCGAGATCCCGCGCGTCGTGGTGTGTGAAAGAGGCCGGCAACCCGACGCGGCCTTACTATTCACTACGCGTTTTGGGACGTCTGCCACGCTTCGCGAAGGAGATTCCTCGAGCGTCAGCGGCTCTTCGAAGTAGACCGGCCTTTTTCAGGGCTTCGGTCTTTTCAGGCCCATGAGGCATGGATCGAGCCGCCTCCAAGGCCTCGGCAGCTTCGGCATCCAAGTCTCGGTCCATTTCTGACGGGCTTCTTGTCATAGGCGAGGGCAGCGTTTGAATTGCTGATTCTAACGAGCAGTCGCCCGGCGGTCTGTTCCCAACTGTGCACAGTTCAACCGGAAATAGTTGAGCCTGTGGATAGAATGACCCCCGGTTTGCCGACAGGCAGTCGCGCCCTTTTATTGCTGCTTGGAATCCTGGACCTGGTCGTCCTTGGAGCTTGATATCGAAAGGCGGCGCTCGTAGTGCTCGGCGAGCTGCAAGAGACGGCGCCTAATGAAAGAATCTGCCGTGTCCGCTAGTGAGCGGATCAATTTCGCTTGTTGGCGGCAAAAGTCTTTATCCATCGTGATCGCTGCGAAGTAGCCGGGTAGGCGACTTCTAGGCCCCAACGCATTGGACAAAGTATGGGTAGGATCACAATCTCAAAGGAAATTGCGATTCCAAGAGATGATTCCACCGTCATCGGCAGGTAGTTAGCTACTGCCTATGGCTATGCCTTGAACTTGATCTGGCCCGGGGAATGTGGGGTCGATCTCGTTAAGATACGTTTGGAGATCAGCTCTTGCCCGCTCGATCAGCGATAGCGCTCGGATAGGCGCGCGGCTCTGTTTCGCAATTTCTACCAGGCCGTCCAAATCATCGCAGAGTTCACGCGTCGCCTCGATAAAATTGCACATTGGAAATTCTCCGAAGTCGCGACTCAAAAACGCGGATCTGTTGGGATGTTCGGCGACTGCAAATGAGCACGCAAGCGAAACACCCAACGCAGCGGACGAAGATCACCGCTTCATAGCCGTTGACCCGCTGCGACTCAGGAGTGGGTTGATGATGGAGATCGGCTAAGTACACACGCTTGCCGATCAAATCCGCTCCATCGACTAAACCGACTTACTGCATTTCATCACGTGGAGTTCGAGCCCCGCGGCAGTTGAATGCGCCGGCGAAACGTCAATGGTGCTAAGCAAAAGATCTTCAAAATCAAACGTGAAAAGTCTGACAATGCCACCTGGCAGCTCCTCTCGCCATCCCACGACCTGATGCTCAGTCGTAAAATCTCGCTTTATCTCCCAAACACTTTTGCCGTACTCGGTGCGATAGACAGGACGACTCGGGTCTCTGATGACCTTAAGGGTTCTCTTATCAGCGACTTGAAGCCTGTATCGTATCAGCGACGTTTCGAGATTGCCGCCGTCGAGTGCAATTTCCTTAGCGGCCAGGTCTGGCAATGGCGCCTTCGCGGCAAACGATTGATAACAATCAACGGTCACCAAAGGCAGCGTATCGGGAGAGCGTTGCGCGTGGACGGACGGCGATGTGCTGATAGCCAGCAAGAATCCGAAACCGAGTGCTTTCATGTTACACCTCTAAGTGCACCGAGGGCGCGCTTTTACGTGGATTGTTCAGAATTGCCGTCCCTCATTTCTTCCTCGTGGTCGACCGCTAGAGGCAATCCTCTTTTTGGTCATTCGGTGTTGGCCGCCCTTCTTGTCATTTGGCTTTACGCGCCTTTTTCGCCAACCTCACCCCGGCACCGCCGCCGTTCTCCGGGATGAACTCGACGCCGGCCTTCTCGAGGGCCTTGGCGATTTCGGCAATCGTTTCTTCGGCCACTTTGATTGAACCGCCAGCCTCCGCTCGCTTCAGAGTGGGGATGGACACGCCGGCAGCTTCGGCCAACTCGGCTTGAGATAGCCCCGTAAGGGCCCGGGCTGCTCTCAACTGAAAAAAATTCACCACCCCTATTGATCCTTTTAGATCATTGTGCGATGATCCTTTTGTATCAAGAGCGGAACTTAAAGGCAATCCCAAATGGCCAAAAACACCTTTTCGGTGAACGGCGGAGCTATGCCCGTTCTGACCGTCAGCAACCTTGTCGATGAGGCAACCGGCAAGCTAAATCTGGCAGTGCTCAAGGGTCTCTCCCGCCGCCGAGCTATGGCGGACTACGGTGAGATCGCCCCACGCTCGCTTCGATCTTCCATTCGCTTCTACGGCGACGCGCTGGCTCAAATGCAGAGCGCCTGGAAAGAGCGTCACGGGTTGCCCGTCGAATACGTGATGGTCACCTCATACGGCACGCCACGCGACGGCGTTCGCCGGTCGGCTTTCTGAGGCGCCAATGCCCAACGCCCTCCAGCTTTTCGCAGTGTCTGCGCTGATCGGGGAGTGCCAGTCGCTCCTTGCATCCACGGCGCTCAACGCCTCGCAACAAGCCTCACTTCGCTGCCTGATCGCGCATGCGCAAACGGCGTTCGCTCGACGGACCGCTGAGGAGGAGGCTGCTGTGGCTTCGAGCAATACCTTTTGACCACCATCAACCAGGAGACCAGCGCAATGACCGTCACCACGACTAGCGCCCCCGGCGCCGTTCAATTGTCCTCACGGATCGATGCTTCGACCAGTCCGGCAAATGCATCTCAGATCGCGGGCAAAGGGGCAGAACCAGACCGGGTACCGGCGATTTGTAAGGCCCAGGCCGGGGGCCATCGCGTAACCAGGAGGTCTCTCATGAACATGTTTGTCGGAACTGCGGCTGTCGCTGGCGCAGCAACAATAGCCGGAACTGAAATTCTCTCTGACCCGGCTGCGGCCGCGCCCCTAGAGGCATCGGAAACAAGTCCCGAGCTTCGGGACGCTATCGTGAACGTCCGCGAAGCCCAAGAGGCCCTCGAAGCAGCCAAAAAGCGCTTCCAAGACGATGACAAAATGGTCGCCGCCTGGAGAGAGGCAAATCCTGAACCTAAAGGGCCCAAGAGTCGGCGAGCGCAGAAAAGGTGGTGGCGCAAGTTTCGGGAAATGCAAGATGCGACTGAAACGGAAAGCTGGCACGCTCAACTAGAGGCCGAAAACAAGTTCCGAGAAGCTCAAACGGCACTTGCAAAGGTGCGGGCCAAGGACATGAACGAGCTGGAGATCAAGGCGGCTGCTGCCTACATCTACGACGCAGAGAGAATGAGCTCGTACGGTCGGCTCGCGATCATTTCTTATGGTGTGACGCTCGACCTCATGCGGATGAAACTCGCTAGAGAAGACGCCGCAGCCTGATCGTTCAACGGCCGCCAGCGCCCTGCGACGCTGGCGGCTTAAGTGCACTTGTGCACCGAACTAGCCGCCTTCAAATGCTAAGAGAACAGGGCCCGGTCTGCCGGGCCCTACTACTGAAGACCTCACCTCGTCGCGCAAATGCGGCGGGGATTTTTTGTGGTAGCAACTGGCCCAGTTTCGGTTCGCCGTTCCAGATGTCACCATTAGGCCGCTGTCGCGGAATCGCATCACTCCGCTTGCAACAAACTTCGTGCTGGCGATTTATCTTGAGTGTGTAGGCGCTCCAAAGGTTTAAGAGAGCCGAGCGAAGAGGAGGCGGAGCATGGGATCAATGGTTGCGGGAGCCCTCATGTTAGTCAGCATCGGCATTCTGATGGCCCATGCAATGAGCGCCTTCGGCCCGAGTCATAGTCGCTGGGGGACTCGGTGAATCAGTGTATCGAGGCAAAGAAAAAGAGCCGCCCTCCCTCCGGGGCGGCTCTAAGTTTTTGAGCTGGTCAGGACAGCCCCCAGCCGCCCGTACTTTTGCGGTCGTGATGAACGTGGTTTAAGGCGCGCCGTGCGATTTGAAAGAGCTATGACGGTGGCATCAACAGGTTCCGTCGGCAGAATCCATCGCGATGCCTTGGCGGAAGCCGAGATCGACGAACGCTATCGCGAGTGCAATGTCGGCCGCGAGGATCTCGTTGCTTGATTGACTGCGGCTCGCCACTTTCTAATCCGTTCGAGGACTGATCGGCTCAGAGAACGAATAGCTCGCCATGCCTCTGATTGCATGATCCACTCTCGCGCCTGCACATAATGTCCATAGGTCCATGCAAACGCCGAAATCTTCATTAGCTTCCCGCGCGTTAGATCAAAGAGCCGCTCGATCAACACAAGCTTGAGCAATTCACCGATGGCAAAAGTAATCGCGGCAACGATGAAATTACCCGTCGTGGCTATGTAAGCCGCCACAAATTTGACGGGCTCCAGCAAAATCACCGGAACAGAAAACAAAGCCAAACTAGGGTAGGGAGGTAGCGATCTTATCCAACCGCGCAATATCCGCATTTCAAAGTGACGCGCAATCCAATTTGAAATCGGCTTGGCTATCCCCGCGAAGATGAAATCCACGCAAAGGTAAATAGCGGCCAGTACGTAGCTGATTGGCTTCAGTATCCGCTTCATGGCGACACGTCCCATCGCGATCACGTCCCAAATCAAAGCGGAAAGCCCAAGATGGTTTCCGAGGCCCTCTTTTGCCTCCATTATTGGATTCGAAGTTCGGCGGTACCTTGGTCTTTATTTGGCACCGCGGGGGAGGGAGGCGACACACAGTTCCCTGCCATTCCTTGTCAAAGACGATTGCACCTGCCGGCGTGGATTAGAGCTGCGGGCACAAGGATGCCGAGCTATTTAGGATCACACGGGCGAGTACTTTAAACGTGCTTCGGCTAGGCAAACCGGCCTCGACCAGAGACCAGCCTCAGGATCAACAGAAGCACAATCGCGCCAATGGCCGAATAGATGATTTCCGAAACAATACCTGTACCAAGATGAAATCCTAGACGAGGGAAGAGTAAGCTGGCCAAGAACGCACCGATCACGCCCACTACCAGGTCTCCGATGAGCCCAAATCCGGCCCCGCGAACGATCTGACCAGCAAGCCAGCCGGCAATGACACCGACAATCAGAATTACGAGCAGACTTTCACCTGATAAGTTCATCTTGATATCCTCGGCCTGGAATCATCTTGCGGGGCAAGTCGGGGCGAGGATCAATGTTCCTTCTGCGAGATCCTTATTTGTCTCGCGGGACGGGGAGCCGGCCAACCCGTCTATCGATTTGCCGGCTATCCCGGCCGATAACGGCCTGACCACGCACGGCGCCGCTGAGGAATGGATGCGCTGTCAACCTTAACCCGCGTCTCATGTTGTGGGTCGGGCTCCACGGCGTAACCTCCGTGTTGAGCATCGACGGTGAACCGAGCGTCGCCGCATCTACCCGAGGTGAGGTCATGTCCAAGCAATCCAAAGAAACAGGCGACATGTTTCGTCCATCCAAAAAGCCAATGACCGAATACGAAGCGGAGCAACTAGCAGCCCGCAAAAATCTAGAGAGGTTAAGAGCCGAGCGCTTGGCCCGAGAAGCCATTAAGAAGGACGAGTAGGTCACGCTCGAAGGCACGAGGGCGTCTTTGCCGCAAATGCGCGGTTGAAGGCAAATTCGCCAGCTCTTCAAGTGGGCAGCTTAGAACGCGCATCGGCTGCCCTTCTATCAACAACGACGAAAAGCTTCTGATCCATTCCAGCGCGTCGTGCTCGCGTTCAAATCCGAATGGAAGTTCAAAAACTCGTAACCTTCCATTAACTATCCAAGTCCATGCTTTCGCTCACGAAGCGACGCAACTGGACGCCGGACCGGCAGTTCCTTCGGACCGGTGGTTTCGGGCCCGCCGGACTTCTCACGTCGGGGCAGGGGGCCTTGAACGGAGATTAAGATGCAGGATCTTGAACAAGCAATCCGCGAACGCGCCTATCAGCTTTGGACCGAAGCCGGCCACCAAGAAGGAGATGCCGAAAGCCACTGGCTTGCGGCGCAACGGGAAATTTTGGGCGAGTCGCTCGGCGAACTCGGCCGCGTTACCGTCAGTGAAATCTCCGCGGTTGCCGCCAAACCGAAGGCGAAAGCTTCTCGAAAGAAGCAGCGAGCGGCGTAAACCGATGTCGGCAGTAGAAATCGAGGCATTGTTGAAGAAAGGCCAGAGAGTCCGCCTCAACGACCGAGGCAGGCGCTTCTATGAAGTTGCTATCCGAGTTGCACGACCACGCGTTATCGATTGGAAGCGTCGGTTAGGAACTGTTGGCCATATCACCCGAGACCGAAAACGAGCGAGCGTTTTATGGGAGGACAACATAACGTCGTCCGATCCACTGCCGCTGATGTTTTTGGAAGCGATTTAATCTGTGACTGATCGCAGACAAAGGCAGGAGGTCTGAAACCCGGACCTCCGGCGGCCTATGCGAAAGCGCGCCGTGATCGCTGCGAGAGAGAAAATTCCCCCCGCCTGGGGTATGGGAAAACGGAACGGGGCATTTGCGTGGTTTTTGGGGTACGGAAGCCACATTCCCACCGCACGCAGATCGCTGCAGATTCGTGTTGAGTTGAAGGCGGTGGTGCAGTTTACGTGAACGCCACACTGACGCGCCGATCCTTCCGCCAGACAATATAACCGTGCTGTCGCGCTTGGTGTGCGACCAAGTTCAGCGTGATTTCGTGGGGAATGCCTACAGGGCTTGCAATGTCGAGCGCCGCGCCAGCCGGCGAGAGGTTGCGAATCGTACAGTCAACGCTGGCACCATCGAACTCAATCGCCCCAGCCTTGAAGACTCGTCGTCTTGGTGTTGCACGTCGCTCTTCCATTGCGCCAGGTTAAGCTAAAAGTTTAAGCGCCAGACTAACTGCGCTAGCGAAAGCAGGCACAGCGTATATACGATCGGGTAATCATGGGGGTGCGGGAAAGCGCCAAACCCTTCGAGTTGTGAAGCAGCCTGCCGACAGCCATCGGCAGGAGCCGCGGTCACCGCGGGGCTCGATGGCCTAGAGGCGGTCCACTGAAGCAGTGAGAGCAGTCAAGCCCACGCAAATCCGCCGGCCATTAGCGTGACACCTGTGATGAAAAGCGCCGTTTCAAGCCGAGTCATTGTCCAATCGCCACGCATGTTGCGCCTCGAGCCCCTGACGGGCACAGGCGGCCTATTGCGAGAGCCCGCCGACGGGCGCGACGGGCAACATGGTCCGCCGGTAGACCGGAAAATCCTGGTCACGATGCTGTCAGCGGGTGATCCGGCGCGCAGAAACCCCGCAAAACAAGCGCTTTTTTGTCACCGGGGCCGACCCGTCAAGAGTGATCCCGCATCTGCAGGAACATCTCCTTCACGTCGGCGAGGCGAAGCGTCTTAGCCGGCGGAGCGCTTTGCCGGGTGAACGCTCGCAGCAGCCACTATGCGCGCCAGGACGATCTCAGCCACGGCCGGATAGGATCGATCGGAGTACGGTAGAGCTCGTTACTGTCTCCGTCGGTAACGCGCACTGCACACCCCGTCGAACGTAGCTCAGGACGAACGACGCAAAGCTCGCTCGCGAGGCTGTCAGCCTTATCGATTGCGATTTCTGTGCCTTCGAGGATCATCCCGCCCTGGCTTCTGAAATCATCGCCGATGACGAGATCGAAATTGAAGTATGGCATTGGAACCCCCTGCCAAGTTTTCCAACTGTGTCGAAAACTTAGCTGAGTCCGTTTGGTTCCCTCATTACAACTCGTCTTCACGACTGATTGTTGCCGCGTGTTGCGTTCCGGCAACCGCGATTCGCATTCACTTTATCACCACATACTCGAACGCCGCGCTATTCGGATCGTCGAGCGGTCGTTTCCATCCGCGATCAGCCGTCACGCTGCGGCCTGATTTGTAGATGTTGCTGTAGAAGGGGCGCCCGGATTTGGCGCATATGAAACGAGTTTTGATCGCGGCGTTGGTCTTTGCTACTCTGCCCTGCTTGGTCTCAGCGCAGGATGCCAGGGTTTCCGTCGACATGATCGGAATAGGCGGCATGAGTTGCGCCCATTGGCTATCTACGAACGAGCGTCTATTGGAGGGAACCGTCTGGATCTACGGTTTCTGGACCGGACTCAATTACGTTGCCGTAGCAAGTGATCAACCACAATCGAAAATCGATTTAACAGCGATAGTGCCTGAGGTTAAAAAAATATGTGGTAGGCAAACCTCGCAGACATTAGCCAGCGCTGTATGGAGCACTTATCTTGGGTCTCAGAAGTAGCAATGCCCCGAGGCCCTAATGCGGATGTCGCGGACTGGCGCGACCTCGGGCGGGAGTTCGATCGGTTTGCTGGGCATTGGGACAGGAAATCAATTGCTAGTCTGGTTGGTGCGCGGTGCGCAAAGTAGTGTGAGATTAATCTGGTGCGCTTTGAATGTCACACCGCCCACTGTGCGATCCAATTTCTCTGCGATCTCAGCTGCTGAATGCCGAGCGGCCAAATCCTTGAGTTGCGCTATTTCCGCTGGCGTCCAACGATTTGCCACGCGTTACTCCTCGGGTGCCCTTGCTGAAAAGCCCCAAGCTCCAGCGGAGGAGCCTGGGGCCGCTACAGAGCGCGGCCCGGACGGGGGGTGAAGGGACCGCGCCCGAACTCAATCCCTGGTCCATCCGTGGGTTCCCCAGGCGAACAGGTCTGCGCCGGCCTGGGTGAAGCGCACAAAGGTACCGCTCTCGCGTAGCACCAGCCAACCTTGCTCAAACGCGCGCTTCAGGGCCGCCGTGTGGCGCCTAGCACTTCCCGATGTAGAGGCGCTGGTAAATAAGCCGGCTCGGCAAGAAGTCGAGCGCAAGATGGCTGCCAGGTAGCCGGACGAATAGGCCAGCAGCAATCCTTGAAAACCCGTCGGGCCGATACAGACTCACGTTGTGAAACTCCCCGTGCGCGGCCAGCCTTGCCATCAATCCATCGTGGGTAAAGTAACGGCCATGCTGGGTATCTCCAACGATCGGACAGGACAAAATGAACGGGCCACGGTGCTCGCGCGCCAGTTTTGCGAGCAACAGATCCTGCTCGCTGTCGGCTAGGTAGTACAAGCATTCAATCGCGGTGATGACGTCGAATCCCGCTAAAGATACATCAAGAAAATCCGCCACGACGAAGCTTGCATAGGGCAGGTTTCGGGCCCTGGCTCGGTCGATTGCCAGTTGGCTTATGTCAACGCCCATTACCGATCGGGCGCCACAAAAGACCGTCTCGGTAAGGTGACCTTCGCCACATCCGAGCTCGAAAACTGCCCTACCGTCGATCAAGGGGGCAATGCAGCGCCGCAAAGCATTGTCCCGATACCAGGCACGGGAGATGCCCCAAGGATCCGGTTTTGAATAGTACTCGTTGAACTCGCTGGCGGTACGCATGCGGGGCGCAAATTTGCTGCCCCCAGACCAGACGTCATTCAAGCGCAACCACTAGGCGAAATCAGGGCCGTGCACCACCTACGCCGCCCAGAGGGGCTCGGCGCGCGACACGCGGCGGAAGTCATCACTCCCTTGGGGCACAGAACAGCAGCGGGCTACGGTGGATCGTGGGCGACCCGGACTCGAACTGGCGCGCAACGCCTTGTATCAGTCCGCGGAACACCAATCCCGGCAGGCTCTTTCTTAGACTCAGCCCATCGCGACCATTACAAATCCGGCGCTCATAAGCACCGTGGCGGCGATGGACATCGCTGTTTCAAGCGGGGTCATGACTATCCAGTCGTTACGCATGGTGCTGCCCTCGATGATCGGAGGCCATCCGAAAACAATGACGAGATTTGGGAGCCGCGCGGCTCTTTCGGACTAGTCCGATCTGATGTGGGCGATTGCTCCGCGGGGCGGGCGCAAGTTAGACTGTGCACCCGCCTTCCGCGCATGGTCATGCGGTGGCCGACTTAAGCTGTCGCCACGCGGTTTTTAAAAGGGAGTGAGACGTGGCGACAGGTACGGTTAAATGGTTCAACGCGACCAAGGGATATGGTTTCATTCAGCCGGACGGCGGCGGCAAGGACGTGTTTGTCCACATCTCGGCCGTGGAGAAAGCAGGCTACACTGGCTTGGCAGAAGGCGCGAAGGTGAGCTTCGACGTCGTTGCGAACCGTGGCAAGGATTCGGCGGAAAACTTGAAGATTCGCTGAGCGGTCGCCAGCAAGGGCGCGGGACCCAAGCCCCGCGCTGCCTTACGACCAGGGTGGTTCTTCGGCTGCCTCGATCGAGTTTTGAACTGTCACGCCTGCCAAGCGCAGGCCGCTCAGCAACACGGTTTTGACGGAAGCCGTATCAAAGCCGATATCCCTGGCATTTGGGGGAAGAGCTTCTGTTCCTTTCAGCCGGATCGCCACATGCAATTGCTCGCAAAGATGTTGAACGGCGCGGTTGACTTGCTCCTCGGTCATTCTTCGTCTCCGTGTCCGTTATCGCTCTCACTCAAACTGGAACTTGGCATCTCCCGCTTGTGGCGGCTGCTCACTTCTGCGGGGTGGCCACGCCGATCTCCATTCGGCCGTGCAGAGAATCCCCCGATCACATTCATCTGCGAGCTTAAGAAGCAGGTCCGCAATGGACTTGTGCTGCTGGGCGAAGGCCAGCCTCCGATATCGGATCGCGCGGGCGTTCCTCGTGGTCGCCAGTTCACTCACAGGCGCACCTTACCTCGGTGGGTGCAAATCGCCCTGTAGCCAGCGGCCTAGATCCTTGGAATGCATAGGATCTTCGTATGCGGCAAGGGTCGTAAGCACGTGATTGCAGACAGCGCACTCAAACGTATGCAAGTCGACGCCCGCTCGCGCCGGCTCAATGCTGATCAACATCATCTTGGCTCTGCACTTCGGACAGGCGGGGCGCTCAAACGGAGCCGATGGAACGGCGAACGACAGGCGCTGGGATTGGGTCATGGTGCTTCCCTTCACAAAAAGGCGGGAGCACAACACTCTCGGTCACCGGTATTGCCCGGGGCGCGGACCGGCGATGGAGCAAGTATACGCCGCAGGGAACTCAGCCGCGAGTCAATTCGGGCCCCTGGCGCCGATCGCGCCTGCTGGGCGCCCTTGGTAAAATTCCATCGGCATTAAGCCATGCTCCGGAGCGGCAACGGCAGCTGCTCCGACATGACCGTCCGATGGCGCTGGATGAAGTCTTCCAGACTTGGCGGGATCTCTCTGTCCCGTTCGGAAAACCATTTTGCCAAGTCGTCGGCGATGTCATTCGTCACGTCGCGCGACCAACCTTGGGCGGTGTTGAAGGCAACCACTCGGACAGGATCGCTATATTGGCCTGTCATCAGGTCCGTGATGACGATCTCGCGGTCGGTGCGACCTTCATCGGTCTCTCGCCACGCGCGACCGAGCCGTCCTCCGAAATCGTCCAGAACAAGGTAGGTATCGTGATCATCTTGATCCGGTACAATCGAAGGCGAGCTGAGCATGACGCAACTCCGCAACGCGGGGGACTGATTGTGGAGATAGGCGTTCGGGCCTCGAATTGCGAATCTTGATCGCCGGTCATGTCCGCATTGTGAGCGCTTCACTCAACTGCTCTCTCGCGAAAAGCCCCAGGCCCAGCGAGCAACTTCCGAGCCTGGGGCCCACTTCAAGCGCGGCCGGGGCGGGGCCGCGTGGATTCAAGTCCTAGGCGCTTTATGTAGTTCCTAGGCGAACAGATCCGAGCCGGCCTGTGTGAAGCGTACAAACCTACCGCTCTCATGCGGCAGTTTTCGGGGCCTGCGCTCAACGCTCAATGTAGGCGTTCGATCTGGCGCTTGCTTGCGATCCGTTGAAAAGAAAAGGCCGCCCGGGCGGCTACCGAACGGCACATTTCCGCATCATCGTCATCCGTGAAAGCTGGTCGGCAGCTAGCTTGCTCGAAAGTAGGAGTTGCTCGATTGCTGTCGATGCTCAACGCTGAACCCGGGGGCGACCCGGAGGGGTCGCAATGGATCGGGTACAGCGTTTTTTTGTCATCCTGACTATCGTGGGATTTTTGGGATTGATCGCCGCGGTCGCGTGGTCGTTTTTCTCCTGAGTGATCTGCATTTTGCACGCCAAGGCCCTTGCGCGCGACCGTCTCGGCAGCGAGCTCGCTTGGACTAGTTCGTAATCTCCGACATGAGGCCAATCAAAAGACCTAACTTCTTCGGCATTAGCATGAGGTGCGCGATGTCGAGCGAAACCGAAGAGATG
>Ga0210410_10002199_pt1 | contig 17626 bp, 14 predicted proteins | sample IncBWC4MmetaG_FD_161058 | JGI IMG/M metagenome (GOLD analysis project Ga0210410, IMG submission 161058) | Forest soil microbial communities from Barre Woods Harvard Forest LTER site, Petersham, Massachusetts, United States - Inc-BW-C-4-M | ecosystem: Environmental > Terrestrial > Soil >... | reverse complement strand
GTGAAACCCGAAGATTTCGCGCGCACTGCAGCCACTCTCGGCGTCCGCGAGCTCCTCCGCTTTGAAGCCGCTCGCGCCAGGCAATGGTACGGAGAAGGCGCCGCGCTGCTGAATCTCACCGAACCGGAAAGCCGTCCGGCCCTGTGGCTTCTCGTGCATACCTACAGTGCTTTGCTCGCGCGTATCGAAGAATTGGACTACGCGGTTTTCGGTGAGCGCGTGCGCCTATCGAAAGCGGAAAAGCTCGTATTCATCGCAAAAGCGCGTTTCACGCGCCTGACGGAAGAGAACATTCTTGAAAAACGTGATCGTGATCGGCGGCGGGCTGGCGGGGCTGGCGGCCGGCGTCGCGCTGGCTGAGTCCGGCTGGCGGGTACGCCTGTTTGAGCAGCGCCCCTTTCTCGGCGGCCGCGCAACGTCGTACGTGTTGCCGGACGGCGAGCATGTCGATAATTGCCAGCACGTCACGCTTGGCTGCTGCACCAATCTCGACGACTTTTACCGTCGCGTGGGGGCAGCCGATAAGATCAAATTCTTCGACCGCCTGCTCTTCCTCGATCCGCAAGGCCGCCGCGGTGAGATGCAAGCCGGCCTGCTCCCCGCGCCATTTCACATGACCGGTTCTTTCGCAAAGTTCGCGCCACTAACGTTGAAAGACAAGCTTTCCATCGCCTGGGCCATGCTCAACATCCTGCAAACCAACGGCCGCACCTGGGACGTCGATCAATTCGGCGGCATCTCCATGCTCGAATGGCTGCGCCGGCGCCACCAGACCAAAGGCGCGATCGAGCGCTTCTGGCGCGTCGTGCTCGTCAGCGCACTCGATGAGGAACTCGAGAATACCGATGCCCGCTATGGTATCGATGTTTTTTGGAAGGCGTTTCTCTCCAATCGCTCCGGTTACCGCATGGGTGTCCCCTCCGTCCCGCTTGCCGAACTCTACGATGGTTGCAAGTCCGCCATCGAACAAAAGGGCGGCGAAGTCAATCTTCGCGCCACCGCTCGCCGGCTCCAGATCGAAGATGGCGCAGTAACCGCCGTCCACTTCGACGCCGTCCGCGAAGAACGCGCCGACGCGGTCATCCTCGCTGTACCTCACACCGCCGTCTCCGAGCTGCTTCCGGACGAATGGAAGCGCAAGGACTCCGCCTTTCGCAACCTCGCTATGCTCAAAAATGCCCCCATTACCGGCGTCCATTTCTGGTTCGACCGCGAAGTCATGACCGAACCGTTCGTCACCCTGTTGGATACCACCACGCAATGGATCTTCAATAAGACGGCCCTGTACGCGCCCGCAAATGGCGTGGGCAAAAATTCTACTAAAGGGCAGTACCTACAACTGGTAGTCAGCGCATCTTACAATTTGCTTCAGAAGCCCAGGCAGGAGATCATTGACTTGTGCCTGAAGGAAGTTCGCCAGGCATTGCCTGCCGCGCGTGACGCCAACCTAACCAAGGCCACCGTCATCAAAGAAGCAGCAGCGACCTTTTCCCCGGAACCCGGAGTTGACCGCTGGCGCCCCAAGCAGGAAACAAGTGTGCAAAATTTATTCTTAGCCGGCGATTGGACCGATACTGGTTGGCCCGCCACCATGGAAGGCGCGGTGCGCAGCGGGTATCTCGCGGCTGAGGCTGTGTTACGCAAAGAGGGCCGCCCGCATCAATTTGTCAGGCCCGATCTCGGCCCCGATGGGCTCGTCGCTTTGTGGGCTCGAAGTTGAATCGTGCGTCGTCTAGCGAACGACGCAGAGTGGGTATCGTGTTTAGTGTAGGATCGCCGCGGCTGGTTCCCCATGCGCGTGATCTCGGGGTGCCTACAACATTTCCAGCGAACCGATGTGGCGTTCGCTCAGAGTCAGATCTTCGGTTGCAGCGTCTAATAGCTGGTATTCGCTTCCCCGAAGAGCAAGAAATTCCTCGTAGGATTTTCGGGAGTGCCAGTAGTCGGCAGTGAGATACACATCGCTCCGCGCCGTGTCTTGGAACAGTCGGGTTCCCGCATGGTTCGGATCGCTGTGAAAAAGGGAATCCCAGTCACCGCCAGGCCCGTAGACCTCTTGAAAACGTTGTTCGCGGCCCGGCTTGACTTCGAACTCCCATAGGACTAAAAACATAGATGTCCCATCTCCTGCTCGGCGTCGGCAATCCTGATTAGTAAACCTGGGAAGATTGCGTCAAGGGTCGAGTGTAGCAATCCGATTGGATACAAGTCAGTAGCATTGTAAGGGCGGGCTTTAGCCTGCTTGCCGCAGGCACCTTGCCTGCGTCAGGCAGGGCCCGTCGAGCACCAGGGTCGCGCGGCTTTTTTATGATTTATCGCGCAAGCCCTGGTGTACGGAGGTTTTTGTGGATCGAAAGTATAATCACCGCGGTTACCGCGACGCGGAAAAACAAGATAAGAAAGACCGCTCGCATGATCGCAAGCCGCCGCAAGGCGGTCCGCGCGCCGATCAGTTCGGCCCGCGCACGCCGCGCATGGTTGGCACCGTCACGCGTGCGCGCTGCTCCAATTGCGGCGCTGTCCTCACGGGTGGCTTTGATCCGAACGGTCAGTGTCCTAAATGCGCCTTTGAACTGCACAGTTGCAAGCAGTGCCGGTTCTTCGACAGCGGCGCTCAATTTGAGTGTACGAAGCCGGTTCCAGACCGCATCACTCCCAAGGACGCCAAGAACAACTGCGCGTTCTACGAATTTCGCACCACCGTCGAAAAAGACACCGCGCCCACGTCCTACGCTCAGAAAGGAACTACGGCTGCCGCGCCGCCGCCACCGCGCCACAACGACGCACGCCAGGCCTTCGAGGATCTCTTCAAGAAATAAGAGGTAGGACAGCCAATCTTGGCTGTGCAGTTTGGTACTGCCATGTCCTCCGCTGCTACGCCGAGTCCCGCCGCGCAAATCACCATCCGTCGCACCTCGCCTGAAGATATTCAACTCCGCCAGATCGTAGTGAAGCTCGACGGCCAGCGCGTCGTCGATGAGCTGATGTATGGCGATACCGTGACGATTCCCGTCACTCCCGGCCGACATCGCCTGCGCGTCGACAATACCTGGAACTGGAAAACGCTCGACCTAGACCTCGCCCCCGGCGACCACCTCAAGTTCCTCACCATCAATCGCGCCGGCCGCTTCACCTGGTTCCTCGTCGGCACCCTCGGCGCCGGCCCCATGTACGTCTCCATCCAACCCGACACCTGAACCCTTTTTCCCGTTCCTTCTCTTCTGCGGTGCTCTCTGTGCTCCCCGCTCTGTAGCTTCTATTACGTTTTTTTCACTCCGCCAACTCCTGCGTTTCCAATAACTCACGCCGCTCAATCCGTTCGACAGTATAACGAGTTGATAAAATACTTGATAAAATACCATCTCCGTGCTACCCTGAGTCGTGAAATTCGCACTGCAGCGTCAACCGTCGCACAAGCTAACTCCTTCCTTTTCCGGCAGATTCGAGATTTCTGCAGTTGTCACGACAACAAGAGGGAGTTGTAAGTCCTTTAGAATCCGCTTTTACGACATCTCGTCCGTTAAGTCCTTTAGAATCCGCTTTTACGACATCTCGTCCGCTAAGTCCTTTAGAATCCGCTTTTACGAAAAACCTGGGGGGTGGGGTCCCCCTACTTGTTGCGGCCCAGCGGAAAAAGCGTGGGAGCCTCGGGCGGATTAGCTGCGATGGCCTCGAGTTCGGGGTAGCGGAGGCGTAGGGGATCTGGCACTTGCACCTTCGTCCCTTTTAGTATGCTGATGAGCTCCAGCGCATTGACCACGGCTTTGCCGAGGTAGTGGTTGTTGGTGATTACAAATGTTTGGCGCGTCTGCTCGCCAACTGCGCGAATGCGGTCGGCCCACGGCGAAAGTTCCTCCGCGGAGTAAAGATAGTTATAGCGTTCATGCTGCGGGACCTCGGGATCGTCGCTGAACCACGTGTCGTAGCGGCGCCCGTGCATGCGGACGTAACCGGTCGGCGAAGTAATCTCCTCTGTCGGCTCAAGTGAGTGGCCGATCAAGGGCTGATCGATATTGCAAAACGCAGCGTTATGCTCGCGCAGTATCGCGAAGATTTCGGGATCATTCCACGTCGCGTGTCGCACTTCCACTGCCAGCGGGTAATCGCGAAAGCGTTTTAGAAGGCTCTCGAGGTATGCGGTCGTTTCCGAATCGCGGTGAAACGCAAAAGGGAATTGCAGCAACACCGCGCCGAGCTTCCCGGCTTTGTGCAGAACGTCGAAGCCGGCGCGAATCGCGCGTTCGTCCTCGGCAGTGGCGCTTGGGGCGTGCGTGAATTTCTGCCACAGCTTAGCCGTAAACACAAAGCGCGGATTCGCGGAAACGCGATCGAGCCACTGCTTGGCGTGCTCCGGATTCAACGGCTGATAGAAAGAAGTGTTGATCTCGATGGTGTCAAAAAATTGCGCCAGGTACGTAGCTTCATGAAAGCCTTTCGGTCGCGGCGTCGGATACACGTATCCCGCCCAGTCCGAATACGACCAACCAGCGGGCCCAACCCTAATGTCTCCCATACCAGCGCAGGGCGGGTCCACGTAGCCCCGCGGCCTTTCGCAAACACGAATCATCTCGACTCAGATGGCAGAGTAGGAGCCGAGCGGCAAAGTGTCAAACTACAGCTTCCTCCACGCCAAACCGGATTGCCGCCCGCACCACAAGTTGTTATGCTTTGCCTAGAATGCGGTGCGGAAACACCATCTGCGTCGCCCTTGTTTCTCCCTGCAAACACTCCTACAGGTGCATACATGAAACTTTCCATCAGCTACAAACATGTGGACGCGCACGAAAGCGTCGACAAACAAAGCGAACGTCACATCGCAAAGCTATCGCGTCTGCTGAAAAGTTATGAGCCGGATTTGGTGCAGCTCCATGGAGTCTTTTCAAAAAATCCGCATAACCAGGAACATTCGTTTTCGCTAAATCTTTCTTTGCCCACCGGCACGATGCACGCGACAGGTGTGGGGGACACTCTGCGCGCTAGCTGCAAGCGAGCTTTCACCGAACTCGAGGTGCAAGTGAAAAAGCATCAGTCTCGTCTGCGCAAGGATTATGAGTGGAAACGCAAGCGTCTGCGGCCGCGGCCCATCGAAGTGTCTTGAAGGTCTATCCGCAGGCGTTTATCTAGCATTTATCTCGGGACGACAAGAATAGCAGCGGAGGGAAATTCGTGAATCGCGCGGCTTTGTTGCGTTCCGCTGTCGTGGCGCTGCTCAGGAACAAAATGCGCAGCGTACTGACCGTGCTGGGCATCACCATTGGAATCGCCGCCGTAATCTGCGTTGTGGCGATTGGCAAGGCGGGACAGGCGCGCGTCGAACAGCAGCTTAATAATTTGGGTGACAATTTTGTGTGGGTTGAGGCCGGCGGCCGCGCCGTCAACGGCGTGCGCACGGGCACTCACGATACGAAAACGCTGGTGATGGCCGATGCGATCGCACTTAAGAGTCAGATTTCGCTGATCAAAAGTGTTTCGCCAAACGTGGATGATCCTGTGCAAGTCGTGTATGGTAATCAAAACTGGCACACGTCGTACCGCGGAGTTACCCCCGAGTACTTTGACATAAAGCGTTGGTACGTTGACCTGGGAGCTATTTTCTCCCAAGACGATGTGGACCGCGCGGCCGAGGTGTGCGCCATTGGACGCACGGTTCGCGAACAACTTTTTGGCGTGGAAGATCCCATCGGTAAAGTTATCCGCATCAATAATTTGCCGTGCAAAGTAGTGGCTACGCTTCATCCTAAAGGGTTATCGCTGGACGGGCGCGACCAAGACGACACCATAATCCTGCCGTACACCATGGCGCAGAAAAAGCTGAAGGGAATTACCTGGCTGGACGATATCTTGTGCTCCGCGGTTTCGCAGGACGCAGTGAAGATGGCTGGGCAAGAGGCGACCGCGGTGCTTCGCGACCGTCATCATTTGCGCCCCGAAGAGGAAGACGATTTCAATATCCGCAATCCTGAAGACATCATTCAGGCGCAGCTCGAAGCCAGCAAGACCTTGACGATTCTTCTGATTGCGATCGCCTCCGTTTCGCTGATTGTCGGAGGCATTGGGATTATGAACGTGATGTTGGTTTCTGTTACAGAGCGCACACGCGAAATCGGAGTTCGCGTGGCGGTCGGCGCTACCGAAGAGGCCATCCAGCTTCAATTTCTTGGGGAAGCGATCATGCTGAGCCTGGTGGGTGGCGCAGCGGGTGTGCTCTTTGGAATTCTCGGATCGTATCTGGTGGGGCAGACGCTGCATTGGCAGACGGAAATGTCTCTCGAATCCGTAGCGGTCGCCGCGTTTTTCGCTATCGCTGTGGGCGTGTTCTTCGGCTACTACCCGGCACGCAAAGCGTCGCTACTCGACCCCATCGAGGCGCTGCGATACGAATGAGCTTACGGGTAGGCAAGTGATTATGCGCCTGACGACAATAGAATGAAGACAAAAAACAAATGGCTGGTTCTAGTAGGTTTGATCGTTGTGATCGGAATCGTCGCCGCGTTTGGCCTAAATCGCGGCAGCCAAGTGCAGCATTTCACGGCGAAAGTTGAGCAAGGTGAAATAGACGACGTCGTTGAGGCCACCGGAACGATTAATGCGGTTATTACCGTGCAAGTTGGTTCGCAGGTATCGGGAACAATTGCGAAACTTAATGTAGATTTCAACTCGCGTGTTCACAAAGGCGACATCGTCGCGCTAATCGATCCGGCATTGTTCCAAGGGGCGTTGCTGCAAGCAACGGCGGATTTGGAAAACAGCAAGGCCAATCTAGCCTCGGCCAAGGCCAATCTGGAAAAAGCGAAAGCCACTGCAGTACAAGCCAAATCGGACTATGCCCGCACCGTTGCGCTCTCCAAAGAAGGGGTAATGAGCGAGCAGCAGCTCGATCTGGCAAAAGCAAACTTTGACTCCGCGAACGCGGCGGTAAACGGAGCCGTTGCGAACGTAACGCAGGCGGAAGCGCAAGTGTCGCAAAAAGCCGCGGCGGTGACTGTAGCGCAGACCAACCTTAACTACACGGTGATCCGCTCGCCGATTGATGGCACGGTGGTGGCGCGAAACGTAGATGTGGGTCAGACAGTTGCCGCGTCTTTGCAAGCGCCGACGATTTTTACGATTGCGCAGGACCTCAAGAAAATGTGGGTGTACGCGAAAACGGACGAGTCCGACGTGGGCAATATTAAGGTGGGGAAGCCAGTCTCGTTCAAAGTGGACGCTTTCCCAAAGGACACATTTCACGGAGTTGTCGCTCAGGTGCGCATGAACGCCACGATGGTGCAAAGCGTGGTCACCTACGACACCATCATCGAATTCGCGAATCCGGATCTGAAGCTTTTTCCGGGGATGACCGCGTACGTAACGATTCCGGTTGCCAGCGCGCAAAACGTCGTAAAGGTGCCGAACACCGCTTTGCGTTACAAGCCGCCGATGCCGGCCGAACAGATTATCGCGACATATAAGCAATATGGGATTGAGGGCGGCGAGCGAAAGGTCGCGGCAGGGGATGGAGGTGCGGGCGCAACACAAGCGACCCCGGTAAGTGCGGTTGCGGCTCGGGCGCCAAAGGCCGATTCGGCCGTCGTGTGGAAACTCCACCCGGACAACACTCTGGAGCCGGTCAAAGTGTCCATTGGGATCACCGATCACGCCTACACGGAAGTCGGCGCCGTACTCAAAGGCGAATTAAAACCTGGAGATGAAGTGGTGATCCGCTCCGTCGCGCCAAAAACGCAAGGTCCCAGCACGATACGGCGTTAACGACATCGCGTAAGCACACTTCGCACATGGACACGACTCCGGCGGTGAAACCAATAGAAGCCAAGCCAATCGAGGCAAAACCGCTCGAAACCATGCCAACTGCGCCTTCGGCTGCAAAGTGCGTCATCCGAATCGAAGACGTCCACAAATATTACGAATTGGGCGAGACGCGCGTACACGCGCTGCGCGGTGTGAGCTTGGAAATTGCGCGCGGCGAATTCGTTGCCATCATGGGCGCGAGCGGCAGCGGAAAATCCACGTTCATGAATATTCTTGGATGTTTGGACAAGCCCAGCTCCGGCCATTACTTGCTCGAAGGAACGGACGTTTCGCAGCACGATAAAAAGGCACTGGCGCTGATTCGCAATCAGAAGATTGGATTTGTGTTTCAGGGATTTAATTTGCTGGCGCGCACGACAGCGCTCGAAAACACGGAACTGCCGACACTGTACACAAAAATCGATAACAGCGAACGCAGACGGCGCGCGTCCGAAGCGTTGGCGATGGTAGGTTTGGCGGATCGCGCGCATCATTTCCCTTCGCAGATGTCCGGAGGGCAGCAGCAACGCGTAGCGGTGGCCCGCGCTCTGGTGAATCGCCCGTCGATTTTGCTAGCCGATGAGCCGACGGGGAATCTCGACAGTCGCACATCTGTAGAGATTATGGAAATATTGCAGAATCTGAACGACAAGGGGTTGACCATCGTCCTGGTGACGCACGAGCTCGACATTGCGCAATTCGCCAGACGCGTGCTAATTTTCCGGGACGGCAAAATCCGCAAAGACGATCCCGTGGTAAACCGCCCGATCGCAACCGAAGTGCTAAAGACGCTGCCCACTTTGGAAGACTAGGAGCCGCGGAGCGAGACTTGCGCTCAGCTTACTAAGGAAGGTGTCCACTTTCCTGCGCTCACCTCGATTAAGTACATTGTTAGCCCCCAGTCACCCTGAATCGACCGACAAACAGGTCGTTCGGTCCGAAGACGTATTTTTGACAATTCTGGATTTGACATCCGCACGAATAAGGCTTAAACAGTGCGAGCAAGGACAAGTTCCCTTTGGCTGTCCTTGATGTGAAGGAATTCCACCGTCCCCGCCCGGTCATGGTTCGATCGGGTTCACTCACGTCGTGAAAAGCGATCATTCGTCGTATGTGCTCGTCTTGGATCTGGTTTCATCGGGGTCCAAACCTTCTTTGGCTGCATCTCAACTATGCCGTCCAACGCTCGATTCGCTTCGGGGAGGAAATCTTGAAAGCCTTCACACTCCTCTTGACAGATTTATCGGCAAAGCGATCCGTCAAGTCTTTATTCCGGGTGCCTGTCTTAGCGGCCGCCAGTCTGACTGTTAGTTGGTGCTTCGCTCCTCGCGTTCAGGGCGCTGCTCCCTCTACTTCTGTTTCACCAGAACACGCCGACCTCAGTTCACCCGAATCGGCCGATGTTTCGATTCCCGGGCCTCTACGTTCCTTCTTGCGTATGGCAGGAATTAGTCAGAAGGTCTCGCCTGAAGAAGTCATGCCTTTGCTGGCCCGCAATGTATTCGCATTGGGTTACGAGGGGCCCTGGCCCAAAGGTAAGCGATCGGAATTTTTAATTCTATTGACTCGGTACGTGCAGCAGGCGCGAGAATTGATAGCTCTGGCAGGCGCCGATGGTGTCCTTCATGTTTCCAATTGCGATGACGCAAAGCCGTTACTGAAAGTCCTGGGTTATCGACCCCGTCCTGACTGTGGGCAGCGCAGCACTTTCTTGGAGACTGCCGATTCGCAAAGAGCATTTCTCACCATCGACTCTGGCTTTCCCTTGGTGGATCTTGAAAAAAGTCTTCAAGAGGGCCACACCTTCACGTATGCCTTCTCGACGTCACACGTGCCTGGGCCGCCCGTGGAGATCGATTGGCGCAAAAAGGAAAAACAAGTTGATGTGCTGGACACGCTCTTGGACGATCCGGGGCTGGCTCGCCTTTACTGGGCATTGGCTCGGATGGATGCCGAAACTTTATCAACCTTAGGGCGATTGCACGCAATAGAAAGAATGGTTCCGCAAGCCGCGATTTTGCAGTTTTACGGCAGCCATATTTGCGTTCGTTCGGGGCGGGTGGTCGTGCCCGGAGGGGCAGCGACGGCTCCTGCGTGGAAAGATCTAGTCGGAGCATCTCCTGATTCACCGGGGGAATTCATCTCTAAATTGGTCACGAAGGACGGTGGTTGGCTGGCAGCATATTTTGACGACCTGTCGAGTGCACCTCGGTCACAGCAATCTTACTTCACCGAACCTGTCCGGTTGCGGCGGCTTTATGAGATGTTCCGCGGCAAAGACTCTTCGGATGCTGGAGCGGGGGTGTTTCGGCATGACGCCGGTCTGCTTCTTCTGGTTACCCGCCTTCGGTGGGAGCCGAACGGTGATCCGTACATTCCCGGGAATCTCGAGGTATGGAAGAGGATCTTTCGACAAAAGACGGACTTCAAAGTCGTACGGGACTGGGGCCGCCGAGCCGAGCATTGGGATCGCCCAAGTCAATTGCTGGATGGCTTGTTCGCGATTGCTCGAATATCAACGGACACTGGTCCTTTGCAAGCCTATCTTATGCTTAGTGAACTCGACGCCAGGCGCTCTCCGGAGCATCCGCTTAGCCCCCAGACAGTGGCGCTTCTGGCGAGCAAATTCCCGGAGTTCAGCGATCAGTATCTAGTTTTTTCCGAATTTCCGGATTTGAACGATGTTTCGATAACCTCCTTTCTGCAGGTGGTGACTGCCCTCAACGGTATTCCGAAGGAGCCGTTACGGGGCAATGCGCTCGGAACATTTCAGGCCAGCATCGGGCTCTGGCAAATATTGGCGCGGCAGGGCGAAATTCCTGACGAAGGTTTGAACGACTCGTGGCAAAAAATAATCAAGCCGTTTGGCAGGATCGGCTCCCCTGCGCAGCTTTTCGACGCCGGCCGAACGGCGGTGAATGGCCTGCTCCTAGCCGCAACGGGCAAACCTGATTCCTCTCAAGACAAACTTATCAACTTGCTTGCAGGGCCCCGCCAGTCGACTCCGGACGCCCAGCGCATGCATGAACTGATGGCCAACAGAATCCGGTCTATTTTGGATGAGCAGCGTTTGGTTTCTCTGGACACACTTTTGGCTTTGGGGGACGGCCTACGCGATGCTGCGCGGGGAAACTTCTCTGGCGACTCCTTGCTTTCTTTCGCCGGGGAACTCAGAGAATTTGAGATGCCCCAGCCGATCTTTCGAAACAGCGAGAGAGAGCAGTGGGCCGCCGGGATTTACAACAATCGTCATACAGAACTGCAGATGCGCACGAACCTGGCGAAGATAATTAAGTCGCCGTCTTCTCCCGAACAACTTGCCGAAGCTCGCGGACAACTTGCTCCGTTTTTGCGGGACACCCTCGTCGGACTGAATTACGCCTACTATGAGCCCCCTGGCGCGCAGATTCTCCACCATAATCCACTTTTTGTGCGCTCGCATGATTTTGCCGGAGACACGGTCGTCGGCCTGGAACGACTGTGGCAAGCACCTCAGTTGTTCGGTGCGGGATCCCCTGCGGGCGGAGGCGCACACCTGGTCGGATCATTGGCTGATTTACCTTATGTTCTTGCCACGGCGGAGCAGGATTTCCTCGCGCCACGAAACGTGCAGGCTCTGATCTGGCGAGAGTTGGTGCCGGGGCTTCTGACCAACGCGGTCGTGCCGCGATGGTGGAACGTGAGCCGAAATGAGCTTCATGCGGTTAGCCTGTGTCAACAAAGCGGCGAGGAGATTTTGGCCGCTTCCGCTCAGAATGAGGAACTGCGGAATAAGGTGATGAACATCTTGTCGGATCGCATGCTTCCGCAGCGCTCGGAGAGAGTGGAGCAGGCTCTGAGTTCGGGGCACTTGCCCGAAGTACTTTCACAGTTGATGCCGGCGGATAGTTTTTATCTGGCGGCTGAATATCAACAAAGATTCCCGCAAGAGCCCAATTCCTTCGGACCGGCCGGCAATGAACTTGCATCTCTCCGTCAGCAGTATCCCAAGGAGGTTAGCTGGGAACGTTTGTCGCGAGACTTTGGAGTGCCTCATCGCGTATTGACACAGAGTTACGCGCGTGAGCTGCTGAATCTACCCCCCTTCCCCGTCTTCATGGGTTACGCTAACCGCTTGTTTGCCGAGACCTGGGATTCAAACAATCTGTACTGGGCGCGCCTCGCTGACGAGAAGGGTTATTCACCGGTGATGCTAAACCGTCTGGTTCCTGAACTCACGCGTCGCATGGTCGAGAGGATCTTTGCCACTGATTTCGAGGATTGGCCGGCCCTGCTTCGTGCCGCTCGAGAAACTGGTGAAGAGTTCCGGCAGGGCAAAATCGTTGCCTTGTCCAGAAATGACAATTCTTTACAGCCCTAGAGCAGTCTTGTTTAACTCAATTTTCGCGGGATCGTTGTAGACGAAGAAAAAGAACGCCACGCGATATGGATGCAAACCTATGGAGAAACGACATTTCTTGATCGCGGCGCTCCTATTAGGAGTGCTGCTTCTTTCCACGTTTCGGATGAGTGGGCAGGAAGATCCAACGCGTCTTCGTGTCGTCGTTAATTTGGTGCAGCTGAATGTGGCCGTGACCGACAATAGGGGCAACTACGTGACGGGTCTTCGCCATTCGGATTTCGTGATCACCGAAGACGGCATTCCGGAGAATATTGCCAACTTTGAAGAGGGGAACGGCCCCACAACCAGATTGGTCGACACCGCGGATGCAGGAAAGGCCGAAGTGGACGGCTCCGCCACAGGGCAGGGGCATGCGCAAGTGCAAGATTTGGGGTCGGGATCTTTTTCGCAAGGTTCCCTCGAGACGCTTGGTTCGGCTATTTCCGGCGCAAATGTATTCATCTTGTTCGATACCAGCAATTATATGTATCGGGGTTTCGTTTTCGCTCAGGATGCCATTGCCAATTTCGTGCGCTCCCTGGAAAACGCGGACAGAGTGGCTTTCTATTCGTATAGCCGCGACCTTTATCGCGCCGCGGCTTTGACCTCCGATCGATCTGAGGTCGTGCGCGGCGTGCGCACGAGCGTCGCTGGAGACGATGCAGCCCTTTACAACTCGTTGTTGTTAACGGTCCAGGATGCCGGCCAGCAGCCTGGAAGAAAAGTGATCGTAGTATTCTCGAATGGGCCCGACAATGCCAGCATGGTGCCCCCTGAGGATGTCGCCGAACTGGCGCAGTCGGCAGGGATACCTATCTACATGATAAGTACCCAGGACGCGCAACTCGAGCCCGTTTCTACGGCCGTTTTTGAACGGATGAGCGCGGCGACCGGGGGCAAGGCCTATTTTGCCAAGAGTTGGCGGGATGAAAAGAAAGCGTTTGCCTCCATACGCGACGATTTAGCGCATCTCTATTCGTTTAGCTATTACCCCAAACCAAATTCCAATCGTGGATGGCGGTCGATCAAAGTGCAGTTGGCAGGCGAGCGTTTGAAGAAGTATCACATCCGGACGCGGAACGGATATCGCCCGAAACCAAACCGTTTTTCGGTGGGCAATGAGGCACCGTCTGCTGCTTTAGAGCTTGTTCCGAATTGATGAAGCCGGATCACGAGGCGTTTTAAGCGCGCCAAGATCAATCCGTCTCATCTCACATTTCAGCGCGGCTCTACCATGTTCCTGCAAGAGCCGCTCGGTGATTTTCAACCCCGTTCTCGGCGCACACGATTGCGTCTGAAGTTGCGACCGGGCGGCTGGTTATTCTGAAGGCCGAGTGCTTGCCAATTGTGCGGCAGTGGTTTGTGGTTCGAACACTCCGACGGTGACCCTCCGCCCGCGGGCGGCCCTCTGTGGACGTTTATCGCAAACGGAAATACATTTTTACCGCAGCTTGGTTCCGGGTACGAAACGGCGCCGGCGCCGCACAGGTTTCGATATCATCGGCCCGTTCTCGAAAAAGAGGCAGGCGAGCCATATACGCCGATGACGGTATTGGAGCTTTGACAGGTCTGTCCTGATGGGCATGGCAGGCACAGGGAAAGGAGCAATGAGCAACTGCTTTCCGCTGGTACAGCGCATCGGAAAGGGCGTCAGCGGCGATCCCTTGCGGTACTTCACGACGACAATACACCTAAGAAACGAGTCTCGCCGCTGACAGTTTGCTAGGGCAAAAGGAGGTTATGCTTTTTTGCGCGGCGCCGCGCAAATGCACTCAATGTCACCAACCCCGTGCCAAGAAGAAGCATGGAGGCGGGCTCGGGAACTGGCGCGGCAACAAGGTTGTCCGAAACGGACAGCACTTTGCCGCCGTGCCTTCCAACTCCAGTGGAGTTATTGTAGAACGTCGCCTGAACGTGAAGCGTTTCAGGCGACAACCCACCTGCGATATTTGCACTGAAAATGTTGATGTCGGTACCTAACGTGTCTAACGTGGTCGGGGCGTCCCAGCAAAGAGCCTTGCCGCGTTGAGTACCGTTACAGCCGCCATTGGCAGCGGCCATTGCATTGTTGTTCTCGCCCCCATCCTTCAGGGTATACCCGGATGGCGACGTACCAAGTGTGGGATGGTTAAAAGTGAAGCCCTTGAGGGTGACATCCCCAACATACCAGCTTCCGCAAGCTGTGGCATTAAGGCACCGAATTTGCAAAGTTGCGACCGTACCGGTCACAGTGGCGGTGAATTTGACGTTTGTGTCCGTGATCGTATCGGCCATGACCGACGTTCCACGGACCAATGTGAGGAGGATAAAGCTAAGACCAGCTAGAAGTTTTGACATCTCGAGCCTCATGAGGGCTGAGCGTGAGCAGATGGGCAATTTGGGTACCATGATTCAGGTTTGCTAATCCCGGCGAGGAGGGTAAGTGTGACATTATCAATCAGCTAGAAATGCTGTCGTGAGCTTGACGTTAGATAGGCAAGGACAGTGAAAAGCTTTTGCACTCTTATACTGTGAGTTCTAACATTTGTGGTAGTATTTTTCCCTCGTCTAAATCCTACAAGGTGCGATGTCGCATCAGAGTTTAAGAATTAGGGAACGGAGCTATGAGCGGCAGCCGAGTGCGCAAATCAGCAGACATCGTCCTGCAGCCCTTGGGTACGCTCTCGACATGAGCAACTCGAGCAGGATTTGCGGCGCGCATGGAGCGAAGATCCATCTGCGCTCATGCGGACGAAGGGGACGCTAGAAGGTACACGGCCCCGCAGCCGAATTAATTGACTGGGATTCAGTCCGTTAGGTTGGTAGGGGCGGTGGGGATCGAACCCACGACCTTCGGCTTAAAAGGCCGCTGCTCTACCACTGAGCTACGCCCCTGGTCACTACAACATCTTACATTGAAAGAGTTTAGTGCGCACATTTGCATCTGCGGGTAAATCGTGATGAAAATGCGCCTTTGTTCATTCCTCTGTTGTTTGGTAGGACGCCGCTACTTTTGTGAAGGGCTTAAAGGCGTGGACCTTCGTCGCGGAACCATGACGCATTGCTGAACATGCGCCAGTAAAGCTGGTGCGCCAGCCTCTCGCTTACGCCTGAATTTCCAATAAACCGACATCGTGTCCGCGGTTCGACGGGTGGGCCTTCGATTCTGATGGGCAGGTCGACCCGTTTTGCGCTTCTATGCTCTTAGTTACCAACAATTTGCAGTAATTCGGTGTTTTTCCAAAAAGGCACAACGCGTGCTTCTCGACTAGCCAGTAGACGTTTTGCAAGATCGGGTAACTCGGCAGGAATCCAGTGTGGAGCGGCAATGATTCAACTTAAGGTTAACGGAGCGGGCCAATCGTTCGACGGTGATCCCGAAATGCCGCTGCTCTGGTATCTGCGCGACGTATTAGGGCTGACGGGATCGAAATTTGGGTGCGGGGTTGGGCTCTGCGGCGCGTGCACCGTTCACGTGAACGGACAAGCCACGCGGTCCTGCGTCACAGTAATGCGCGACGCGTCCGAAAAGGAAGTCATCACGATCGAAGGGCTCGAGAAGAACGGGTTGCATCCAGTGCAAAGGGCGTGGATGCAAATCAACGTGCCGCAATGCGGCTATTGTCAGGTGGGCCAGATGATGCAGGCCGCGGCTCTATTGAACAGCAAAAAGAAGCCGAGCGATGCCGAAATCGATGACGCGATGGCTGGGAACATCTGCCGTTGCGGAACGTACCAGCGAATTCGTGCAGCGATTAAAACAGCGGCCGGAGAAATGGCATGAGCAGGATAGAGAATGTCAGCCGGCGCAGATTTTTGACGGGAGGCATCATCGCCGCGGGAGCGCTTGTTTTGGGGGTGCGTTACTATCCCAAGTTTTCGTCTGGCGACAAACTTCCACACGATACAAATGCGGACCACGCCAAATTACATCCGAGCGTTTACCTCGGAATCGATCCAGACGGCACCGTGTGGATAGTCGCCTCTCGCTCGGAGATGGGCACGACTAGCCGCACTACGCTGCCGCTCGTTCTGGCCGATGAACTGGATGCAGATTGGAAGCGAGTGAAAATCGAGCAGGCCATTGGCGACAAGCGCTATGGCGACCAGAATACGGACGGATCGCACTCGGTTCGCTCCTACTACGACCCGATGCGCGAAGCGGGGGCGACCGCGCGATTCATGCTGATTCAAGCTGCCGCGAAGCAGTGGGGTGTTCCGGCGACAGAGTGCGAAACCGACTTGCACGTCGTCGTGCATCGCTCGACAAATCGGAGAGCGGGTTACGGTGAATTCGCGAGCGCTGCTGCGAAATTGCCTATTCCAAGGACAGAAGAGCTTAAGTTCAAACCGAGAAGTGCCTGGCGGTATGTAGGAAAAGGGGAGGTGAGCTACGACCTCGAGGCACTCGTGACTGGGAAAGCCCTCTATGGCATGGATGCTCGCGTGGACGGCATGGTGTACGCGTCGGTGGAGCGTCCGCCCGTTATCGGCGGCAAGGTGAAATCGTACGACGACAAGGAAGCCCTGAAGGTGGCAGGTGTGCGCCAGACGGTCTCGATTGACCCATTCCAGCCGCCGCCGGCATTCCAGCCCCTCGGTGGCATCGCGGTGATTGCGGACAACACGTGGGCGGCGTTTCAAGGCCGCAAGAAACTGAACATCTCCTGGGACAACGGCCCGAACGAGGCTTACAACTCTGCTGCGTACAAGGACGAACTGCGAGAAACCACTCACAAGCGATGTAAGGTGGTGCGCAGTGCCGGCGATGTGGACGCCGTGTTCACGAAGGGCGGTAAGACTTTCGAGGCCGACTACTACGTGCCATTGCTTGCTCACGCTGCCATGGAACCGCTGGTCGCTCTCGCGGAATTCAAGGACGGCAAAGTGACAGCGTGGGCTCCAACGCAGAATCCTCAAGCCGTGCAAGACATTGTCGCGAAAGAGTTGGGGATTTCACCCAATGATGTCATTTGTCACGTGACTCTGCTCGGAGGCGGATTCGGGCGCAAGTCGAAGCCCGATTATGTCGCGGAGGCGGCGGTTCTGTCGAAGAAAGTGGGCCGTCCAGTGAAGGTAGTCTGGACGCGCGAGGATGACATCAAGTTTGATTACTACAACGCTGTCGCCGCGATGTATTTCAAAGCCGCGCTGGATGCGAAAGGGAAGCCGACTGCGTGGCTTCAGAGGTCGGTGTTTCCTCCCATTACGTCAACCTTTGACGTGAACGCGGTCTACGGCGACCCCCCACATCTGGCGCAGGGCTGGACCGACATGCCCTACGACCTGCCAAACATCAGTATCGAGAACGGACCCGCCAAAGCGCACGTTCGCATCGGTTGGCTGCGCTCCGTCGCGAATATTTATCACGGCTTTGGAATCCAGTGCTTCACGGATGAACTCGCAAATCGCGCTCATCGCGATCCGCTCGAGTATTTGCTGGATCTGATCGGACCAGCGCGCACCATCGATTTCAAC
>Ga0210410_10002193_pt1 | contig 17647 bp, 17 predicted proteins | sample IncBWC4MmetaG_FD_161058 | JGI IMG/M metagenome (GOLD analysis project Ga0210410, IMG submission 161058) | Forest soil microbial communities from Barre Woods Harvard Forest LTER site, Petersham, Massachusetts, United States - Inc-BW-C-4-M | ecosystem: Environmental > Terrestrial > Soil >... | reverse complement strand
GCAGTGGTGAGTATCCCATGGGGGCGCATGCCCTAACCAAATCCTTATAAACATCTCAGGACTTTTTAGCGCGGCGGGGTAGACCATTTGATTGGCCGTGGGAGGCAATCGCATTTGTGCGAGTGAGGCCGCTATGTCGCTTACGATCTTCCTGGCGTTGTGCATTCTTGGGTGCGACTTCTTGCTGTACGTGCTGTTTCAGTGGGTCTACGGGGAGAAGCACAGAAAACACGCCCGGCGCGCGCGCAACCGCAAGGTGAGTAGGCAGTCTTTGCCCGCGGGAGAGGCCCGTGAGGGCAGGGTGCTCTCGTTTTCTCCGGGGACCATGCGTTCTAGAACCGGGTTCTACTAATGGCATAGTGGTTTGGGGCGTCGAAGAAGGGTGAGGACGAGTAATTCCCGCAATCAAACGCAGGCTTCGAACTATTGTGAGTAAGGGATCGGCTACGCCGGAAGAATCTTATCCTGCACTGCTAGTCGCCGCGCGAGCCGGTAGCCGGACGTCAAGGCTCCTTCCATGTATCCCATGAAAGCGTAGCTGGTGTGTTCGCCGGCGAAATGCAGCCAGCCGTGATGTCCCGCTTTCCAATAGGGGCCCCACTTGATGACGTCATTGACCCGCGGAAAATAGTAGGAGGCTTCCGTCCAGGGCTCTTTTGGCCAGTTCATGAAGCGATCTTCGACAAGCTGCTGGGCAATCCCGGGATAAATGATGGCCAGGGATTTCATGTACTCAGCCTGGCGGCGTTTGTCCGGCCATTGAACGCATCGCCTGGCATCGTCCGCCCCCGAGAATGCCACCATGGTGAAGTCGCGTTTCTTGTCCTCTTCGGTGGTTTCCCAGGTGATGTCCACCGGACCGTCTTCTGTAAGCGTGGGGCTGCTTGAAAAATCCTCCCAGAACCTTTTCTCGAATCGCATGAGGTACTTCACATTCCATCCCATGTGGGGAGGCTTCTTCAGTTTGGCAGGGACATCCGATTTTTTCCCTTGATAGGACTTGGGGAACGCGATGGTGTGCCAAACCGAGGGAGGAATCGCCAGAATTACGTCGCTGGCTTCAGGGTGCTCCAATTTGCCCGCGCGACTAACCGTGACGACCGCTCTTTTCCCAACTTTCGAGATGCTTTTGACCGGGGCATTCATTACGACCGTGTCCTTTTTCTTTTCGTTGAGTGCATCCCTAAATCTCTTGGCGAGCTGGTCGTTTCCTCCCTCACACCGAAATACTTCCGTGTCCGTCCAATAACGGTCGAGCCCTCCGCCTTTGACCATCGCCAGTACACCCAGCAGGCTTTGTTTTCCTGCGGGGATGCCGTTGTCCGCCGCCAGCATCTCCACGACGGCGTTCTTGCAGCGGCGGCGCTCTTTCTTGTTCTTACATTTTTGCCGCCTGATCCAATGATTCACGGAGACGGAATCCCAGCGCTTGGCGTTGCGATTGGTCCACGGCTCGTGAGGGTCAACGATGCCCTCGGCAAGTTCCGAGAGCTTCTTGAGCATAAGTTCGAGTTCGTCGGTCAGGTCGGAACTTTCTTCAAAGGACAGAGTTTTTCCGCCCATGCGCACAGGGGAGTTGCCGTAGTCCTTGACGTCGGTGAACTTCAGGTGGAAATGATCCTTGTAGGAGCACCATAAGGGATGATTACTGCCAATGAGTTCGCCGCCCCCTTCCACAACCTTGCCTGCGATGAAATCATCGAGACTGTGCACGCGTCCGCCGACCCTGTCGCGTGCTTCGTACACCGTCACGTCGTATCCTAATCCTTGCAACTCGTAAGCCGCGCACAGGCCGGCGAGACCCGCACCTACGATAATGATTTTCCGATCCGGCTTTATGCGAGAGGGACGCTTGTTGCGGTCCTTGAGAGCCGCCTCATATTTCTTGCGCTCGGCGGAAAGGAGCCTGGCCTTGGGCAGTCTCGTTTTTGCAGGGGGCGACTCAATGTCGTCGCGGACTGGGGTGACGTGACGATGTTGCGCTCGGAGCGTGGTATAAAGCGTGGGCATGGGGACTCCTTGCGATCTGTGTATGCGAGCCGTCTCTAGTACCGGTGACAATACGTAACTAAAGAATTTAGGTCAACTAGACTTTTTGATTTGCAGACCCATAGAACGGCCTGAGCGCAGTGAGGCGCAAAGAATCACGAGCGGAGCTTGTATGGCTACCCTTTGCGTCTGGTCAGGAATTTTGATGCGGACACGACGAGGAGTAAGATTAGGTTCTAGAGGGAAGGTCAGCTCGGGTTTCTTCCTTGCGCCGAATCTTGCTGATCCTTCTCGATGGGAGACCTGAGGCAGTAAATGCGCAGAGGGAGTTCACGAACATGAACATCTTGGGAAGCGCGGTAAAAGTTTCAAGGCCTCCGACGGGCAGGCAGATTTTGGTTTTGCTGTTGTCGCTGTCGCTGGTGTTCGGGGCGTTTACTGAGAACCTGCTGGCCTATCAAGACGGGCAAGCACCGGCGCAAGACTCGCAGGGACACCCGTACACGCAGCAGACTCCCGACCAATTGCAGCAGTTAGTAGCGCCGATCGCGCTTTATCCGGATTCGCTGGTGGCGCAGATTCTGGCAGCATCGACGTTTCCCGAGCAAGTGGTGGAGGCGGACCGCTGGGTGCAAGCGCATCCTGGTTTGCAGGGCGATGCTCTGGGGCAAGCGGTGGACCAAGAGCCCTGGGATCCGAGCGTGAAGGCGTTGGCGGCATTTCCGTCGGTGCTCGGAAACATGGACAAGAACCTCTCCTGGACGTCGTCGCTGGGCGACGCCTACTACAACCAGGAGCAGGATGTGATGGATGCGGTACAGGTGATGCGCCAGCGGGCGCAGCAAGCGGGCAATCTACAGAACACGCAGCAGCAAACGGTAAGCACGCAAGGCTCGACGATCGTGATTGAGCCCGCTAGCCCAGAAGTTGTCTACGTACCGGCTTATGATCCCTGGGTGGTGTACGGAGGGCCCATCGTGGCGTGGCCGGGGTGGTATCCGTATCCGGGAATCTGGTATGACGGGCCGTATCTCTTCTTCGGAGCCGGGTTCGTGATCGGCTTCTTCGGAGGATATGGCTGGGGCTGGGGGCACTGGGGATTCGATTGGCACAACCGCTACGCCATTTATAACCACAACCGGTACTACTCGCGAAGCAGAACGTTCTACAACCGGAACACTTATTATCGAGGCGGGGGCGATCGCGGACGAGTGAACGGCGACCGGGGCGGAGAGCGTGCGCGCGCCGGCGAAGGGAACCGGCCTCCTGGCGAGCGCGGTGGAGAATCCAACCGTGCCGGCGCAGAGGCCAGACCGTTTAACGGAGACCGTCAGGCGGCGCGAGGTTACGCGGAGCCGCGCGGGCAGAGCGGGACACGATCGGGCGCTATGAGTGGCTATGACCATGGCGGGCAGGAAAGAAGTTATTCTTCGCGGGGGAGCGCCAGCATGGGCGGCGGAGGCGCGCGCGGCGGAGGTGGAGGGGGAGGATCGCATGGCGGTGGTGGCAGACATTGATCAACAGAGTCCGATCCTATTAGGTCAGGTGAAGATTTCTAAAATTAAGAGTTGGAGAAATGTGATATGCGCCGAGCGAGCCTGAGCTACACCAAATTTAATTGGAGCACTCTCTTAAGATTAGCGGCGGCCGCTGTCCTGTTGGCGGGCTGTTTCCCGGCCCGCTCGATGGCGCAGCAGACGGGCCAGAAAACGTTTTCGTCGCCGGAGGAGGCCAGCAGCGCGATGGTTGCGGCCATGAAGAACAATGATGAAAAATTGATGCTCGAGATCCTGGGGCCGGATGGAAAACATATCGTCTACTCCGGCGATGAGGTGGAAGACGCGCAGAATCGCGCGAACTTCGTGGAGCACTATCAGGAGATGCACCGCCTGGTGAAAGAACCGGATGGTTCGGTAGTCCTGTACATAGGCGCGAAGAATTGGCCGTCGCCAATCCCGATCGTGAAGAAGGGCAATGCGTGGTTCTTGGACACCGATGCGGGGAAGAAGGAGATTTTGTACCGGCGGGTGGGCCGCAACGAACTATCGACCATTATGGTTTGCCGGGAACTGGCGGCCGCGCAAAAGGAATTCTACTCCACACAGCACAATGAGTACGCCAAACAAATCTTCAGCGATGAAGGGCAACAGAATGGACTGTATTGGAAGGCCGCGGATGGCGCGCCTCAGAGCCCGATCGGGCCACTGGTAGCGTCGGCGGTTGCGGAGGGCTATGTCAAAGGCAAAAACGGACCTCCGACTCCTTACCGCGGTTACCTCTACCATATTCTGACGCGGCAGGGGAAAGACGCGCCGGGCGGCGCGAAAAGTTACGTTGTAAACGGCAAAATGACGGAGGGATTCGCTTTCGTGGCTTATCCGGCGGAATACCGGTCGTCGGGAGTTATGACGTTTATTGTTGGTGCGGACGGAAAGGTGTATGAGAAGGACCTCGGGAAGAATACTGCCGTTCTCGGAAAAGCCCTGAAGGAGTACAGCCCGAATTCGACTTGGCACGCGGCGGAAGAACAGCTGGCGGAGACATCTGGCGGGCCGGCACCGAAGTAGTCGACGCTGCACAACCGCGGCGAGCCCCTCTCTCCCGCGCTGTGGCGCCGCCCAGCGCCGCAAGGTTATTCGGGAGGAGGAGCCGACGCAGTTATCGAATCAAGCGGATAGGGCGCTACTGCTTGATCAGGGTGGCCACTGAGAAATGCGGCCAGTGAATGTCGAGGAAGTCGAGAATTACGCGTTGTACGTATTGAAGCTGCAAATACTGCCTGCCTGAAGCGTGCTTCACCGTTTCAATCCAGAAGATGGCGTCCATCTGCACGGCGTTGGCGTTTTTCACGACAAATGGAATATTGACGATTCCTCCGACGGGATTGGTGGAGATCACGAGGACGACCGTTTCGGTAATCGTTTGACCCTTGATGGCAGCCCTCAGAACGTTGGTAGGGTCCTTGATGGTGTCGGTGGCTACCAAGCCGTGCGGCAGGCAGTCCGGCGGCAGCGGATTTTGCAAGTATGGATCGGTGTACGGAGGCCCAAGCGGATGAGCCGGATCGGCGTTGAGCGCCTGGATGGGGTCCGCGATGGGGAAGGGGAAAGAGTTCACGGGCTTGATATCCGGGCCGGTATTGACGGTGATGGCGACGGAGCTTTGCGCGAGGAGCGAGTCCCCGTGTGGGATGGTAGCTTGACGGACGTAAGTTTCTTGAGGGTTTTCAGCGGTTTTCGGCACATGGACCCAAAGGCCGGGTTCCTTGTGAATGCCGGTGTCGTTCACGCAATCGGTGACCGATTGTACGTAGGTGACAGCGTGCAAGAGAGCGGTGGTCTCGATGGTGCCGCGATTGGGAATATCGCCGCCGATGGCGGTGAACTCCAAGGTTTCATGAGTTCCGTTGAGTTGCAGGAAGAAGGGGGGATTTGTGGCCACGCCCTGGCGTGATGGGCGTGCGATCAGGTTGAAACCCTTGCCGACCCAGCGGCCGGGAAAGTCGGCCAGTAGTCCCAGGTTGGCGGCAATGTTGCTGTGCGGGGGTGCAGCACGAAAGATAGGTATCTCGGCCATTTTTTCCTCCTTGAGTTCTCGAGTTAAGGATTAGTGCCAACCGGAACAGAAACGTTTCATGCCATAACAGATTAGAGAACGACGCCGGCCACTTGAGGGGTTGCAGCGGGATGGATGAGCCACGGGGCGGGGATGATTGTTTGGGCGACGGACGACGCGGCGTCGTTGTATTCGAGGAGTGCGGGCGGGAGAATTGGAGCGATACGAATTCGTTATTTATCGACCATTGAGAAGTTTGGACGTTGGGTGAAAGTCTTGGGAACCTGTTTGCAATTCTCTGCAAAAATCCGGCGAATTTTTTGGCTGGCGATTTCGGTGGCGTGCGCTGCTGGCGTCTCGGCGCAGGAGCTGCCGCTTCCAGACCATCCGCGATTTGCGTTTCAAAGCGTTCCGGAGGGGCTGGGGCTCTCCACGGCGACAGTGACGAGCCTGGTGCAGGACCGGGACGGGTTCTTGTGGATTGGGACGCAGGCGGGATTGTTTCGGTATGACGGGTCGACGGTGACGCGCTTCGGAGAGGAGCAATGGCTCCGTAGCAGTTACATTACGCAGCTGCTGATCTCACCTCGCGGAGAGTTGTGGGTGGCTACGCACCTGGGGGTCTGGCGTTACACAGGGGGCAAGTTCACGGAATTGTCGCTGGGGTCGACGGCCAAAATGTCGCGAAGCGGCCGGCAGGTTTTGGCGGTGGACAGCGATAACCAGGTGTTTGTGGCCACGGACAAGGGTGTGCTACGGATGAATGCGGGCGATCCGAAGGATAACGAAGTCATCGCGACCAATGGGCCGGTTGACGCGATCTGCCGGGGAACGGATGACGGTGCAATTGCTGCCTGGTCAGAAAATGTCGGCAAAATCGAACGGCGCGGACATGCGATTGAGGCCTTGCCGGAAAAATTAACCGACGATATGTACGCGCTGCTCGTGGGTGCGAACAACACGATCTGGGCGAGAACGGAAAAGCACTTCAGCCGCTGGGACGGCACCGCGCAGCATTGGGTGGCGGAAGACGCCAAGCTGCCGGGGGCGAATGACTTCGGATATCCCACGATGGATCGCGAAGGGGAGATTCTGCTGCCTACGGCGGAAGGTTTGTATCGGCGGGAGAACGGAAAGTGGGAAGTGAGCGGTTTGAAGCAGGGCATGGCGTCGAATGCGGTGTCCGCGGCGATTGAGGACCGCGATGGAGCGATTTGGGTTGGATATGTGGGGGCCGGAATTGACCGGTGGCCGGGACGGAGCGAGTGGATTGGCTGGTCGAATTCCGAAGGATTGCCGGACGGAGTAGTTTGGTCGGTCCTGCGGGACGGAAGCAAACGCGTTTGGGTGGGAACGAATAGTGGGCTGTCGATGTGGGATCCGCAGGCTCACAAGTGGCGGACGTGGAGAGACGGAGATGGATTGGCGGTTGGTGCTATTTACAGATTGGTGGTTGCAGGGGACGAGTCGCTCTGGGCGTTATCCACCTCGGGCGGATTGACGCGCATTGATTTGAAAACGCTGAAATTTGAGCCCATCAAGCTGTCAAGCCCAACGAGCACAGGGTATTTGGGATTGGCGGGATCGCCGGACGGAAGTGTGTGGGCGTCGGGACGCGGATTTGTTGGACGGTTCGAAACGTCTTCGCACCGCACGGAATTTACCTCCGTGGAAATTCCAAAAGATGCGGTGTACGCGACGGCGCTTTTGAGCTTTGGCAAAGATGGAACGTTGTGGACCGCCGGACACACCGGCGTGATGCGGTTCGACGGGAAGATGTGGAGGCATGTGGGGCAGGAAGATGGACTGCGGATGAAAGCGATCGGGACACTGTGGGCGGCAAGCAAGAATGAGGCGTGGGTCACGTACATGGAAGCGAAGGGCGCGACCCGGATTCGGCTGGACGAAGACGGCCATGTGGAGGTCCGGCAGTACGGGGTGAGCGACGGGCTGCCGTCGAACTCGCTTTCCCTGGTCCTGAGCGACCAGGAGGGAAATATTTGGCTGGGTGGAGACCACGGAATCTCCGTCGTACAGGCTAATGGGAAACTGACGAACTACGACCGGGACAGTGGACTGTTATGGAATGACGTCAGTAGCGGCGGCTTCTATCAGGATGTCGACGGTGGAATTTTCATCGGGACAAGCAGAGGGTTGTCTTACCGGCGGCCGAACGCGAAAGTTCCGGAAACACGAGTGCCTGATACGATTCTGACTGCGGTTTCGTTCGCGGGCAAAGAATCGTTGCGGGAAGACCAACCACGGGTCGACTACAAAAACGGGACGTTTGCGGCACAGTTTGCTGCGCCTATTTTTGAAAATGCCGCGGAACTGCGATGCAGGTATCAACTGCAAGGATTGGAAAAAGAGACTGTTGAAACGAGATTGCGCGAGGTGCGCTACACGGCGCTGCCTGCGGGGAAATATACGTTTCAGGTGAGCTGTGGTTCGCTGGCCAGCGGATGGGGAACTCCGGCGAGATATAGCTTTGTGATACTTCCGCCGTGGTGGCTGCGGTGGTGGTCGCTTAGTTTGGCGGGATTGCTGGCGATATTGCTTCTGCGGTGGGTGGTCGCGATTCGCACGCGGGCGCTGGAGAAGGATCGGCAGAGGCTGGAGGAAGCTGTGGCGGAACGCAATGCGGAGCTGGCCGCAGCCAATCGGCGGCTGGAAGAAATGTCGCTGACGGATCCCTTAACGGGAGTGCAGAATCGTAGGTTCTTTGATTTGACCGTTCCGCGGCAGGCGCAGCAGGCGCTGCGCGCCTATAGCGCCGCTGGGCCGGAGAATCCGCCGCACGATCGTGATTTGATTCTGCTTTTCGTGGATATGGATCACTTCAAAAAAATTAACGATAAATATGGCCACTCGGTCGGTGACAAAGTGCTGGTCGAAGCGGCGCGGCGGCTGAATGGAGTGGTCCGTCAGGTCGATGCCATGGTGCGCTGGGGCGGGGAAGAGTTCGTGATCGTGTCTGAAGGGAACAGCCGGGACAAAGGGCAGCATTTGGCGCAGAGGATTCTGGATGCCATCGCTTCGAGCCCGTTCGATCTTGGTGAAAGCGGAATGCAGCATCTGACGTGCTCCGTCGGCTGGGCGCCATTTCCATGGCTGGTGACGCGGCCGGAAGAATTCGCACTGGATAAAGTTATCGTGTTCGCAGACCGCGGGTTGTACCTGGCCAAGTCGGAAGGGCGTAATCGCGCGATTGGCGTGCTTCCTGCCGCGGAAGAGAAGGTTCCAGTAGATTCCGCGGCGGACCTGGCGGAGCTTCGGTTCGTGCGTGATGCAGGGCCAGGTGTGGATGGTGCGGCTGCGGGCGTTGAGCAGGAGCCGATCGTTCGTTGAAGTTGTCCTTTCTCCGTAAACCAAATCCTCGAAATTAAGCGGGTGACTAGAGCGCGCCAAGAAATCGCCGTCGCGCGACTGCCGTTGCGGAAACTGGCTACGCCAAAACCAGCCGCCGGAGCTTGATACGATCGGCGCGGACTTGTGCGAGGTCGTATTGCGCCTGCTGCGTGAGCCAGCTTTGGGCACTTCCACCGAAGACTTTGGACAAGCGCACCGCCATTTCGGGAGAAATCCCGCGTTTCCCGTTCACCAGTTCCGAGAGCGTGGTGCGCGTGACTCCCAGAGCGGCGGCGGCGTCCGTAATGGTCAGGCCCAAAGGCTCAATGCACTGGCGCAGCACGCCGCCGCCCGGGTGTGGTGGATTTTTCATCGGCATGGTTCAGACTCCCTCAGTGATAATCGACATAATCAACGTCCAGGACATCTCCGTCCGCCAGGCGGAAAATTATCCGCCAGTTCGCGCGAACGTTTACAGCCCAAAAGCCTTTTAACTCACCCTTGAGAGGGTGCAATCGAAATCCGGGTAGGTCCATGTCCGAAACCATAGCAGCAGCGTCTGGACGAGCGAGAATGTCACGGAGTTTTTCCGTATGCTCGCCAATCACGCCGCGCGAGTCATTGTCTTCGTAGAGGCGTTTGAGCCCTTTGTGACGGATCGAACGGATCATTTCGACGCCACACTGCAACGTAACGCGTAACGTTACGCATGTCAAGCTAGAGTGCTGCGGTGACAGGAGGCGGCGGAGTTCAGCGATGTTCGAGTTCGTCGAGGGAGCGGGGCCAGTCCTGGCGGAGGAGGCGGCTTAGGGCGCGGTCGGCGAGTAGTTTTCCTCCGGTTTGGCAGTGCGGGCAATAGTTGGTTTCGTTAGAGGCGTAGCGAATGCGCTGGACCTTGGTGCCGCAGACGGGGCAGGCCAAGCGGTATCGGCCGTGGACGGCCATGCCCTCGCGAAAGGCGGTGACTTTTTCGGGGAATTTGTCGCCGGCGGCATCGCGTAGTTTTTGCGTCCAGAGCGTGACGGTGTGGCGGATGGAATCGTGGAGGCGGCGGATTTCATCGGGATTCATGCGTTGCGTGAGCATGAGGGGCGAGAGGCGGGCGTGGTGGAGGATTTCGTCGGAGTAGGCGTTGCCAATGCCGCTGAAGAGATGCGGATCGGTGAGCGCGCGCTTCAGCGTGTGATTGGAAGAAGTCAAAACAGCGCTGAACTGGGCAAGATCGGCGGCGAGTACGTCGATGCCCCCTGGGTCGAGTTCGGCTAACGCCGCCTCGCCAGTTACGAGATGCAGCGAGGCGCGTTTTTTGCTGCCAGCTTCGGTGAGAGTGAGCGAGCCGGAATCGAATTCGAAAGCGGCGAGGACGCGTTTGCCATCCGGAGTGGTGCGGCGCTGGTTCCAGTGGAGACGGCCGGCGATCATCAGGTGAAGGACGAGCCAAATGTCATTATCGAGGCCGATGGCGATGCGCTTTCCAATGCGGCGCAGCAAGGTTACTTTGTGACCGAGAGCTGACTCCAGTGGCGGGCTTGCTGTTCGCAGAAGGAAGGGACTGGCGACTTGGACGCACTGAAGGACGTGGCCGAGAATGCAGCTTTCCAGCGCTTCAATGTAGACGGTGATGTCGGGAAGTTCAGGCACGTGGGACCGCCTCGTTTATGCCATAAAACGGTAGGGTAGAATACGGCCGTCCAAGTGATTCGCAAAATACGGCAAATGCAAAGCTGAGTATGCAAAGAGCCGTGGGATGGCGCGGCAATGGAAACGGGGAAACCATGATGACGATTGAAGAGTGCCGGGAATTTTACGCGCGGGAGATAAAGTTTGCGGCGAACCTGACTACGCCGGGGCTGGTGGAGGCTTTCGCGCGGGTGGCGCGAGAGAAGTTTCTCGGACCGGGACCGTGGCAGCTTGGGTCGGCGGAGGCGCGAGCGATGTCGGCCGCGGGCATGCTGCAACTGTCGTATGTGACGGTGGATGATCCGCGCGATGTATATCACAACGTGCTGGTTTCGCTGGACCGCGCCAAGGACATCAACAATGGACAGCCGAGTGCTCTGGGGCGCTGGATTGACGCGCTGGAGTTGAAGCCCGGGGAGCGGGCATATCACTTGGGATGCGGCGTGGGCTACTACACGGGGATCATGGCGGAAGTCGTGGGGCCAAGCGGGAGCGTAGTGGGTGTGGATTTGCAGCCGGAGCTGGCGGAACGCGCGAAGGAAAACCTTGCGGGCTATAAGAATGTGACCGTAGGGGCGGGCGATGGCGCGACGTTCGATCCGGGAGACTGCGACGCGATTTTGGTCAATGCGGGTGTGACACACCCGCTGCCGATTTGGCTGGACCGGCTGCGAGAGCACGGGCGGCTGGTGCTGCCGTTTACGATGGCGATGAACCCGACGATCGGGCAGGGAATCATGAGCAAGATTGTGCGGCTGAGGGGCGCATACTCGGTGGAGATGGTGACGCCGCTGGCGATTTATTCGGGCGGGAGCATGCGCGATCCACTGCTCGAACCTTTGATGTTGAAGGCGCTGACGACGGGCGGATTGTTGAAGCTGAAATCGGTGCGGCGGGATGCGCATGAGCACTTAGAGAGTTGCGTGTTGCACGGGCGGGAAGTTTGCTTGAGTTTGGCAGAGCCGGTTTGGGCGGCGGAGGCCGGGGGAGGGGACTGAAGCCGGGCGGACCCGAATAGGAAAGTTATGCTCCGTGGACGGCTTGATCGTAGGGGCACGGAGAAGCGCCGGACTAAAGTCCGGCCACTACAAAAGCGAAGCGGGAATCAATGGATTTGTTTTGTCTTGCGGGACATGTAATCCATCAGGAGATATTGGCCTAGCGTGTAGGGAGTAGTGAAATAGGCTTTGCCACGGCACATTTCAGTGATTTTCTGGACGAAGTGAACGAGGCTATAGTCGCTGGCCAGCATGAAGGTATTGATTAGGATGCCGGCGCGCTTGCATTTGTTCACTTCTTCTAAAGTTTGGCCGACTACGAACGGATCTAGGCCGAACGCGTTTTTGTAGATGCGGCCGTCATCGAGGGTCAGCGCCGAGGGCTTGCCATCGGTGATCATGATGATCTGGCGCATGTCTTTTTTCTGGCGTAGCAGGATGCGTTGGGCCATGCGCAGGCCTTCGCGCGTATTGGTGTAGTACGGGCCGACTTGCACGCGGGCGAGTTGTCCGAGTGGAACTTCCTCGGCGCTATCGTGAAAAAGGACGAGACTCAGCGTGTCGCCGGGATATTGCGTACGGATGAGATGTGACAGGGCCATGGCCACGCGCTTCGCCGGCGTGAAGCGATCCTCGCCATAGAGAATCATGCTGTGGCTGCAATCCAGCAGCAGAACCGTGGCGCAGGAACTGTGGTATTCGCACTGGTGCACCATCAGATCAGAGTAGTCAATTTCGATGGGGACTTTTGCGCCTCCGCGGCGCACGGCGTTGAAGAGCGTTTCGCTGATGTCCATGTTGAGCGTGTCGCCAAATTCGTAGGGGCGTGAAATGCCGCCGGATTCCACGCCGGTGGAAAGATCGCGCGTGTCGTGGCGGCCAAAGCTACTGCGGCCGAGCGAACCGAGAAGATCCTGCAACGTTTTGAATCCCAGAAAGTCGATGGTCTTGTCCGTGATTTCGAAGCGCGCCTCGTTCTGGCGGTCTTGTGGCCGGCCGACTTGGCCGCGCGCGGAAGTATTCGGCGGGGGCGTCACTTGGGGAGGCTGCTGTGGGTTGATGAAGCCTTGCTCGGCCATGCGTTCCATTAATTTGTCGAGCAGATCCTTGACGGCTTGGCTGTTCATGGCTTGCGGGTTCTGGAGCATTTCGCGGAGTTCGTCGGTCATGGCGTCTTCAGGGAGCAGGTCGCCTTCCTGCAGCGCGCGCAGGATGGCTTCGCGAAGGGCTTCCATGGAGCGGTCGGGGTCAAACTCGGAGACGCCGTAGTATTGCGATTCGAAGCCGCTCTGCAGGAAGAAATCGCCGAGGCGCTTCATTAATTCTTCGAGGTCGATGGCGTCGGCGGGTTCGCCGACGTATTTGCCGTATTTGATAAATTTCATGGTTGTGGCCCTCGAGAAATTACGGCTTGCCTAGATCGGGCGCAGCAATGCTGCGCCCCTACAAAGATAACTTGCTCAATGTGTTCGCCCATGGCTGTGGTGAGACTCATCGAATGCACCTATTAGTTGAACTGGCGGCGCGGGGGGCGGCCCGGTGATTCGCGCTGCTCCGGCTGGCGCTGCGGTTTCTCCGCGAAATAGCCTTTTTCTTCGCTGCGGCCGATGCGGCGATGCGCCCACAGGCCTTCGAGAATCATTTCCGCGGCAGACGCGGTGGCGCCTGCGTCCTTGTGATCCTTTACGCCCAACCGGCCGACGTGATCTAGCAAACCCTGAATTTTCGAAAGCTGCTGGTGACGCTCCGCCGTGCTCACGACCTCGGGCAATTTCAGTTCGCCGCCAAGCTCGAACCATTGAATGACCGGCTGAAAATTTACTTCGGCAAAGTGCTTGCTAAAAACGCGGCCGACGGCCGTGCGGATAAGCTCGCGAGCCACGGTGTCCGCGCCTTTTAGCTCACCTTCGTATTCGAGTTCGAGCTTGCCGGTAATGGCCGGAAGCGCGGCATAGATGTCGGCGACGCGCGCGACGGAAGCACTTTCGCCGGTGCGCGTGGCGCGTTGCTCGGCGCTGCTGATAACGCTTTCCAGCGTGGTGATGGGCAGGCGCTGGCTGACGCCGGAACGGCGGTCCACGCGCTTGTCTTCGCGCGCTAGAAAAGCAATCTCCTCGATGACCTGGCGCAAATACGGTGGCACTTCTACTTTTCTCGTGGAGTCGCGGCCCATCCAGGCTTCCTGCGCCGTGATGGTCATACCTTCCTCGACGCTCGACGGATAGTGGGTGCGAATCTCGGCGCCGATGCGGTCTTTCAGGGGCGTGATGATTTTTCCGCGCGCGGTGTAGTCCTCGGGATTGGCCGTAAAAACGATAAGCACATCGAGAGGCAGGCGCAGAGGGTAGCCCTTAATCTGGATGTCGCCTTCTTGCATGATATTGAAGAGGCCGACCTGGATTTTTCCGGAAAGGTCGGGCAATTCGTTGATGGCGAAAATGCCGCGGTTGGCGCGGGGCAACAGACCGTAGTGAATGGTCAGTTCGTCGGAGAGGTCGCGCCCGCCGCGCGCGGCGCGGATGGGATCGACATCGCCGATGATGTCGGCCATGGTCACGTCGGGCGTCGCGAGCTTTTCGACGAAACGCTGGTCGCGGGGCATCCAGGCGATGGGGGTGTTGTCGCCTTCGGAGGCGATTCGCTCTCGGCAAGCACGGCAGATGGGACGCAGGGGGTCGTCGTTGATTTCACACCCGACAACCACCGGAATCTCCGCGTCGAGCAACTGCACTAGCCCGCGCAGGATGCGGCTTTTCGCCTGCCCGCGCAGGCCGAGCAAAATGAAATTGTGGCGTGAGAGCAGGGCATTGACGATTTGCGGCACGACGGTGTCTTCATAGCCGTGAATGCCGGGGAAGAGCGGCTCGTTTTTTTCGATGGCGCGGAAAAGATTGCGGCGAATCTCGTTTTTCACTGGGAGTGAGGCGGTGCGCGCGTCGAAATCCGGGATGCGCTTGAGTTCTCCGAGCGTGCGCGGTTTGGGATGTCCTGCCAAAGATTGCATCGATGTACTTACCGTCATGGGGCCTCGTTCGTTCCGCGTCCCGGTTGCGCCGGGACGCACCACAGCTTAATTCAAACCGTGTCCATTGCCGCCGGCGCGATGGCGCATCGCTTCTGTCTTCTGTAGATGCGGCGCCCACTCGCGGAGGTAGGCCACCAGGCGTTCCTGGCGGTCCGCCTCCGAACGCAATTCGAGCAATTGCTGCTTCCAAAGCAAGTCGAGCGGGAGCGTGCCTGCCACGACGAAAGAAAGCTGTTCGGGCGATTCGCCGGCTGCATTTTTAGGATAGTCATCGAAGATGAGCGTGTGGCACGCTTCATAGAGTTCCACAAGCTCCTTGCGAATGCGCTCGTTGATCGGAAATTCGCGATCGTCGAGATAGTCCACCTGGCCTTCGCAGAGGGGATCCTCGGAGAAGATCTCGACGACGCGGAAAGGCGCGCGGCCTACCGCGAGAATGTCCATGCGGCCGTCTTCGTAGCGTTTCACGACTTCGAGAATCTCAGCGGTGCAGCCGACACGCGCGACACCTTTGGGCAGGGACAACACCATGCCGAACTCGGATTTTTCCTTCAGGCAGCGTTTGACCATCTCGCGGTAGCGCGGCTCGAAAATGTGCAGGGGGAGTTCCGCGCCGGGGAGGAGGACGACGTTGAGCGGAAAAAGCGGAATTCGATCAGGCCGCATGGGTCCCACAAATGATAATACCAGACGCGACGGTGGAGCGTTGGCGGATTAGCGGAGAGGAAAGCTCAGGACAGCTCTTCGAGGAGGGATTCCATTTCGGAACGGGCGTGCTGGTCGCCTTTTTTCGAGGCGGCCTCGATGCCGTTGGAAAGCACCTGCTTGGCTTCTTCGGCGCGGGATTCGCGGGCCAGCAGTTGGCCGTACATCAAGTACGCGGGAATATAGTCGGAATTGCGCGCTAGCAGTGCACGGAAATGTTCGTCGGCGGCCGCGGCATCGCCGCTGTTCATGCATTCCATGGCCAGGCCGTAGCGGGAGAAAGCGTCCTCGGGCTTCCTGGCGACGAACTCTTCGAGCATCTGGCGGCGGGTTTTCTTTTGTTCGGTCATGAGCTCCCGTATTATACGGTGTGCAGTGACAGCGGCCCAAATCGAGAGGGACGACGAAACCGAATGAAAAATAAGCGTAGCGAGAAAGATCGCATGGACGGGGAACCGGAGCTGAAAGGCAAACCCGTGAGCGCTTCGCGGTCAGAAATGACGGAAGTGGTGTTGCCGGCGCAGACCAATCCGCTGGGAAAACTGCTGGGCGGCCAGGTGATGCACCTTGTGGACATGGTCGCGGCGATCGCTGCGCACCGCCATTCAAATTCTTACGTGGTGACGGCTTCGATGGACTATATCGATTTTCGAAACCCGGTAAACCTAGGCGAGGTTGTAAACCTCAAGGCCCAGGTAAACCGGGTTTTCCATACTTCGATGGAAGTCGGTGTGGAAGTTTATTCGGAAAACGCCATGACCGGGGAACGCAAGCACACGACGACTGCTTACGCGACATTCGTGGCCATCGATGAGCACACGCGGTTGCCAAAGCCCGCTCCGCCTCTAATTCTTAAGACCGCGGAAGAGAAGCGTCGTTTCCGCGAGGCCGCGGGTCGGCGGAAAACGAGGCTGGCTCTGCGGTACGGAAGAAAAGAGAAGTAATTCTTAGCTTACGCCGCCGACCCAGCGAGGCGTGGTGGTGGGTTGCGAGCTTCCGCCAGCGGGTTCTTCGGTGACGGCCAGCGCTTTGGTCTCCGCGATTAATTCCGGTGGATTGGATACCAGCAAGTCGAATTTTCCTTGCGCATCGGGGCGCCAGGTCAGAGACGGAATGGGCTTGCCGCCGGCCACTTTGGGGATCAGCCACAACTGCAGGACGCGGCTGCCGGACGGCGCGGAGATGTTCTGTCCGGTGACCACGATGCCGAGCTGGGAATGCCAGCGTGCTTCGAGCTGCGGGGCTTGCGCATCTTGCGAACTCAAAGTGATCTTGACGGAAGCAGGATCGGTCACGATGGCCGCTTCGCGTTTTTCAAGCGCCGCCTGTTTTTCCAATTCCGCGCGTTCGGCGAGAATTGCGGCAATCTGTTGCTGCGCGGCCCGCAGCTGATTTGACGTCTGCCGGGCATTCCAGGCCGAATACACAGAAAAGAGCAGCATCGCTGCCACACCTACCCACAGCAACACGGGCACGCTGCTTTGGCGCGGCGCAACCTGTTTTGCGGCCTGGGCTTCCGCCCGCACCGTTTGCATCAAGCGGCCCTTGAGCATATCCGAAGGCTCGGCTTCGGGTGCCAAGTAGGCCAGCTGGCTGACGAGCCATCGCGCCTCTTCCACGTCCTTGGCGCAGTCCGCGCAATCCGTGGCGAGGTGGGCTTCGAACGTGGCGCGTTCTTCCGCGTCCAGTGCGCCCAGAGCGTAGGCCTCAATCAGTTCCTTGAATGGTTCACAGTTTTTCAACTTGTAGCCTGCAATCCTTCCTTCAACCGAAGCAAACCGTTGCGAATCCAGCTCTTCACCGTGCCCAGCGGCTCTTTCAACGTTTCCGCGATTTCCGTGTGGCTCAATCCCTGAAAATAAGCCAGCTCGATGGCCCGCCGCTGCTGGGGACTCAATACTCCGAGAAGAGCACGCACGCGTTCAGCGCGGCGTTTTTCATCGAGATGCTTCTCATACTCGGGAGCGATGGTCACCGACGGCAGTTCCTCGGTTTGATCCTCGCGGCGTCGCTGGCGTTCGCTCTTCAGCCGCAGATGGTCGAGCGCGCGGTTGCGTGCCAACGTCAGCAGCCAGGGAACAAACGGCCCGCGCGTTACGTCATAGCGCGCCGCGTTGCGCCACAGCTGCAGGAAGACGTCTTGCACAACCTCCTCAGCCGTCCCCGCCTGCTGCAGGATCCGCAGCACCAGTGAGTACACGATCCGCGAATGCCGGTTGTACAGCTGTTCGAAAGCCGCCACGTCTTTGCGAAGAAGACGGTTCACAAGCGTCGCGTCGGGCGACACTTCGAGGCTATCCGTCGGTGTCAAGGCCGCCAGGAACACGGGCTAGTCTTCTTCTACTCC
>Ga0210410_10002192_pt1 | contig 17650 bp, 17 predicted proteins | sample IncBWC4MmetaG_FD_161058 | JGI IMG/M metagenome (GOLD analysis project Ga0210410, IMG submission 161058) | Forest soil microbial communities from Barre Woods Harvard Forest LTER site, Petersham, Massachusetts, United States - Inc-BW-C-4-M | ecosystem: Environmental > Terrestrial > Soil >... | reverse complement strand
TGATTCGACCGATGCCCGCGTCGAGGCCTCGATTGAGGCGTCCTCAGTTAACACCCGCGACCCTCAGCGGGATGCACATCTGAAGAGTGCCGATTTTTTTGAGTTGGAACGGGCTTCTCGTCGCTTGGCCGAATAGTCGCATTTCCGGCTAAGTGATCCTTGGCTCAACTGTTGCCTTCAGGCCAATGCGCTCAGCGACCAATGTTTACCGAACCCAACATTAGTCCTGTGAAACGCGCTTATCGCCACGAAAACTCCGGACCGTGGGTTGAGTCCTGGTGAGTCAGCGAACCGGACACTTGTTAGTCGTATTTGTTCCGACGGCTGCGTTGTAAAAAGCAGGCATGTGGGTAGAGTGGCTAAATCCTGACGTGGGGGGACGTGAGGGCAGGGAGGACACACCTGCCCGTTTCTTGTACTTCTTGCCAGTTTTCAGCGTATATGCGTGCGCCTAGATTACTAGGTACCGGCCCAAGGTGGAAATATGAACGATTTTGGCCCTTGGCCAATCAAGGATTGGTACGCACTGGGAAGTCTCGTCGCTCAACTTGGGTTCCTGGTCGCCGCGGTCTGGTTTGCGCGCAATTTTCTCCGCACAATGAGGGAGTTTCAGGAGCAGATCGGCGCACTGCTGAAGCTCACCATCACGTCGGCGCCCGGTGAGCGGCAATTCGCGAATACAACTGCGAGAAACGTGCTGGCGGAAGCGGGTCCATACTGGCTTCCTCCTTCGCCAGCGGCGCAGGCTAACCAGCCGGTGCTTACAGAACCGGGTCCAAACTGGTTGGCTGCCGGCTGGCAGCGCACGCTTCACTGGTTGCGGGAGCCTATGGGTGCCTCACAAGTGTCTTACCGGCGGCGAGTCATCAACTGGTTGCAAGCGCCGGCTGGGCATTGACGCCCGCCTCCCTTCTTTCGTCAGGGTAAATAGAAGCGGCCGCTGCTGGGGCGGAACGGCCCGACCGCCGGGGGCGGGCCCTACAAGCGAAAAGCATCGCGCGAGTGATGCCGGTTAGCGCAAAGGCAGGTGCTGTATGGACTCGATGAAACCCAATGAAACCGCGTATTCGGGCGAGCCGACGAAGGTAGCACCGGTGTCGGCTCCGGCGGAAACTGGCGCGCAGGCTTTGCACGCGGGAAATGCGACAACGGCGCCTCAGGCGGAACAAATGCGAAGAATGGCTGGTTTGCTGGAACTCACGCAGGCCAACCTGCCTGGATCGCTCGCGGAGGTTTCGGCGTTCCTGAAACGCACGAAGCGCGTGTGGCTGATGGCGGCAGGAATCTTCATTGGCGTGGCGGCGCTGGTTAATTTGTCGGCGCGCGCGGCCGAGTGGGCCAAAAATGCGCGGGAGCGGCGGCAGCTGCACGCGATTGCGACCTTGACGCCGGAGGGATTGTTCGCGCGATGCGGCGCGGCGGCCGAGGACGAGACCAGGGAAGTGTATCCGGTCTTGATGCGGACCATGAGTTACCAGCCGCGGCACGGCGAAAAGCTGGTGATCTCCTTCAGCAGGACGGCGGAGGAAAAGAGCGACTGGGTGTTCCTCTCCATGCAGAACGCGAACGGCACTGCGATCTACGACACGCCGGAAGCGAAAATCGCCGCGCTGCCTTGCCTGGATTCGACGAAGTAAACATTTTTGGCCAAAGCAGAATCTACCCGGCTTGAGCCGCCGTGCTGGACTCGCTTAGCACTTGGGCGAAGACGTTTTGATCGACGTTGCCGCCGGTGGCGATCAGGGCGACGCGCTTGCCTTTTAGCGCGGCGGGTTCTTTTGTGGCGCCGGCCAAGGCTGCCGCGCCGGCTCCTTCGACAACGTTGTGGGTGTCGGCGAACATGGCGCGCATAGCGGCGGCGACTTCCTCGTCGGTCACACGGACGATGTGGTCGACATTTTCTAGCATTACTCCGAGGGCTTCCTCGTTTCCGAGGCGGCAGGCCAGGCCGTCAGCGAGCTTCGTTTGCGCTGGCGCTTCGACGATTTTTTTCTGCTGCCAGGACAACGCATAGGTTGGGGCGTGATCGGAGACTACGCCGACCAGCTTTGTTTTCAGTCCCAACGCGTTCCGCACGGCTGCGGCGGAGCAAATCCCCGATCCCATGCCGATCGGGACGTAGGCAACGTCAATCCCGGGCACCGCGGTGAAGAGTTCCAGCCAGTACGTCGCTATCCCCAGCACGATATCCCGATGGTAGGCCGGAACCAGTTGATAGCCCAGGTCCGCGGCGAGTTTCTTGGCGTGCTCCAACGAGGACTGGTAATCCTCTCCGTGTTCGATAAGCTTGGCGCCTTGTGCTCGCATGGCGGCGTTTTTTGTAACGCTGTTGCCGTGCGGCACCACGATCACGCATTCCAGCTTTTTTCGCTGCGCGGCAAGCGCCACAGACTGGCCGTGATTCCCGCGGGTTGCCGCAATCAAGCCGCGCGTGGCGGGATCACGCTTGAGAAGTTCTTCGGCATAGACGATGGCGGTGCGCGCTTTGAACGCCCCGATTGGCGTGTGGTTCTCGTGCTTCACCCAGACTTCGGTGCCGAGCCGTTCGCAGAGCAGCGGCCAGCGATACTGCGGCGTCGGCGGCATCAGGCCATAGACCAATTCCGCCGCCGCCCGCACTTCGTCCAACGCTGGCAAACTCGCCGTGGCTTGTCCGATGCTCATCGCCGCACCTCGTATCCTTCAACACTTACTTCGAACTGCAACTTTGATTGTGGAGGCGATCAAGTCGATTGTTAGCTCCACATTGGCCTGCTCCAACGCCCCCTCGACGCAACGGCTGTTACTCCGCGGCCGTGGATGGACGTATAATTGGGAGGATGATGCGGGTCCTCTCCGCTCGGCGGGCCTTCAGCGCGAATGCGATGACGCAAGACCACTCATGAAAACACAGCATAAGATTTCTTCGGCGGAACGTGTGTTGCTTGTAGGCGTCGGCTGGAAGCGCGCGCCGCGTTTTCCCGGAATGCCCGCGGGAGAGCAGGGTAGGGAATCGCTCGCCGAACTTGTGGAGCTTGCCGAGAGCGCGGGCGGCGAGGTTGCCAGCACACTTTTTCAGGTGCGGGACTCGGCGGATCCGGCGACGCTGGTCGGGCGCGGAAAACTGGAAGAGATTCGTGCCGCTGCAAATGCTTCCAACGCCCCGCTGATCATTTTCGACAGTGATCTTTCCCCGGTGCAACAGCGCAACATTGAAGAGATCACCGAGCGGCGCGTGATCGACCGCACGCAGCTGATTTTAGATATTTTTGCCAAGCATGCGCGCAGCCGCGAAGGCCAGTTGCAGGTGGAGCTTGCCCAGCTTAATTATTTGTTGCCGCGGCTGACCGGGCGCGGCACGCAGATGTCTCGCCAAGGCGGCAAAGGCGCAGGCGGCGCAGGTGGAGCCGGCGGCGGAGGCGGGCGCATCGGGGTGCGCGGCCCGGGTGAAAAGAAACTCGAGACGGACCGGCGGCGCATCCGCGACCGCGTGCACAAGATCGAAGTCAGCATTGACGAGGTGCGCAAGCAACGCGCCCTGCGGCGGGAGGCGCGGAATGCCGTGCCGCTTGGCACGGTTGCGCTCGTCGGCTACACGAACGCGGGTAAGTCTACTTTGTTTAACGCGCTCAGTAAGGCGGAAGTGCTGGTTTCCTCGCGCATGTTCGCAACGCTGGATCCGACGATTCGCGCGATTCGCTTGCCGTCGAACCGGCGCATTCTTGTTTCCGATACTGTGGGGTTCATCCGCCAGTTGCCGAAAGGCTTGATCAAGGCGTTTCGCGCCACATTGGAGGAAGTGCAGGAAGCGGCGCTTCTTTTGCAAGTGAGCGACATTTCGAATCCGCATCACGACGAATTGGAAGAAGAAGTCGAAAAAATTCTGGATGACCTGGGCGTGAAGGAAACGCCGCGGCTTCGCGTCTACAATAAGATGGACCAGTTAGACGCGGAACGCCGGCACAACCTGAAGGCGGCCAGCCGGCGGAATGGAAACGGTGATGAGCCGCCCGTGCTGGTTTCCGGGCTTACGGGCGAAGGTCTCGACGAACTTCTGCAGCGTATTGACGCGGCGCTGCCGATCGACCCCATCGTGAAGCTATCGCTGCACATGCCGCTCAGCGAGGGCCGGTCGCTGGCGCTGATCCACGCGCTGGGCCGGGTGCTGCATTCCCATGTAAGCGACTCGCATATGGACATGGAAGCGGAGGTGCCGCAAAGCATCGCGCGCCGGCTGAAATTAAGCAGCTTCGCGGCGGGGGGAACTTCCGGGGCGGGCTCTGCGTATCATGAAGCGAGAGAGGTCAACTGACCATGGCTGCTTTCTTCCTGTGGTGCCTGCTGCTGGTGTTTTGCTGGCCGATTGCCTTGCTGGCGCTGATTGCCTATCCCTTTGTGTGGTTGATTCTGCTGCCATTCCGGATCGTGGGGATCGCGGTGCACGGAGTTCTGGCGTTTCTGAGGGCGCTGTTCCTGCTGCCGGTGCGAATTTTGCGCGGACCGCACGCCGCCTGAAATCGAAGCCGTTCGAAGTTCAGTCACTTTTGAGTAACTCCGTAAATTCCCGCAAATGTTAAAGGAATATGACACTTTTTCGGGCTGGTTGCCCCGTGGCAGTGCATGCCCTGGCTTGTGGAAAAAATTGTGGAAACTCGCACTGCCCCATCTTGCAGCAGCGGTAAAGATTTCCCCGTCCGCCCGACTGCCGATTGCTGTCATACTCATAAGCATATATAAATAAAAGACTTATACATAAGACAGGTCGGGCTATCGGTTGTGACGGTTCACGGGCGAGGCGATCCCAGAAAAGTGCTTTTGCACAGGTTTGCAGCAGCATGGTTACGAAAGAGTATCTGTGAATCCGGCAGCGATCCTACGCTGTTAGTTACATCTAAGTACTGCCCCTCCCCGGAAACGCGTTGAATTCACAGTACATTGACGCATCCTTAGGCGGAGTCTATAGTGGCCGTTGTGGTTCCGGAAGGTGTGGAAAGCGGCCTTCTGGCGCGCCCGACTATGAACCTGCCGAATGCTCTTACCGTCCTGCGGATCTTCTTCGTTCCAGTGCTGATTGTGGTGCTGCTGACGAGGAGCCCCAACGTCGTGCTATGGGGCTTTCCGATGCATTTTGAGGTCTGGGGCGTGCTGATTCTGCTGGCCGCGGCGGCCACCGACTGGGCCGATGGATATTTCGCGCGGCGAAACCGGCAGATAACCACGTTGGGGATTCTTTTGGATCCGATCGCCGACAAGCTGCTGATCTCAGCGGCCTTCATTTCGCTGGTGGACATGCACCTGGTGGCGGGCTGGATGGTGGTGATCATCATCGGGCGGGAGTTCACGATTTTGGGTTTGCGGAATATCGCGTCGGCGGAGGGTTTCACCATCGCCGCGTCGGCCCTGGGAAAGACGAAGATGGTGCTGCAGGTTTGCGCCGTGGCGGTGTTGATTGTCGGTGCGCGCCATCCGTCGATCCGGCCGGTGTCCACCGTTTTGCTGTGGCTGGTGGTGATCAGCGCGCTTGTGTCCGCGGCGCAATACTTCTACCGCTTCTGGAACCAGCTGGACGACCGCATCAAGCAGCGCCGCAAGCTGGGAATGCTGGAATCGCAGAAGAAGCAGCAAGATGCCGTCCCTCTCTGAAGAAGATCGAAAAGCGATCCTGGAGCTTGCGCGCCAGGGCGTTCTACACGCGGTGTGCCACGAGCGGCCGCTTTCCACGTTTCCAACCACAGGTATTTTCGCGGAGCACCGCGGGCTGTTCGTGACCTTGCACGTCAGCAAAAAATTGCGTGGGTGCATCGGAGTGATTGAAGGCCATACGAATCTTGGGGAAGCCGTGGCCAGGTGCGCCGCCGACGCCGCGCTGCACGACCCGCGCTTTTCCCGCGTGCGCCCGGAGGAAATGAGCGCGCTGGAAATTGAAGTGTCGCTGCTCACGCCGCTCGCGCCCATCCGCCCGGAAGAAGTGGAAATAGGGATGCACGGGCTGCTGGTGGAACGGGGAACACGACGGGGTTTGCTTCTCCCGCAGGTAGCCGTCGAGCACCGGCTGGGCAGGGAGCAGTTTCTGGCGGAAACATGCATGAAAGCGGGGCTCCCTCGCGAGGCGTGGAAGGATCCGGAAACACAGCTCTACGGATTTCAGTGCGAAATCATTTCCGAGGCGCGCAGGCCGCTCGCCGAAGAACAATGCCCGCGCCAATAAGGAGGCGCGGGCTTCAGGGGAAAAGCTGAAAAGGGATTATTCGATTTCGGCGTAATCGCCGGCGTACATGTCGATCTTGCTGTACGAAATGAAAATGGTGCAGGCATTATGGCTGACGTTTATGACGATGCCTTCGCCAATGACGTCGCGTGGCATATCATTCCACTTATATTTCACGGGCGTGGTGCCGAATCCATACATGCTGTACTGATAGTCCGGAAAATTCACCGATGTTGCGGAGGTGGAACCCTGGTAGCGGAACACCCGGAGGTAATCGCCGAGCTTTACGCCCTGGTTGCTTCCCAGATTCACGTAGACTGTGGAGTTCTTTCCGTACGCTTGCGTGAAGGTCAGCCCGGCCACCAGCATGCCGACGGACTTGCCGCTAACGGGCGCAAACTTGTCGAATTTTTCGGCCGGCTTGAAGGGAGGTGAGGGGCGTTCGGTCATCGGAAGAGCAATGTCGCCGCGCTGCATGTAGTCGCAGGAGAACTTGATTAGGCCAATGGAGACGTTTGGATGAACCGTGGTGACCTCCACCTGTCCGGCGTCAATGTACTCCGTACCCATAGCTTTCAAGAGTTTTTCCTGCCACTTGAACCACGGCACTTGGTTGGGATCCTTGTCCGGGCGCACGATGGAGAAGCGATCGCCGACGCGAACACCCTGTGCCGAACCCCGGTTGATGTAAACGTAGTCGCCACTGATAAAAACGATTTTGTCGGCGGATTCTTCGCCCGACATCAGCCGCACATCCGAAGGGACCCTTTCGTTGGTGACGAAACCCGAGCAATACACCGCGGTGTAGTCCGGGGAGGTGGCTTCGTGGAGGGGACGGTTCGCGTTGACCACCTGCACCTGAGCCGTGTTCTGGGCCGAAGCGCCAAAGGCCAGCATCAAGGTGGCGAATGACATTGCAGTCGCGATTGCGCGCATGTTCAGCACTCCTTCATTTCACGCCGGTTAAGGGCCGTGCGGGGACTTGCACCTTTGAAACTAACAAGGGCACCGGGTGGCGTCAACAAAATGGGTGGTGGCACTTTCCATATTTGCAAAGGTGGGCTAGATACCGTATTTTCAATGGATTGGAGGTGGTTTTTGGTGCATCGAGCGTTTGGTGACGGGATTGCGCGGCTTTGCGGCGTGCTGGCCGCCCCCACTGCGCGCGAATTGCGGCGGCTGCTGGGGCAGGCCCTGCGTGAAACCCCCACCGCGGAAATCCGCCTGGATTGGCTGAAGAGCGACACGGAGCGCCGCGCGTTTCTGAAATGGCTGAAGGCGCATCGTCCGCCGAAGGCGCAGTTGATTGCCACGTGCCGGCGGCGAGTGGGCGGCGGGGAGTTTGCCGGCGACGCGGACGAAGAACTTTATTGGCTGATGCAGGCGAGGGAAGCGGGCTGCGCGTGGTGCGACCTGGAAGTGGAAACGCTCCGCGAGTTGCCGGGGAAGAGTGTGGACGGCTATGCGGTGCCGGAAAAAGTTTTGCTGTCGATGCACGATTTTCGGCGGACGCCTGTGTTTCCGAAGAAGCTGACAGTGCCGGCCACGGGCGGCGCGCGGGCGATTAAAGTGGCGGCGATGGCGCGGAGCATCTCGGATAGTGCGCGCATCCTGCAACTGGCGCGGAATTCTCGCGACGTCGTTGCGATCGCAATGGGTGAGATCGGATTGCCGGCGCGGGTGCTGGCCCTGCGTGAAGGAAGTGCACTTGCTTATGCTCCGGTGGCCACGGCCACGGCGCCGGGACAAATTCCACTGCACGATTTGAAGGCGCTCTATCGCGCGCATGAACTGACGCGGGCGACTCAAGTGTTCGGCGTGATCGGAAATCCCGTGGGCCATTCGCTTTCACCGCTGCTGCATAACACCGGATATATTGCGGCCCGGAAGGATGCGGTGTATTTGCCGTTCCTGGTGGAGAACCTGAAGGATTTCCTGAAAGCGTTGCCTGAGTTTGGAGTGCGTGGATTCAGCGTGACCTTGCCGCATAAGGAAAAAATCTTTGCACACCTCGACGCTGTGGAACCTTTGGCAGAGAAAATCGGGGCGGTGAATACGGTCACGGTCCGCAAGGACGGTTCGCTTTTCGGCAGCAACACGGACTACGTTGGGGTATTACGCGCACTGGAGAAGAAAATGAAACTGCGCGGCAGCCGCGTGGTGATTTACGGCGGGGGCGGCTCGGCTCGTGCCGCGGCCTTCGCGTTGGCACAGGCCGGCGCGCAGGTTTTCGTTTGTGCGCGGCGGCCCAAGGCGGCGGGCAAACTGGCGAAAGCCGTGGGAGGCGAAGCGATTCACCGTTCGGCGCTGCGGAGACTGGAATTTGACGCGCTTTTGAACGCCACACCCATCGGGATGTTTCCGCAGGAAAAAGTTTCACCGTTGGCCGCAAGCGAGTTAAACTGTTCTCTAGTCATGGACCTCATTTATCGCCCCATCCGGACCAAACTGCTGCGGCTTGCCGCCTCGCGGAAAGTCGCGTGCGTATCCGGTGTCGAGATGTTTCTGGCGCAGGGATTCGCGCAGTGGGAACACTGGATGGGCACCGAGGCGCCCGAGTCCACCATGAGAAACGCGGTACTGCGCGCGCTGAAAAACGAAGAAAACACGCGCTGGTGACCCATCCGCCCCGGATGAGCGACAGTCGTTCTCTCTATTCAAAAAAATTCAATTTGAGCGGAGTGATTAAGAGGCCATGATTCAGCCTTCGTTCCAGGAATTTGAGCGGCTTGCGAAACGCGGGAACCTGATTCCCGTGTACGACACGTTTTCGGCGGACCTGTTGACGCCGGTGAGCGCGTACCTTCGGGTGGCGCAGGGAGCGCGGTATTCGTTTCTGCTGGAGAGCGTGGAGGGCGGAGAAAAAATCGCGCGCTACACGTTTGCCGGCGCGAATCCCGAGGAAATTTTCCGGTATGCGAATGGCGCGTGTGTTCTGGAGAGCAGCCAGCGCATCATCTGGGAAGAGCGGGATCCGATCAGCTTTCTGCGCGAGCACATGGCGCGGTTCCGGCCGGTGCGATTGCCGGGGCTGCCGCCGCTGGTTGCGGGGGCAATCGGGTATTTCAGCTACGACATGGTGCGGTTGATCGAGCGCTTGCCGAAACGGTTGCGCGACGAAATCGGTTTGTTTGACGCGGTGCTGATGTTTTATCGCGGCATTCTGGCGTTCGATCACGTGCAGCACCGCTTGTGGGTGGTGCGCAATGTATACACCGACGGGCCTAAGAGTTTGCGTGCGAAATACGATGCTGCGGTGAAAGAGATTCGGCGCACGCGACAGATGCTGGAAGAATCGGCGGCGGGCGAGAAGCCGCGGAAGCCGGCGCGGGGCAAGCCACGGCCGTTGAAGATCACATCCAATGTTAAACGCGGCGAATATCTGGCAATCGTGAAAAAGGCGAAGCAGTACATCCGCGAGGGCGATATTTTTCAGGTGGTGCTGAGCCAACGCTTCTCCGCAAAAACGAAGGCCGACCCGTTTTCGATTTACCGCGAGTTGCGGGCGCTGAATCCTTCTCCCTATCTTTTCTATCTGCAGTTGAATGATGTGTACGTTGTAGGGAGTTCACCGGAGATGCTGGTGAAGGTGCAGGGCCGCGACGTGTTTTACCGGCCGATCGCCGGGACGCGGTGGCGCGGGAAGGACGAAGCCGAAGACCAGCGGCTGGAGCGCGAAATGCTTGCCAGCGAAAAAGAACGCGCTGAGCACATCATGCTGGTGGACCTGGGGCGGAACGATCTGGGGCGCGTGTGCGATTACGGAACCGTGCGGCCGGAAAAACTGATGACGGTGGAGCGTTACTCGCACGTGATGCACCTGGTTTCCAGTTTGCGCGGCCGACTTCGCGAGGACGTGGACTGCTTTGACGCGCTGATGTCGTGCTTTCCGGCGGGCACCGTTTCCGGCGCTCCGAAGGTGCGCGCGATGGAAATTATCGAAGAGCTGGAAAAAACACGGCGGGGGATTTATGCCGGCGGGATTCTTTATCTCGATTTCGCGGGCAACTTGGATTCGTGTATAGCGCTGCGCACTATGGTCATCAAAAATGGTGTAGCGCACATTCAGGCGGGCGGCGGCATTGTTGCCGACTCCACCCCCGAGGGCGAGTTCGACGAATCGGTGAACAAGTCCAAGGCGCTGCAGCGGGCGCTGGAAGCGGCGCATGGGGTGGCCGGGAAAGGAAAGGGCAAATCGTGATTCTGCTGCTGGACAACTACGATTCGTTCACCTATAACCTGGCGCAATATCTGGGGGAACTCGGCTGCCAGGTGGAAGTGCACCGCAACGACCGCATCAGCGTGGAGCAGATCGCCCAGCGTAAGCCGGAGCGCATCGTGATTTCTCCCGGGCCATGCACGCCACTGGAAGCCGGGATCTGCGTGGAATTAATCCAAAAGCTGGCGGGAAAGACTCCGATTCTGGGCGTTTGCCTGGGTCACCAGGCGATTGGGGCGGCGTTTGGCGGGAAGATTGTTCGCGCGCCAAAGATATTCCATGGAAAGACCAGCGCAATCCGGCACGACGGGAGCGGAGTGTTTCGCGGACTGCCGAATCCGTTCACCGCGACGCGGTATCATTCGCTGATCGTCGAGAGGAAGTCGCTGCCCGCGGAGTTGCAGGTCACCGCGGAAACCGATGACGACATTATTATGGGGATGCGGCACCGGCACTGTCCGCTTATGGGAGTGCAGTTTCACCCGGAGTCTGTGTTGACGGAATCGGGGAAGCAGTTGCTGAAGAATTTTCTGTCGCTCTAATCATCATTCATCCTTAATGTAGTGGCCCCGACCTGGCCCGGGGCGCTTTTCGCATGCTCATTCGCGGCCACCTGAAGGTGTCCGCTACGCGGGGAAGTGCGGCGGCGGACGCGGAGTGCCATTTTGGGAAGGCAGTGGTAACTCAGAAGTAATACATTAAAATGGGAGGAAATGCGGTATTACAGCATAAATTATGTTGAACGAGTGGTACTAAGTGTGTATCTTACCTGCCGCGGGTCGTCCCTCCTTTTTACTCGCCCTCGGAGGTAAGTCATGCGCGCACTTCGCGGTGTTCTCGCATTGTCTCTGTGTGTCCCACTCTGCGCTTACAACCTTCCTCTTTACGCCGGTGGAAAACCGCTGGGCATTCTGACGCTGGCGTACGGCGCGCACCTGAACTCTTCGGACGCGTTTGCCGGGCTGTCGGTGTTTGACGGGGAACGCGTGTCCACCGACCCCAGCGGGAAGATTGGAGTGCGCATTGGCGCCAGCGTGATCACTCTCGTCGAGCGGAGCGGCGCGACCTTGCAGCGCACTGGCGGCGGGGCGCACGTGGATCTGGACGCAGGCTCCGTGTACCTCTGGTCGGCGGAAAGCAATCCGCTGGAGGTGCACGTGGAGGGCGCACTGCTGCGGCCTCATGGGGCTCACCAAATGCAGGCGCAGATTGAGATGTTCGCGCCAAAGATTCTGCAGATCACCGCGCGCCAGGGGAGCGTGGATTTTTCGTATGGGAGGGAATTTCGCGTTTTGCCGGAGGGGCAGACATACCGCATCTATCTGGAATCGGAAGATGATCCGCGCGGGACGCCGGACGCGGGTAACGATACGCGAAAACCGGGAATGTCTACGGGGGCGAAGGTGGCCTACTTTATTGTCGCCGGCGCGGGCACGGGACTTGCCGCATGGGGGATTCACGATCTGATTCAATCGAATAATGGGGTGGAGAGCCCAGCGAAGCCATGACGAATGGGACTAATGCGGGCACGCCAATCTCCCGATTGGCGGTTCTAAGAACGCCGCGGGATCGAGCAGAGTTGGCGTTCTTAAGATCACACGGGGCCACCTGAAGGTGGCCGCTACTTGTTGGCCGCGTGCTTCTGAGAAAAAGTCTTCAGTTGGTCGAGTTTTTCGCGGGCTTTGCCTGAGGACACCGCGCGGCGCGCCAGGTGGGCGGCGCTACGAAAATCTTCGGCGATTCCGGTGACTACGAGCGCGGCGGCGGTGTTTGCGATGACTATATCTAGCCGCGAGCCGGGTTCGCCTGCCAGCAGGGCACGAATCAGATTCGCGTTGTCTTGCGGCGTTCCGCCGCGGAGGGATTCGAGCGGGGCGCGCGAAACGCCGAAGTCTTCGGGCGCAACGATAAATCGGCGCACGCGGCCGTCACGGACTTCGGCGATTTGCGTTTCACCGCAGAGCGAAATTTCGTCGAGGCCGCCAGCGCCATGCACGACGAAAGCGTGATGCGTGCCAAGTTCCGCGAGGGTGGACGCGACGGTGTCAATCACATCTGCGGAGAAAACGCCCAGCACCTGGGCTTCGGCGCCAGCGGGATTTGTGAGAGGGCCGAGAAGATTAAAAATGGTGCGCGTGCCAATTTGCTGGCGCGCGGGTGCTGCGTGGCGTGTCGCGGCGTGGGCCGCGGGAGCAAACAGAAAACCGATGCCAATCTCGCGCACCGAACGGCCGGCTGCTGTCATCGGGAGATCAATGCGCACACCCAGGGCTTCGAGAACATCCGCGGAGCCGCTACGGGAACTGACGGACCGGTTGCCATGCTTGGCGACGTGAGCGCCCGCCGCAGCCGCGACGATCGCTGAGGCCGTGGAAATATTAAATGTTCCGGTTTCGTCTCCGCCCGTGCCGCAGGTATCGACGAGCCCCGTGGGGCGGGGCTCATCGGGCGCAAAAACCGGCGCGGCATGATTGCGCATAACGCGGGCGAACCCGGATAATTCGTCAACGCTCACAGCCCGTCGGTTCAGCGCAAGCAGCATGCGCACAATCTCCGGCGTGGCAATTCGCCCGGAGAGAAGTTCTTCCATGAACGCTTGCGCTTCCACGCGTGAAAGCGAGCGGCCCGCCTCGGTCTTTTCGATCAAATTTTGTGACGCAGCGTTCATTCCATTCGCCCAAGAGTTCGCTCGCCTTGCTCGTGGTGCGTGAGTCAAGTAAACTTAACTGTTTTGCGAAGCCTCAAATTCTAACATCGGTGCACTGTCCCATCGTCGCACAAGATGTCGGTTCCGGTTGGGCCGGAGCCGCCCAAAAAGGCAGAACCTCAAATGAAGATCCACGAATATCAGGCAAAGGCCATCCTTGCGCGCTACGGGGTTACGACTCCGCGGGGAGAAGTGGCGTTCACCAAGGAAGAGGCGCGGGAAGCGGCGCAGCGGCTGAAGTCGCCTGTAGTCGTCGTGAAAGCGCAGATTCATGCCGGGGGGCGGGGAAAGGCCGGCGGTGTGAAGCTGGCGCGTTCGGCGGATGAAGCGGCAGAACTGGCTTCGCAAATTTTGGGGATGACGCTGGTGACGCCGCAGACCGGGCCGCAAGGACGCGTGGTGCGCCGGCTTTTGATTGAAGAAGGATTGGACATCAAGCGCGAACTGTATCTCGGCTTGCTGGTGGATCGCGAAACGGGACGGCCGGTGTTTATGGCCAGCGCGGCGGGGGGCATGGAGATCGAGGAAGTGGCCAAGGATAATCCCAATGCTATTCTGCGCGAGCACATTCACCCGGCCGTGGGCTTGCAACCGTATCAGGCGCGGAAAATTGCGTTCGGCCTGGGGCTTTCCGGCGAGTTGGCTACGGTGGCCACCCCCTTTTTGCAGGCGCTTTATCGCGCGTTCATCGATACGGATGCTTCGATGCTGGAGATCAATCCCTGCGTGGTGACGGGCGACGGGAAATTGGTGGCGCTGGACGCGAAGATGACTTTTGACGACAACGGGTTGTTCCGGCATAAGGATTTGCGCGAGCTGCGCGACCTGGATGAGGAAGATCCGCTGGAGGTGGAAGCCTCGAAGTACGGCCTCAATTACATCAAGCTGGATGGCAGCGTGGCCTGCATGGTGAATGGCGCCGGCTTGGCGATGGCGACGATGGACATTATTAAATATGCAGGCGGCTCGCCGGCGAACTTCCTGGACGTTGGCGGGGGCGCTTCAGCCGAGCAGGTGAAGAATGCGTTCCGGATTCTGCTGAGTGATCCGGCAGTGCGCGCGGTCTTTATTAATATTTTTGGCGGGATTTTGCGTTGCGATGTCCTGGCCACCGGCGTGGTGGCGGCGGCGAAGGATTTGCACGTTAGCATTCCGGTAGTCGTGCGAATGGAAGGAACCAACGTGGAGCGAGGGCAGCAGATTTTGCGAGACAGCGGTTTGAATTTCACGATCGCGGACGGAATGAAGGACGGAGCGCAAAAGGTCGTCGCGCTGGCGGGAGGTGCGCGATGAGCGTGCTGGTGAATGAAAAAACACGATTGCTCGTCCAAGGATTCACCGGACGCGAGGGTACTTTTCATGCGCAGCAGATGATTGAGTATGGGACGAACGTTGTGGGTGGCGTGACGCCGGGCAAGGGCGGAACGAAGCACCTGGAACGGCCGGTGTTCAACACCGTGGCGGAGGCGGTGAAGGCAACCGGTGCGGACGCTTCGGTGATTTTTGTGCCGCCGCCGTATTCGGCTGATGCGATTCTGGAGGCTGCCGATTCGCAATTGCCGCTGGTGGTGTGCATCACGGAGGGAATTCCGACGCTGGACATGGTGCGCGTGGCGGAAGTGCTCAGCCGCTCGAAGACTCGGCTGATCGGCCCGAACTGCCCCGGCGTCATTTCGCCGGGAAAGTGCAAGATTGGAATCATGCCCGGGCGCATTCACAAGCAGGGGCACGTCGGCGTGGTGAGCCGCAGCGGAACGCTCACTTATGAGGCGGTGCACCAGTTGACACAGCTTGGCATCGGACAATCTACGTGCATCGGGATCGGCGGTGACCCGATCATTGGGACGTCGTTTCTGGACAGCATCAAGATGTTCAACGACGACCCAGACACGCACGCAATCATTCTAATCGGCGAAATCGGCGGCAACGCGGAAGAACGCGCCGCGGAGTGGATCAAGGTCCACGTGAAGAAGCCGGTGGTGGGTTTCATCGCGGGGCAGACCGCGCCTCCGGGACGGAGGATGGGACATGCCGGGGCGATCATCAGCGGCGGGCAGGGAACTGCGAAAGACAAATACGCAGCGATGAACGCCGCGGGAATTCAGACCGTCGAAACTCCGGCGGATTTGGGCAGTACTGTTGCAGCGGCTTTGAAGTAGGTCTTCGCATCGGATGGGCTGGCATAAAAGCCAGCGCTACATTCCGTTAATTCAAGGTTGAGGAGAGTTTTGTGGCAATCGAGCGGACATTTGCAATTATCAAGCCGGACGCGGTTGGTCGCGGCCTGCAGGGAGAAATTCTCTCGCGGATTCACAAGGCGGGATTCAAGATTGTGGCCATCAAGTCGATGCGACTGACGAAGGCGGAGGCCGGAGGGTTTTACGCTGTACACGTACAGCGGCCGTTTTTTGGCGAGCTGACTGACTTCATGAGTTCGGGGAAAATTTTTGCAATGGTGCTGGAGGCCGACGGCGCCATCGTGAAGTGGCGCGACACGATGGGTGCCACCGATCCGAAAAAAGCCGCGCCGGGAACCATCCGCCACGACCTCGGCACCAGTATCGGGAACAACTGCACGCATGGCTCGGACGCACCGGACACGGCGGCGTTTGAGATCGGCTATTTCTTCTCGGGCCTCGAACTGATCTAAGGCCCTTTCGCTGATTTGGTCCCGGAAACTGGCGCTTGAATGGGGCTGCTCCGGGGCCAATTTTTTTGCTGCACTCTCTCCTATTCCTTTTTCCCGCGTCTATCCATAATAGGATTTTCCATCTTTTCCTCCTGCCGGGGGTGCCTATGCCAGCGAAATACCGTTCCCGCCGACAATTTCTGAGAGATGCGGCCGTGGTGTCCGCCGGAGCGTGGCTTGCTCCGAAGAGTTTAGCCGAGCGGCTTGCCTCGATTCCCGCGGTTGCGCAGAGGCTTTCTGCTTCGGATACTGTCACGCTCGGGCAAACCGGAATAAAAACTTCGCGTCTGGCCATGGGCACCGGAACCGTCGGCTCAGGCCACCACTCGCACCAGACGGCGCTCGGCATCGACGGACTTTCGCGCCTGCTGCTCAACGGCTACGACAATGGCTTGCGCTTTTTTGACGCGGCAGATTCCTACGGCAGCCATCCGCATGTCGCGGAGGCGCTGAAGCGTGTGGACCGCAGCAAGGTTACCGTGCTGACGAAATCCTGGGCGCGGGACGCCGGCGGAATGCGCGCCGATCTCGAAAGGTTTCGCCGCGAATTGAACATCGAGCACATCGACATCATGCTGATGCATTGCGTCACCGACGCGGACTGGACAACAAAATATCGCGGCGCAATGGATGTGCTGGAGGAGGCAAAACAGAAAGGCGTGATTCGCGCGCATGGCTGCTCGTGCCATGCCATCGAGGCGCTGCGCGCCGCGGCGAAGTCTCCCTTCGTGGAGGTGGATCTGGTGCGCATCAATCCAATCGGGGCGGAAATGGACGCGAGCCCCGAAACGGTGGTCAGCGTAATTCGCGAAATGCGGGCTGCGGGGAAGGGAATTGTCGGCATGAAAATTCTTGGCGCGGGCGCGCTGCGGCAGCGGCAGGACGAGGCTTTGCGCTACGCGCTAGGGCTGGGCCTGCTCGACGCGTTTACCATCGGCGCCGAATCCATTTCCGAACAGAAGGACCTGATGCAGCGAATCGCGGCCGTTTGATCCCTTGTGTGTGATTGTGTTTTCTAGCCGCTCGCTCAAATCTTGCATCTCCCTTTCGATGCGTTACACTTCGCGGAGATGGAACCTCTTCGGGAACTCGGCAAGACGCTTCTCTTACTCGCGGGCCTTCTTGTGCTCGTCGGCGGGTTTTTCTATTTCGGCGGAAAGCTCCCGTTCCGTCTGGGCCGCTTGCCCGGCGACATTGTCCATAAAGGCGAGCACACCACGTTTTACTTTCCGCTGACGACCAGCATCCTGCTCAGCGTCGGCCTCAGCCTGATTCTGTGGCTCATCTCGCGCCTGCGCCGTTGATTGTTGCGCAAACTCCATGTCCTGCTAGAGTAGGCTTGTGGACGGATCAAAAACACAACTGACATTTAACTTGCAACCGGAGCGGCGGATCTACACGGTTAGCGACCTGACGGCGCGCATTCGCGAGTTGCTGGCGAAGAATTTTACGGATGTCGCCGTGCAGGGGGAGATTTCGAACTGCCGGGGCGCTTCGTCGGGTCACTATTATTTCACTTTGAAGGATGAGCGGGCCCAGGTGCGTTGCGTGCTTTTCAAACAGCAGCAGCGCGGGATGAAGTTTCTGCCGGAGGATGGAATCAAGGTGACCGTGCGCGGATCAGTCAGCGTCTACGAGGCCCGCGGCGAGTACCAGATATATGTGGAGTCGATCGAGCCGGCCGGACGGGGCGCGCTGCAACTTGCGTTTGAGCAACTGAAGAAACGGCTGGAAGCCGAGGGGCTTTTCGAAGCCGGGCGGAAAAAACCGCTGCCTCTGCTGCCGAATCGCATCGGATTGATCACTTCGCCGACGGGCGCGGCGGTGCGCGACGTCGTTCGCATCCTG